>Ga0208695_1000470_pt1 | contig 43548 bp, 26 predicted proteins | sample AD_UKC111_MetaG_FD_184449 | JGI IMG/M metagenome (GOLD analysis project Ga0208695, IMG submission 184449) | Active sludge microbial communities of municipal wastewater-treating anaerobic digesters from Hong Kong - AD_UKC111_MetaG (SPAdes)... | ecosystem: Engineered > Bioreactor > Anaerobic >... | reverse complement strand
CGCGTTGCCGACCTTTCCAGGATGGAGGCACAGGTCGAGGTAAACGAGAACGATATTCCCCGCGTCAAGCTTGGAGACACAGCAACAATTGAAGTAGATGCATATGTAGATTACAAATTCAAGGGAGTTGTCACCGAAATAGCAAATTCAGCAAAAACAACCGGTGTTTCAGCCGACCAGGTAACAAATTTTGACGTGAAAATACTTGTGCTCCCTGAATCGTACAAAGATCTCACAGACAAAGGAACGGTGCACCCTCTCCGTCCCGGCATGTCGGCTACCGTCGAGATCAGGACCGAAACAAAATCAGGAGTTGTGACTGTTCCCATACAATCTGTAACCACCAGGACAGATACGACTAAAATTGTCAAAAGTGTTTCGGATGAAGATATCCGGACACTTGTCTTTATAACCGACGGGGAAAGAGCCCTTGCAAGGGATGTCAAAACCGGCATTCAGGATAACAGTTATATTGAAATCATCTCGGGTGTGTCGGAAGGCGACAGGGTAATTTCAGCACCATTCAGCGCCATAAGCAAAAAACTATCTGACAGCTCACTTGTTGAAATAGTTAAAAAGGAAGATCTTTTTTCAGTAAAATAGAATAAATCATATTAAATGATACTCTGTCTCGAGACCTCAACACCGCTTTGTTCGGTTGCACTTTGCGACAACTCTGGTGTGGTTGCCCTGAGAGAGAGCAATGACGGTAAATCGCATGCTTCTTTGCTTACGGTATTTATCGATGAGCTTCTGACGGAAGCAGGAATAGGTGCAGCAGATCTCGAAGCCGTGGCCGTCAGCAGGGGCCCGGGATCATACACGGGATTAAGAATCGGAGTATCAGCAGCAAAGGGAATCGCTTATGCAGCATCCGTTCCCATGATAGGAGTTGATACAACCTTATCAATGTTCCACGGTGTTTCGGAAATTGCGGAAAAGAAATCGCTGACAGGCAATTCAACATTATTTGTGCCTATGCTCGATGCCAGGCGCATGGAGGTCTATTATTCAATTTACACCGGAAATGGCGAAACTTACCGGGAGGTATCGGCAGAAGTCATTGATGAAAATTCATTCAGCGATATTCCAGCTGATTCCAGGCTTGTTTTTTTCGGTGACGGTGCGTCGAAATGCAGAGTGATTTTGGAGGGCCCGGACAAAATATTTATTGAAAATTTCCGTATTTCCGCTGCACACATGTATAAGCCTGCATTTAAAGCATTTAGAGAAAGAAGATTTGAGGACACTGCATACTTTGAGCCGTTTTATCTTAAAGATTTCATAGCTTCGCGGCCTAAGAAAAATATCCTTGGCAGGTAATTTGTCTGATAATCTCAGATACTTGACAATGATTGAAATGAGGATATTTCAAACCATGGTGTTGGCTCTTGTGCTGCCCGTTCTGCTGAACGGACAGGGATCGTCATATGTTCCCGGTGAAAAGGTAAACTATGAAATACATTACGGCGTGGTCCAGGGAGGAGTCGCTTCTTTGGAGATAAAGGCTGACACCTTCAGGGGCAGGGATGTCTACCATTCAACCCTGACCGGAAAAACCACAGGGATGGTTGATGCCGTTTTTAAGGTAAAGGATGTTTATGAGAGTTTTATTGAATCTGAATCGGAACTTTGCATCTTTTCAATAAGGAATATCAGGGAAGGGAGATACAGGAAATACAATGAAGTGATATTCGACCATTATTCAAGACCTGATTCTGCAATTCTCACAAGCGACCTCTCGGGAGTTCATGTAGTTGAAAAAGGCATTCATGACATCCTGTCATGCTTTTATTACTTCAGGAACCATCATCTGCCAAATTACAGGAATTTTAAAAGAGGCGATATAATAGCCATAAATACCTGGTTTACTGATGAACTGTATCCGATTAGGCTAAGATATCTCGGTATTGATGAGGTCAGAACCAAAGTAGGCAGGCTGAAATGCCTTAAGTTTAACCCTGTCACCGAAGTGGGAAGATTATTTAAAACCGAAGATGATGTATCAATCTGGTTTACGGCCGATAAAAATTTTTTACCGGTTAAAATACGTTTTGATATCTTTGTCGGCAGTTTTGTAGCAGAAATATCCAGTTATGAAGGATTGAAATATCCTCTGGAGATCAGGAGAAAGGAAAACAATTAGTAAAAACCAAAGTAATTTTATTTTATGGCAAGTACTGCAGATTTCAGGAACGGATTGGTGATTGAGTTCAACAACGATCTTTATACCATTGTTCAGTTCCAGCATGTTAAACCCGGTAAAGGACCGGCTTTTGTCAGGACAAAACTGAAAAACATAAAGACAGGCAGGGTAATTGACAACACCTTTTCGTCAGGAACGAAAGTTAATGTAGCCCGTGTTGAGAGAAGGCCATACCAGTATCTATACAAGGATGAGGCAGGATATTATTTCATGCATCTTGAGACTTTTGAACAGATCCATGTATCCGAAGATCTTATAGACAGTCATGAATTCCTTAAGGAAGGGCAAAACGTTGAGGTAGTCGTTCATGCCGATACAGAGACTGTGCTGTCGGTAGAGCTTCCTCAGTTTGTGGTAATGGAGGTTGTATATACAGAACCCGGCCTCAGAGGCGATACCGCGAACAATGCCTTGAAGCAGGCAAAGATTGAAACAGGTGGTATAATCATGGTGCCTCTGTTTATAAATGTAGGCGACAGGATAAGGATAGATACATCAACCAGGTCGTATATTGAAAGAGCCAAATCGTGAACCATGAACGAAAAAAAGGCTTCAATCGACAGGCTCAGGATATCCAAGTTCAAACTCGATGCACTCCTCGACATAACATTGTCGATCAATGCAAATCTGCCGACTGAAGTCCTTCTGTCAAAATATGAATCCATACTCAGGAATAACCTGGGGATTGGAAAGATCCTTGTTTTCAAGCACTCGGCCAGATGGGAATGCATTCTCAACGGCGGATTCCCCGATGAATTTGACAAGGGCATTGATGTCGAATCACAGCTCCTGAAATTTACCGAGATAGCCTTCAGGAACGAGGATCTCGAAATTGAAGGTGTCGACATATTAATACCTGTTTACAACAATTATGTGCCGCTGGCTTTCATACTGATAGGGGATATTGAGGAAGAAGGTCAGGGGATGAGCCCCGTGATAAAGCATCTGAATTTCATACAGACAATATCGAACATCATAATTGTTGCAATTGAGAACATGAGGCTTTTCAGGGAAAGCCTGAAGCAGGAAGCATTGAGAAAAGAACTTGAACTTGCTGCCAGGATGCAGCAGAAGCTTATCCCTGATAATAAAACCATGCCCCGTGATGGACGGCTCGTTGTAAACGGATTTTATTTCCCACATTATGAAGTGGGAGGTGATTATTATGATTGCCTGAAACTTTCCGACACAAAAACAGGCTTTTGCATTGCCGATGTTTCAGGCAAGGGAATGTCTGCCGCCATTCTCATGTCGAATTTTCAGGCTTCTTTAAGGGCTCTTTTTACCTGCAATGTCGAACTACCTGCTTTGATACGTAAATTAAATGACCTTATCAATGCAAACGCCGCAGGGGAAAAGTTCATTACATTCTTTGTAGCCCGGTATGACAGCACGACCGGCATTCTTGAATATGTAAATGCCGGGCATAATCCTCCGGTTATTTACAACACCGCGACAGGGCAGCTCATACATCTCCATTCCTTGTGCGTGGGTATAGGAATGCTTGACGAAATTCCCGTTGTTGAGCAAAAGGTATTGAAAATAGATGATTATTCGAAGATGGTCCTTTATACTGACGGACTGTCGGATCTTAAGGGCGCGGATGGCAGGGAGATCCTCACGAAGGAGATTGTGAAACATATAACAAACAATGATCCCGTGGAAGTCAACATAAAAAAAATGCTCAATAAGCTTGGCATTCCGGATCAGAATCCGGATCTGTTTGATGATGTTTCAATTCTGGCTGCCGATCTCCGCAGATAGATATTATACAGTCTTCAGGAGATAATAATTCTTCTTCCCTTTCTGTACCAGGATATATTTGCCGTTCAGCAATGAACCGGGCCCGATGATCATTTCCGGATCATCAAGTTTCATTTTGTTGATGCTGATACCGCCTCCCTGCGCGAGTCTTCTCAATTCACCCTTTGATGCGAAAACCGGTGTGTGGACTGCACAAAGGTCGGTGAACGAGACCCCGTTCTGCAAAATTTCGCGTTTCACATCAAATACAGGAACACCTTCGAAGACAGACAGGATTGTCTGTTCATTCATCTTCATAAGGGTTTCAGTTGTTCCCTTGCCGAACAGAATCTGCGAAGCCTCAACGGCAGCATCAAAATCCTCCTTCGAATGGACCATAACAGTAACCTCTTCCGCCAGCCGCTTCTGAAGGATCCTTTCATGCGGAGCTGTATTGTGGCTTTCGGTAAGCTCCTCTATTGTTTTACGATCGAGAAGAGTGAAGATCTTTATGTATTTTGCCGCATCCTCATCCGAAACATTGAGCCAGAACTGGTAGAACTGGTAGGGTGATGTCTTGTCAGGATCGAGCCAGACATTTCCCGATTCGGTTTTTCCGAATTTTGAGCCGTCTGATTTTGTAATAAGGGGACATGTAAGGGCATATGCTTCGCCTCCGGTTTTGCGTCGAATAAGTTCAGTTCCGGTAACAATGTTTCCCCACTGGTCTGATCCGCCCATCTGCAGCCTGCATCCAAGCTGGTTGTAGAGGTGCAGGTAATCGGTTCCCTGTACAAGCTGGTATGAAAACTCGGTGAACGACATTCCTTCCTTGGCATCGGATCCGAGCCGTTTCTTTACCGAATCCTTTGCCATCATGTAATTGACCGTAATATGTTTCCCGATCTCACGGATGAACCTGAGGAAGGAATATTCCTTCATCCAGTCGTAGTTGTTCACCATTATGGCCGGATTCTTTATTCCGGAAGAGAAATCCAGAAAACGGGACAGTTGTTTTTTGATTCCGGCTTCGTTCTTTCGCAGTGTCTCTTCATCAAGAAGATTTCTCTCTTCAGATTTTCCGGAGGGGTCGCCTATCATGCCGGTGGCGCCTCCTACAAGGGCAACAGGCACATGCCCGGCCCTTTGAAAATGCACCAGAAGCATCACCTGTACCATGTGGCCGATATGAAGCGAATCGGCAGTCGGGTCGAATCCGATGTATCCTTTTGTGACCTCTTTCCCGAGTAATTCTTCGGTGCCCGGCATGATATCGTGTATCATGCCCCTCCATCTCAATTCTTCAACAAAATTCATAAATCCGTTTATTTCGAAGTGCAAATATAGCAAAGAGCCTTAAATGGACAGTTCATCGGGCTTCTTTTTGAACCTGTCGAAGCTCTTGTCGAAGCTGCCTTCGCCAATAACGGGAAAGACAGCAGGGGCAATATCGGCAATCGGATTATAGAATCTCGACCTGGCTATGGTTTCTTTGGGAAGAAAAGGATGTTTGTCATCTATTGCATTGAGTACGACAAGTATCACACTGAGAAAAAGTGCCGATTTGAATATCCCGAATACCATCCCGAGCAACGAATTGAGAAAACCGAGAGAAAGCTTGTCAGTGAGTTTATCGATGACCAGTCCTATGAAATGGATGATCACAACGATAACTATGAATGTGATAAGGAAAGCTATTATGCCCACGTATCTGCCTGTCATGTCAAAGTAATCATAAAGCCGTGCCGCAGTCCATGTTGTGAATTTTATTGCGCCCCAGATTCCGAGGATAAGGGCAAGGAGAGAAGCAAGTTCTTTTATAAATCCGTTTATATATCCTCTTGCCAGGCCGAAAACGAGAAGGACTATAATTATGAAATCTATCCAGTTCATGATCATTCGATTTAAAGGATGAAATTAAGAAAGATAAGGGATTAAACAAAATTAAAGACCCGGGGCTGTCAGCACCCGGTAAGGGCGGAAGCACGACCTCCGGCCGGGCAGTTTAATCGCAAACAGATAATAATAGTTATTAAATCATCCAGATCAAATGGTTGGTCTTTTTGTAATCCTGAAAAAAAAGATATAATTTTACAGCCCGTAAATTCTGGTCCCATAGTTCAATGGATAGAACGGAGGTTTCCTAAACCTCAAATTCAGGTTCGATTCCTGGTGGGACTACAAAAAAGATCCTAATATTTCTAAGTATTAGGATCTTATGTTTATATGTCGTTGAAGAGGATGTGAGTGGAGGGAAAGAGGAATTGTTGTAATTTTCTTTTATTATCCTGAGCCTTGTTACGACAGGTTTTTAGTAGAAACACGGTTCGGACTCTTTAAATTTAAAGCCGAATAACAACCATCTTTATCCGCAAGCAGATTGCAGGGCCGGAAGTTTTGTCAACAGGAAAATCACTTTAATGTATGCAATGAATACCCTTATCAAATCAGGGTGTGCTTTTGAATCAGGGTATTCCTTTTTAATATATTTTGGTGCCATAAACCTACGAAAATGGACGAAGAAAGCATCACCTGCATTTTCCCTTACTGGGAACTCGAAACAGGAAAGATCATCGAAAACCCGACAAGACTTTTCGAATTATTTCTTAACTGATGGTGCAGGACAATACCCATGTGGAAAAAAGTCAGCCATTCATAACATGAAAGGATTTCCGGACGAAGGAGCCAGTTATTGTTATCATTAAACCCAATTCCCAAGGCTTTCGGAATAAGCTCTGATCTCCTCGAGCGACAGATATAAATCATTTATTTTCTTGTGCTTTCTGTCTTTGTGAGTTATAGTTGACAACTCATAAAGTTCTCTTCCATAACCTTTTTCAATTGTGAGCCGGTCCGTTGCCTTTTCTTCGGCTGAACGTATTTTTTTTAAGGTCAGAAACTTAACAGCAAATACCAGGTAATTTAACACACCCATCCCGATATACCTTTCCTGGTGGCACAGCTCATGAGCAATAAGGCCGGTGAGTACTTTTCTGTTAAAATCCAAGGTTCTGGTGCTTATGACAATAACCCTGAAAAACGGAGGTACCCATACTGAGAAGGCATAGAAGCGCAGCGGCCCGGTAAAAACATGTATCTTTTTATCCCTTAACTGCGGGAATGAACGGTTGATAATATCAGAGGTGAGCTGCCTGAGTGTTGCCAGTGTTGATTGCATTCGTTGCCGGTATGAAAATTAGCTTTCTAAAAATAGTGATTTTGGTTATTTGTGACATCAACGTTCTGCCTCCGGCTGTGGTTTTTGTTTTTCTTTCTGCTGATCTATCGGGTCTTTTATCTTTTGTATTGTAAGGTCATTTAAACATAGAATGGCATCCCTTTTTCACTTCTTATCTTATATGTTATGGCGTATAATTTTAAAAATGATGCTTATCAAGAAATCAAAGTCAGGCAATATTTTATCGGCAAGACGGAGAATCCATGCAAAGTGTCTTGCTTCACTACCTGAATTGAGGGTCTTCCGGATCACATCATTGACCCGGCAGGAGCTGTCAAAAGATCCGGCTCCCCTTACGGATGAGTCAGAAGCGGCTCTTTAAACACTGAAAGGAACTCTTCCATAAGCAAAATCTGGCAGAGCTGGGATAAGCAGGCCGGTACCGGGTTGCAATCCAAATTGAAAACCCGGGGAACGTGAAAGGCCATGGTTTCCTGGTTGCCAAATAAAATTATGATTTAAAAAGAAAACCCCTGCGATTGTTGGGGATGAATCGTGCAGGGGTCATAAAGGTTCCGGAAGATAGATGGGGTAATTGGGGAATTTTATCTCCGGAAATTGATTTTTGCTTTATCCGTTCCCTTCCGATCGGTGCTTTTTGAAAGTATCTGTCGACAAACAGCAGGAATAAATCAGACGGGGACGAATCATAAAAATAGTCCTTATTTGCGTTGATTGTTTTTTTTAAGGAAGTCTTTGTATTAATCTTTTAAAAAACTGTATGAAAAGATCTGAACTTTGTATGAACGGCGTCTGGGATCAGATCTAAAAGCCCCTTTGTGGAACAGACAATTGCTCAAAAACACCAGGATTCTCATTTCCCAAACTGGTTTTTCATTAATTCTATAAGATCATTGATCTTTTCCCTTGATATATCCACTCTGAATTCATTCTGGTTTTTAACAAGCAGACATTGAAGGTGTCTGGTGTTAATCTTTTTCAGGTATGTTGTATTTATAATTGCTGACCGGCTGGTTCTGAAGAATTTTGTTACGGGAAGCTGAATCTCGATTTTATGGAGAAGGGATGTCACTGTTTCCGTTTTGTTGGGATCCAGATGGAAAACTGAATAATTTCCAGCGGCTTCAATATAAACTGTTTCTGAAGGATCGATTATCACAAAGCCTGAAATATTCCTGAAAAGGAGTTTCTTATGTGATTCTGCGAGTAAAATGTTTTTTTGTTTTTCCCTTTGAAAGTCTCTGTTCCTGCAACGCATGACAGCCTCAGAAAGTCTTCCCGGTTCGACTGGTTTGAGCAGATAATCGGATGCCGCATATTCGAAGGCCCTGATGGCATATTCATCGTATGCTGTTGTAAATATTATATAAGGCTGATTTATCTTCATCATGTTCAGGTCATCCAGGATATCGAATCCGCTTTTCCCCGGCATCTTGATGTCAAGAAATAGTATATCCGGATTAAGCGAACTGATCAGACCGACAGCCTTGAAGGGATCAGTGGCTGATCCGGTAATTTTTGCAAGCCCTTTCTCTGCAATGAGGCTTTGAAGAAGATGCAATGCCTCGGGTTCATCTTCTATGATCACGGCTTCAGGGATATCATTCATCGCGAATATTAAATTAATATAACTATATTGAGTGTCAGGCCTGTACAGATTCAAAAACATAATCATCTGGTATGCTGATCCTTATTTCGGTCCCGCACGCAATGTCTCTTTCATCTTTAAGATCAATCACATCAATATTTGCCCTGGTCCTGTTCATCCTGTTGGTGAAATCAAAGATACTTTTGATTGTTTTCAGTCCATAACCGCTTCCCCCTTTACTTATCGATTCTGCTTTTTCCCTTCCCACTCCGTCGTCAATAACAATAATTTCCAGGGAATTATTTATTTCATTTATTTTTACTTTAATAAATCCTCCTTCAATTTTATTTTCGATCCCATGTTTAATCGAGTTCTCCACAAAGGTCTGAATTGTCATCTTCGGGATAAGACGCTGCAGGTTCACGTTTTGGTTTACATCAATGGTATATCTTAGCCGGTCCCTGAATCTTAGCTTCTGGAGTTCACAATATCTTTTTACAAAGTCTATCTCTTCGGCTACAGTTCTTACCAGGGTGGTGTTATCTGCAAGCATTGTCCTTAACAGCCCTGATAGTTTCACAATGTAATTGTACGATGTTTCTTTTTCGCCTTTCATCACAAGCGACCCTACCGAAGAAACCACATTGAACATGAAATGTGGATCAAACTGCCTGATAACCGAATTCATTTGCAAACGCCAAAGTTCGTTCCTCATCCTTAGTTGTTCCTGTTTCTTTCTGATATTAAATCTTGTGTACCACCACGTTGCCACCATGAGAAATAAGGCTGACAGGAATGTTACCGTGATCCTGAAAAACCAGGTCTGATAAAAACCGGGTACGATAACGAAATTCAGTCCATAGACTTCTTTTGATTCAACACCGTCGGCATTAATTGCCTTAAGCTGGAACACATAATTGCCTGGTTTAAGGTTTTTATATTCCACCTCTCTTTCCGGGTCTCTGTCGGACCAGATATTTTCGATACCAACAAGACGGTGCTGAAACTCGATCTTTTCGGGGTTTGTTGCAGATAATCCTGTAAACCTGAATTTTAAATTCTTTTGTTTGTTTTTTATCCTTATCTCCTTCCCCTGTCTGTTATAAAACAGATCGGGAATCCGGAGCGATTTCCATGCCAGACTGTCTGTCTCATATTCAATGTCAGTTACCATTGCCACAGGCGGATTCATATTTGGGCGGAGCCTTCGGGGATCAAGAATTATTGCTTTTCCTGAAGTAAGTATCCAGAATCGGCCTTTCTGATCCCTTATTATTCCATTGTCGAGACATTCACTTCCGGTAAATCCGTTTGATTTGTCATATATCCTGAAATAATCCGGGTCATTTCTGTAAAATTTGTCGGTGTTAATTATACAGATATCTGTCATCCTTCCGACCATAATTCGGGACGAATCCATGACGATGATTGAGTTTGCCGAGTTGTTTATTTCTTCAGGAAGGCCATATCTGAGCCTGTCAGTCTGATTCTCCTTATAAAAAAGACCCTCATCGGATGTTATCCAGATGCCACCTCTGCTATCTTTGACGAGTGTGTATGTATATCCCGACGGCATTATGGAATCCAGAAGCGGAACGGAATTTTTACCGTCAAACGCGAAGATCCCGTTTTCTCCCGAGAGCCAGTATTTCCCCGAGTCATCCCTTAAAATGCCTTCAATAAGGCCATACCCCCCAGGGGCAAATTCCGGGAAGAAGTCCATTTTCCCGTTTTTCAGATGATATAATCCGTATCCTGTACCGAAGAAAAGGGATCTATCAACCGGGTCCTCGTAAATGATACAGACCTGTGCCTTTTCCGGTATGCCCGGGATCTTTTTAAATGAAACGCCGTCCCATACAAGAACACCTGCATTAAGTGAAAAATATACTTTACCGTCTGATGCCCTTATGCTTCCCTTATAGAAAGCGATATCCCTGCTTTCAAAAAGCTTTCGGTGTTCATTTCTCGGAATAAGTTTTTCGCCGTCGAATTCAATCAGATCGCCTGTAATTGTGCCAAACCATATATGACCATTCTTGTCTTCGACCATGGCCCAGGTGTTAACCGGAAGACCGTCCTCAGGGCCCAGATAATTGAATGCCGTTGACAGGAGTTTATATAGATTGACCTCGGAGCCAAGCCACAGGTTTGATTCATTGTCGATGAACAATGATGAATAAGCGGGAGGTCTGATGATGTTCAAATCGTATCCGTCGAAGTACCTTATAAAATAGCCTTTCTCTGTGGCAAATGAAGCGGCTCTTCCTTCCCTTTCAGTATTCGAAAGCATATATGGTATCAACCTGTTTCCGGATACCTCATAAAATTCATTACGGCCTGCAAGCAAAGGACCTTTGCGGGTTTTTATAATATCCCTTAAGCCCTCACCTAAAAAATACAAGGTCCCGTCACGCATCCTTTTCCATGCGTTGAATTTTGTATCAATAAACAGGAAGTAATCGCCCTGAACGTCATAATAATTTATTACAGTATTAAGGGTGTCATAAACAGGTCCGTATTTCGGATGGTTAAAAAACTTTCCGTCTTTGAAACAAAGTACCCTGAAATATCCCGTACTGTTATTTTTTAAAAGAATTGTTATCGTGTCTGCTGAATTGCTGATATAGGAGCCTGACTCAGTTTGTTTCGGAAATTCAAAGGGGTAATGCTCGAATCTGTAACCATTGTATTTTGACAGACCCTTGGTTGAAAGTGCCCAGATATATCCTTTGTTATCCTCAAAGATTTGGTTTATTGTACTGGTCGGAAGTCCGTCTTTTCTGAAATAATTCCTGAACTCATATCCGTCAAACCGCGAAACGCCGTTACGTGTCATTATCCAGAGGAATCCCCGGCTGTCCTGGTAAAGGCCTCTTGCCTGGCTTTGGGGCAGGCCGTCAAGAACCGAATATTCTCTGAAGGGATAATTCTGGGCAAAAGCGGCATGGTTTAAGACTTCCAGGTAGATGATAAGCAGGAAGACCGGCAGGACGAATTTTAACCGGCAGGGCCGTTTATATTTCTGAAGAAATATCAATTTCAGGCAGGATTGGGATAATCTGTGGATATGGTTTTTATTGTTTTTCAAAATCAAGAATATGCAGGGCGTCTCTTGCTATTCCCTCAACAGTGATTATTTCAGGTTCAGGTCTGCCGTTATCTCTGTTCAGATACTGCATTCTGACTTTAGCGGGAAATTCAATTTTATATGGTTTGCACGATGAAATAACACTCATGGCTCTTATTGCGCCGTCATAAAGTGCCTGCCTGGTCTCATCAAAAGGGTAAAGCATTGCAGCTTCGCGCGACAATCCTTTCTTCACGGGTACCGTGACTATTTTATCCCCGAAGAATTTTACCGCTTCCCTGCATGCCGCCACATCCCCTGAGACCATAATGACCGGGACTCCATAATAGCCTGCAATAATTGCGTTTTGTGCGAGCTCCCCTGATTCAACACCATTGTACCAGTATCTGTTTTCTGTCAACGAACTCTGTGTATGGTTAAGTACTCCGTCAGGGGTCCCCATCATTGCATGAAAACCAATCATTACCATTGCAGAGAATGTACTGTCGAGCATCGACAGGTTGCCGGCTCCCGGCCTCGGACGACCTGTTATGTAGGTCGCTCCTGGTTCCATGAGATGAGGAATAACAGCCTGGCTCCCATGCCCGTCAAGCACTACTACATCGTCAGCTCCGCCGTCCCTGAGACCCCTTATAACAGCAGCAAGGTCATCCATGAAATATTCGCACGCCTGAAGATTCAGCGGGGTGTCTTTTTCCCTTGTCTGGGAAAACTTGTAAACTCCGCTAATTCCCTCCAGGTCGGTGTTAACATAAATACGGACCTGTGAAAATCCCTGACCCGAAAACGTCACTAAGACTGTCATAAGAAGGATCAGCCCTGTTTTTTGTGAGTGTTTTAACATGATTTCACAATTTTGGTTCTAATTTGATTTTATTGATTCGTGCAGGTTCGACAGTTTGCAAAAACAGACCTGTGTTTTTACAAAAATATATGAAATTTTCCACAATGTTCAGGATTAAAGTGAATACAATGCATTCCGGACACTGCAGATTCTGTTCCTGCCGTATGGATGAAGCCGTGCTGAACGAACAAAAAAGGCCCTCTGACTGAAGGCCTTACATATAAAATGACTGAACTATCCCGGAACAATGCCACAGAGCTGTTTAAGCTCTCAAAACAGTCCGGCTCCTGAGATTCTGGGCGCAGAAGTATGTGATTCCGTCAATTTCTGTCATATCAACTATCCTGAAACCGAATGATTCAAGTATCTCTGTTACCTTTTTCCTGTTCAGGCTCCTTGATCCCATCAGTTCATGAAGGTTGATTTTCATCTTCAGGCTTTTGATAGGATGGAGGAATGCCGGCTTATAACCGGCTGATGAACCGTTGTCGGAAAAACAGCCGATAAATTTCGTATCGGCAGGCAGTATCTGTACAAGTGAATACAGAAACTCATCAAGGTATTTAATGAGATTCAGCTTTCTCAGGTTAACGAGTGTTTTCACCCTTTTCATCTCATTTTCATCATAGAAATAATGATGTCGTGAGGAAAGGACAACGAGGTTGTTTTCTCTTGAAAGACCAAGATGTTTTATATAGCGGAAGAAATTGGTCCCGTCCTCTGCAATCATATTTACTATTGCAGGGAAAAATCCTGAAATTCCATGAGAACTTTTCTCCCTGTCGGGGTGAACAGCAGTCGTGTGGTCCCGGACCTGCGTACCGTTTGCCTCAATTGAATTATGCATTACTTCCGTTTTAAATTTATGATATAAAAATATCATCATCATAATTTTCTGACAAGTGGCAAAAGCCCGAATATCGGGGAAATGAGGTGCTTACGACGCTGGCTGGTCAATCAATTTCAAAGGATCATATACATTTTTATGGCCTTTACCGGAAAATAAGGTACAATCGTCAAAACGGGCCTGAAATTTATGCAAATAACCGGGGTTTTTGGCGGCAATGTGAACGGCCCGTTGTAAAATTCAATTATTCAGTATGATATAGATTTAAACACACGGGGTTCCAATAAACCTGATTTTTGACAAAAGGCTTTTTTTACGGGACTAAAAAATCATCTTTATGGAAGTTTTTTCTGAAAACACCCTTGTCGGAAATGATAAAAGTGTCAGAATCTGACGGCCTCATTTCATAATTGCAATTGAAAAGGATCGCCGTGGGAAGGTATGTATCAGATCACGAACCTGGAATAAATTCCTTGTTGGGATTTTTTAATCAGTAGAGAATGGTTAATTTTATTGAGGCAGAAAATTAACTTAATAAATACAGCCATGGGAATCATATCTTGGATCGTAATGGGATTGATAGTTGGCCTGATTGCCAAATTCATTATGCCCGGTAAAGATCCGAAAGGATTTTTGATAACCATACTCCTTGGTATTGGAGGCGGATTGCTTGGCGGATACCTTGGTACGGTTCTGGGACTTGGAACAGTGACCGGATTCAACCTGAAAAGCATCCTCATAGCAACAGGTGGGGCAATAATAATCCTGTTTGTCTTCCGAACCCTGAAAAGCAAATAGGACATGCAAAATTAGTGTTGATCCTTTACAGCCAACATTGAGCATGGCTCACTGACTGGCCACAGTGTGTGTGGTTTTATCGGACCAGGGCGATAATTCTGGGGACAAAGATCAGCAGCCCGGTGATGACTGATATTATTGCGGCCACAAGAACACCTGCTGCTGCAAGGTCCTTGGCCTTCATTATTTTCTCGTTCCAATTCGGATCAATTGCATCACCAAGGTTTTCGATCGAGGTATTGAAGATCTCGGCTATGATGACAAGTCCTGCCACGATAGCAATCAGACACCATTCAAACCTGTTTATGCCAAGAATAATGCCGGCACATGTTGCGACAACGGCAGCCACAAGATGGATAATGGCATTGGGTTCATTTTTGAACAGTCGTGTAATTCCCCTGAAGGCAAACCGGAAACTTGCAACTCTGGAACTTATTGAGAATTTGTCAGGGCTCATAGATCATTTTTTTTGTCATGCCTCCGTCAATAATAATATTCTCTCCGTTTATAAAATCGTTGACGGCGAGAAACAGGCATGCCTCTGCAATATCTGATGGCCGTCCAACCCTGCCTGAAAAATGCTGTGAGTGATCAATTTTCCTGAGTCTGCTATAGTCGCCTGTCTCAATCCATCCGGGGCTTATGCAGTTAACCCTGATATTGTAGGGGGCCAGTGAGGCTGCCAGAGCATGGGTAAGGGCAACCAAGCCTCCCTTGGATGCGGCATATGCTTCCGAGCAGGGTTCCGACATGAACGCTCTTGTTGAGGCAATGTTGATAATACAACCGCCCCCGCTTTGCTTCATTACCCGTCCAGCTTCCCTTGAGCAAAGGAATGCTCCGCGCAGGTTGGTGTCAATGACTGAATCCCACTCTTCAACGGAAAGCAAATCAGGATGTTTCCATATTCCCTTACCCGCGTTGTTTATCAAAATGTTTATTCCACCTAAAAGGCTGACTGCTTCCCCGATCATGTTGACCACTCCGGCCGGATCAGAAATATCCGTCAGGCAGAAATGTGCCGGTGACCCGGTGGATTTTATTGCCTCGGCGGCCTCATAACCTGCTTTGACATCCTTGTCGGCAATAAGAACCTCTGCATCCTGCCTGGCAAAAGCAGTTGCGATCTCTTTCCCGATCCCGTTTCCACCGCCGGTGACAATTACTTTTTTCCTTTCCGTCTCCATTTCCCGGGTTTTATGACATCCTTTTCCTGGCTTCCATGTACCATAAGAGTTCATTCAGAAAAGCTATAGTTCTCCTGTCGGTTTTCTCTTTTTCTGCAGGAATTCCATTCTCATCAAAGGCTGGCTGGATAGATGGGAACCTCAGGGTTGCAGGAACTATCATGGCACCCAGCTTTGAAAGGGAGAACTGAAGCGAAATAATGGCCTGGGTGCCTGCAAAATTACCATCGGAAACGGTTGCAAAAGCTACCGGCTTTTTATACCATTCCTCAACAAGAAGGTCTATCGCGTTCTTCAGGCTGGCAGGTGACCCTCCGTTATATTCGGGTGAAATTACCACAACACCTTCAGCCTGGCGTATCTTTTCTGCAAAAGCCATGGCTTCCTTCAGGGGTGATTGCTGATATTTCAGCCGTTCATCAAACAGCGGGAAATTAAACCTGTGAAGATCAAGGATCTCCACATCTGCAAGGTTTTTCTCCCTGATCAGATTTTCGATATAAACAGCCACCCTGTGGCTCTTCCTTCCGGCTCTGACACTCGGGGAGATTATGACAATTTTACTCATTGTGAAATATTTAACAATATTCGGCCCTATGGCGATATGAATTTACGAAATTTCTGCCGGAAAAGGGAAATGAGCAGGACGCATGATGCATTTTGGAACCGTTAATCGGGAGAAGAGTAAGCGGTGTGTAACTGTCAGCAGCCTGAGGCTGTATCAAAAACGGATTAATCTACTTATTACTACTTTGTTTGTTTGTCCCTTTGTGTTCCTATGTGGTTCAATAACAGATGATTTACCGTTTCAGCGCATTCTCATGTCTTTTGAGAGTCACGGGCATTCTTTAGCGATGAAGTATATTTATATACCGGCTCTTTGCCTCAATTCTTCCCGGAAGCGGAAGGGATCCAGAAGAATTATGGTTATCGCCTTCGTTAACAGGAATGTAAAATTACATTGTCCCCGGGCTAAAGTCAGGTGATTTGCAGTTATATAATTGCAACGCCGGGTGATCAGTTACTTTTGACGCCTGTAGTTCTCGATGAGTGTTATCCCCGGATAACCCAGACCAGCAAGTTCTGGATAATAAGGATATGTTTCTTCACGGGTATTGAATCCGGTAACAAGTACATGGTAGTAATCCCATTGTTTAACAATTTCGACCGGCAGGTTAAGTTTCGACATTATCTTTTTCTGTGCCCTCCGGGCCTGAGATTCCTTATGGTATATTGCAACCTGAAGTGCCACTGAAGTTACAGGTGACTCCTGTTTTCCGACATAGACAAGCCTGTCTGACAATTCTCCGGCAACTCTCACAGACTTGTCCGGCGGGACAGGAGCTTTTCCAACTGTAATTGGTATCCTTTCGGCAACAGGTTCTTCAGCGACTGTCATTTTCCTCACAGGATTATTCCATTCGTTCCTGAATTCAAACTTTCCGACATCGGGCAGAAGCTCATCCATTGCCTTGAGAATAGTAGGATCAATTACAGGCTGATCAGGAGTCTGCAGCCTGTAATACCTGCCTCTGAATTCGATGGCTCCTTTCTTTCTCAATGACTCTGAAAGGGCTTTGCTTAGGGCGGCTGCTTCAGTGCGCATGCGGAAAGCGCCGAGGCTCATTTCCGCAATTTCAGCTTCGGTAAGAGGAGCCTCTCTGACTATGGCGAGAGAATCAGTTTTCGGCACAAGCAAAATCTGCTGCTGGCGAGCCAGAAGGTGGATTATCCAAAGTTCCCTGAATCCCAGTTTGTTAAGTTTGGCAACATTCTCGTCTACTTCTGCCCGTGTGGGAAGATCAAGTATCCTGACCCTGTAATAATCGCCGGCAACTGTTATCTGAACTTCCTTGCCAAGTTCCCTTTCCAGCATTTTCTTAAATCCTTCTGCATATTCCTTACTTTTGAATGCGCCTATCTGAATGGCCCAGCTGTCCTCTGTGATTGTATAAACCTCCTCCGACATCTCGTGCAGAATAAGGTAAGATGTATCTTTAGCTGCAGCAACGATTTCAGGTCTGGCTGTTTCCTTTACGACAGTATCAACAGGCAGGGCCCTGATGACAAAATCAAGCCCGTCGGCAATATCGCCGTCAAGAGTGCCGGCTATTGAAAATTTCCGGGATTCCGGATCTGATGACATGCGTAGTTTTCTCATCTGCCCTGTATCGATCCTTGCAATATAATCACCTGCCCTGAGGCCGAAATAGCTGTAATATCCGTCATCCTCCGTAAGGGCTGTACCTGATTTGTTATTGCTGCTGTCGAAGAAACTGACTATAACCCTTCCCTGTCCTCTTTTTTGTCCGTTTTCTTCAACGTAAACAAATCCGTTTGCTTCTCCCGTAACGCTGACCGGAACCTCTATGCTTTTCAGGATATCAGGATCAACAATGATGTTGTATGTAGCCTTCTGAAGCCTCCACGACACATTGTCGAAGCTGTTGGGATCGAGTTCGACAAAGCAGCTTGTATACGGTTCCAGTCCAAGTATCCTTATTACCGTATCTCTTTCACTCTTCTCAATCCTTCCGCTGCCTGCCCGCAGATTCAGTCCCGGGGCTCTGGGTTCCCCATTATCTTTTCTGCCATTTAAATTAAGGTCGATAAACGGAATTATTGTTATCCCTCCGCGGCCCACGTTAGTGCGATTATCTCCTGCCGTGTATTTTGTCTTTTTATCGTGTATCAGGCTGCCCCTGGCATACTCGATAAAGCTTGTCCTGTTGTCATACTGTCTTATTGAGGTTCCGGCCTGTGCAAAGGAGAAGTCATATCTGAGACCGGCCTCGGCAAGTCTCATGTCGTTGCGGAAATTATGCTCATAGGAAAAGTGAAGATATCCGTGTTTGAGCACAGGTTTTTCAATCCTGATTTTGGCAGTAAGCAATTTATTCTCACTGTAACTGTACTGCATCTGCGGCATTATGGTGAAAGCTGCCGGCAGCCTGAATGCGGCTGAAAGGTTGCTGTAGATGTAAGGATCCGTTTCGCCAACGAACAGGGCGTAAGTTGTAAGGTTTGCATTTACCCCGAACAGTAAACCCGAGATAAGCCATTCACCAGTTGTATATTTCGAAGAGGGAAGTATTATCTGGTTAATGGAAAAACGGTTGAATGATGAGAACTTTCCAAGCCTGACAGGGACTGAAAGCATCGCCTTGCGTTCCTCCCTGTAGTTATAAAGTATTGCCTTCTGTTCCTTGTCATACCGGGTATAGTCCACATCAAGCTGTATATTCGAGGGTAATCTGTATGAAAGATTTCCTTTTGCCCTTACACCGGGTGCATATTCACCTGAAACAAGAAAACTGTTAGTTATCCGGTAGGATGCATTTACAAACGGCATAAAAGGCCGGGTATCAATTGATGACAGGTATTCGGCCCCTCCGCCGACAGTGAGGCTGCGGCTGGCACCGTAATTGAAGCTGGCCCGCGAAAACCGTGTTGCCGAGGTGTCTTCCACAACGCCCGCGCTTACAGTATATTCAAATGTCTTTTCAGGAAGGAAGTTATAAGGAATAACTATTGTCTGTTCATGAGTCCGCTCCTCTCCCCACGGACCGAAAAATTTCAACTTAACCAGTGAATTACCATAAACAAGGGGAACCTGAAAATTAAAGAAACCCGATGCGTCGGCTTTTGCAAAATCGACAAGAACATTGTTGACATAGAGTTCCACTATCCATCCGGGTTCTGTCCTGTCGGCAATATTATAGGTTCCGAATGACCGGCGGTAAGTTGTGGGTGTATTCGTAAGCTGTACACCAATAACGGGATTGTAAATTGATGACATGGCACCGGTCTGGATCTTTCCGGCTATTACCTGGCGCAGCGGGGCAAAGTCGTTATTGACATAGCGCCAGAGGTATCTTTGCTGTTTTTCGTTGAAAGAGTTGGTATTGCTGTAATAGAGCGAGGCAGTTGCTTCTCCTCCGGCTATCATAGCGCCAAGATCGAGGTTGACTCTTGTATCGGACCGGCCTTCAATTTCCTGTGAAGCGTAAACCGACCAGTCGGCCATGCCGGTTTTAAACAAAGGATAGGTCCGGCCAATAACAGTATCAGCCACAGCTTCGCCTTTCAGTTTAGAGATGTTCCTGCGCATCTCTTCCTGCTTCATCTCACGTATCAGAGGCAATTCCAGCTGGCTGGAGACAGTTACGGTAAGAGCCCTGAAATTAAATTTACAGTCGAGCCCGAATATTTTTCCAAAACAGGCAGAATGAAGGAAAAGGTTTGATTCTGTTCTTATTATATCTCCGTTGTTAAGTTCAAATGCCTTTCCCTGGTAAATTATCATGTTTTTAGCCCTGTTTATCAAATATTCAGCTTCAGGATTAACAAAAAATCCCGAGATGGTTTCAAGATCAGGCGACTGATCATTTTTAATTTTGAGGAAGTCAAAAAGGTCAGTAACCGGCAGGAAAAGTTCTTCATCCTTAATAAGGCTGTTTATCTCAGTGCCACCGTAACCCTGTATCATAAGAAAGATCGATATCTCATCATATTCGGGGAGATCCTGCGGGTACAGCCTGGCATTGGCGAGAAAAAGGAGCAGAAAGATCAACGGAATCGAAAATGGCCCCGGGCACAAAGGCATACATCCTGCCTTGCTGGTATTTGTGTATGCTTTAATGCCTTTCATTTTTATTTAAACAATAATGAACCGTTTTATCATTCTTTTACAATGGTAATGTAAAAGGAGCCGGAATAGCTTCCCGGCGGATTTGCTGCCGGAGCTCCAACGGACAGGGTTCCTCCCACATAAAGTGGAATTGCGATATTGAAGCTGACATTTGATACGAAGGGAGAACCGGGATTGGTATTTCCGATATGGAGGTTCATTGAGCCTGCAGGTATACCAGACAAAAGTACGTCGGGGCCTTTAAGGATAGATATTACAGTTCCCCTGGAGGCATGTACCTCAAACATTGCTGAAGAATATGAATATCCAAGGCCAAGAAGCACCACGTTGCCTGTCGATGAACGGGCTCCGGAAGGATCGATGGTTACTGTGCCGCCTCCCGCACCGTTATAAAATGCTCCGAAATTGAGGATTTGGGCTGTCGGAGTGATCTTTATGGGACGGGGAGGCGGTTCCTGTGCTGCCAGGTTCCTCATACCTGCGGGCAAAAGGTATAGCATGATCACGATCAGCCACTTAAATAAACACGTATGTTTTCCCAGGTTCATCATCTGTTGCTTATATACAGTTTTTTTGAACTCCTGTATCTGACGGATGTAAAAGTGGCAATATAAATACCATTCCGTAAACCGGGGTGGAATTCATTATAACCTGTTTCAGTAATTCTTTCAACAAAAAGAAGCTGCCCGGCAAGGTTGAATATCTTTAAAACACCTTCTCCTGTCTTTTCCAGATCAATATAAGATTTAACCAAACCATGTGAGCTGTACAGCGAGAAAACATCATCAGGCTTCATTTCCGGAATACCTGTTGCAACCGGTGTAAGATTTAGAACGAAGCGGTCGTTGTGTTCTCCAGCTTCAAGGAACAAACGGTATCCGCTTCCTTCCCGCAGATCATATTCAACTCCGGCCTTTGTGTCTGACAGGGATATTTTCCACCCGGCCAGCATGTTGCCGGCATCTGTCAGCCTGATTTTCAGATATCCGTCAATGGAGGCAGTCACACCCAGAGGGATGCTGGTTATTGTATCATTTCGTACAGGCAGGGCATTTATAGACAATTTTTTCGCGTCGGCAGAAAAGCTGTAAAGACTTGGAGAGTAATAATCTGTATTTATCAGTTTAAGGGCATCCAGACCGCTGTCAAAGCCCCAGGCTGCTTTTTCATCAAAATAGATCACCAAAGGATCTGCTGAATCCGGGTTATCGTCAATGGTTGCCGAAAGGCGTAAAAGAGATTCAGGTTTCTTTTCTCCCGATTTTGCAAATACCTGTGTAAGCCTGGTGACCCTGGTATTGTTGTCGAGGGCAAGTGTAGCTGTCACGGGCCACGGAGGACCATCGGATACATGTATGAAGAATCCCTGCATTGAGGGTATAATGTTTGACACCGTATCGTCGCTCGAAATGCCGTTCACCCAGGTGCTGTAGCGGCCTCCGTAGGGATCAGACGAGCTTGCCCTGAAGAAGTAAAGGGCATTGTCGATGTTGGTCTTTGTCCATCCTGAAGGAGCTGTCCAGTCAATCGGGGAAGGATAGGGGTTGCCTGCAAGGTTGAATCCCAGTGTATAGGCCTGGTTATGGTTGTAAAATGTGGCTGACAGGTACCCGTTATTTACAATACCGGTTACATCAACTGTTCTGGCTGCAGAAAGATCCCCGAAGTTCACTGCATAACCCGACAGCGGGCTGAGTAAATTTGCGGATGCCTCATATTCGACCCAGCCCGTGGCAGGCATTCCTGAAACAACATTGTTTTCATTATACCTGTACACAGTAGGGAAATAGGGATCGACTGTCCTGTCATCGTCAAATTCACCTACAGTGGCATTTGTGAAGGGTGAGCTGAAATACTTGTACCCGAACCCCGAGTGCAGATATCTTTGCATTGTCACATTACCGCTTACATTACCGTTTCCAGAACCATCGATAAGCGCTGTGCCGGTTGCTGATGAAACAAGTGTGAGAAATCCGCCGGAATAAAGGTCGCCTGATTCAACAAGGACTATCCCTGTAACATTTAGAGGTCCGAGGAGAGTGACGCCTGAAATATTGCTGATAGTAAGATTCCGAACCGTATTGCCTGCGAAAGTTCCTGCGCCAATGACCTGTGCTGACGATCCGTTCATTTCAATAGTCCCGTCAGAAGCATCAAGAGTACCGTTATTAGTAATGGTTCCGGATATCCGGAGAGTACCCCCTGCCAATACCAGTGAAGAGCCGGCCTCAATTGTTATATTATTAACAGATCCGGTTATGCCGCTTCCGAGAACAGGCTTGTTTGGAACATTCGGGATCTGAACGCCGGTCGCAGTTTGAGGTACGAATCCGCATGACCAGTTTGCAGGGAGATCCCATTCAGTGCTTATGTCACCTGTCCAGACCATTCCTTCATAAATGGTGACTGTTGCGGCGGAGGTGAATTCAGAGCAACCGCCCGCAGCAGCAATTGTGTATGTGACTGTATAAGTCCCCCCGGTACTTGTTGCAGGTGTAATGGCGCCTGATGAGCCATCAATTGATAGTCCTGCCGGTGCAGAGAATACTCCTCCCGGTGTGCCTGTAAGCGTAACATTCTGGACACTTTCAGAGGTACACCATGGCGATCCTGAATAAGATATTGATGCCGATGGGGCAGGTGTCACTGTAATCTGTCTGCATCCGGCTGCCCAGGTTGCAGTTCCGCAATGCGGAGAGCCTGTCGGGGTCACCATTACAGCATATGACATCGATGATGACAGGGCAGGAGGGGTGTAATTATCGGAATTGGCCAGTGAAACGGGAGTCCACCCCGCGGGAATGGAGGAACCGGAAGGACAGCCTGCCGGAATGCCGTTGTAAGAGTACCACTGATATGAGAATGATCCGGCTCCTCCCGAAGGCATTGTTGAAAAGGTTATTATGTCGGGAAGAGTGGTGCTGCAGATTGTCTGATTACCGGCAGACAGTGTCCCGTAATTGATTGCCTGTAATGCCGTTACGGTAAAAGTTGAAGATGGATTTGCAAGAACTGTTGAGCAATTGAATGGCGCAAGAGTATAGGCGTAAATATAAAAAGTAGTGGTGGCGGTTATGGCAGAGGTGTAAAGTGTTATAGTACCCCCGTTACCATTGACTGCAGATCCGGAATTTGAATTGTTGCTGCTAACCCTTATCTGGTAGCGGACTCCGTTTTCTGAATTATTTATTGTTACAGCAGCTGTTGACCCGTTGCAGACTGTCGACGGGGCCGACCATGATGGTGCTGAAGCAGACGGCTGTATTCCTATTTCGACCGGGAGTGAAGCTACAGTGAAGATTCCTGGAGTTCCGCTCGAGGTAATATGTTCCCTGACACTGACTGTCGTCCCTGTGGCAGGGCCGTTCCAGTTTACCGTAATGCTGCTGGTACCGGCTCCTGAAACAATTGTTCCTGCTCCCGATGGTAAAATTGACCATGTGTAGTCGTGCCCTGTTACATTGGACGTGGAATAAACATTTCCTGCCGATCCGGCACAAACATACTGGTTCCCGGAAATGACAGGTGCCGGAGTGGCACTTGTTGTTACCTGAATGCTGTTTGTTACCTGGCATCCATTTGCTGCTGTTTTGACCAGAGTAATTGTATAGGGGCCAGGTGACCCGCTTCCCCACGTGACTGTGAACACAGGGGTATTTCCTGTAAGAGGGGTCCCGTTTGAACTCAGCGTCCATTGATATGTACTTGCATCAGCAGGAGTCGAATATGTTACAACCTCTCCTGTACCTACAAGGGTCCTTCCGGTAATGGTATTGTCGGGAACAGGATTAACAGTTAATGCGACCGTTGTTACATAATCATTGGTTCCCGGTGTTCCAACAAGGTCATTTACATATGTAATGTTGAAATTGAAGACCGTTGGCGAGGTAATTGGCTGGGTAATTCCGGCAGAGGCCGAATTAAGGATTATTGAGACAGGAGAAGTTGCTATATTGTTCAGCGTCGTTGTTGCATTTCCCAGCCGGTATTTAAGCGACCAGGGGGGCGTGCCTGTAAGGGCGACCGTAATTGTTGCCGATGAAGCTGCATCATTGCAGACAGCAGCTGTAAGCGAACTTGTGATTGTGGCTGTTGGCAATCCTTCGTCCCCTATGGTAAGATAATGAAGACCGGTGCCCGGAGATAAGTTTATTGCAGCATCTGTTTCAACCGTTCCCGATACATCTCCTCCGTCATTTAGTACCTTGCCACGATATTCCCATTGCGGACCGGGAGTGCCTGCCGGATTCCATTCAACAATACGGATCTTGCTCCGTGTTGAGGCTGAAGAGCCTGCATAGCCGCTGAGTGCATCCCACCTTATCCTTACATTACCCGAACCGCCAGCAGTCCCGTTTATTCTCCAGTATTCGTTGTTGCTTACATGGCTGACAGGCGGTTTCATGCTGATATTGTTTTGTGGGAGTTCATTATAATATTCGGCTTCCCAGATGCCTGCATTAACAACCTCTGAAATCAAAACATTACCATATCTTGCAGTTGTGCCTGCTTTTCCAACAGGAAACATAAAATATGAACCATTGCTGATCTGCTTACGCAGCGGGCCGTTTATAAACGAAGATGAGGATCCCCCTGAAACAGCGTTTGCCGCAGGGTTTGTTATTGTAAGGGAATTGACGGAGTTTGTGGTTATAATACCGTTTGCAAGAATTAAATTGCGTGAGACCCGGATTCCACCGTTGCCTGTTATGGAGAGCCCTGAAGAATTGTTGATCCTCAGGTCAAAAAACATTTCGGTCAGATTTGAAGATATATTAAGAATCTGGGGCGTGGTTCCTTCAAAACTTACAATTCCTGATCCGGGGATGAAGGCACCTGATGAAGCATTGAGATCGGTCCAGTTGCCGAGAATAAAAATGTTTCTGCTGTAATACGTATTGTTCAGACGGCTCCCGTTGTTGATAGTCAGGCTCCCCCGGATCTTCATATCCTCGGTGTTCATGTACTTTGTTCCGCTGCCTGAAAGCACAAGATTCTGATAGGGCCTGTAAATGTTTCCTGTCTGGAGCGGAAGGGAGGCATCAGTATTGCCGTAATATTCTATTGTTGTACCGGGAGATTCCAGAAAATTCCCGGGATCCCCGCCCGGGAAAATATACATGCCATAGGATGAAGATTCCAGCCTGAGCCTTCCGGTTCCGGCCCTGAGTGAATCTGTCAGATAACCAAGGCTGTGAAATGATGTCGTTCCAATATCCAGAATCCCTTCAAGGTTTACATTGTAGGAATAGGCATTGTTGCCAGTCATTGTTATGACATGTCCCTGCCGGATGAATACAGGATTACCGTCAGGATAGTATCCGCATGGTGGATTTGAAGGGCTGTCCTCGGCCCAAACTGTTCCGTCATTCCAGTTACCTGATTTAAGACTGTAAAGCTTATGTTTCAGGGAATAGTTTGGAGGCTCACCGGCAGTATATTCACCTTCAGGCAAATCAGGGCGAGTGATGGTTATTTTATTGTCAGCCGTATTGATTATTGAACTGCCAAAATCTGTCCAGGCGTAATTCTGATACAATGATCCATGATAATTACTTTCATTACCGCTGACATCTGATTCCAGGTAATTATATACCTGTGTTGATGATGTAAGTCCGCTGAATCCTGTAGTTTCAATCCTCCAGTAATAGTTAAGCTGGTCATTGGCAGGAGGATTATTCGCCGGATGTGCCTGCCCGACAGGTATCACTTTTATTGATCCCGCGTCGGATGTGGTAAAACTGAATGTTACGGGATGGTATTTGCCATTCGATCCAACAGGGAAAACAAATCCTGATACAGAACCCGCGAAAAGCTTGACAATGCCTCCATCGCTCAGGACACCATTTGTGGAAACCATGTGTTTCGAGTCAAAAGTTCCGGAAAATGACGAGTTTATGTCCATTGTCAGCCTGTAATTATTTACATACAGCGATCCGAGTGAAAGATTTAGCCGACCTGTTATTTTTATGTTGTCATCAAGTTGAACACCGGCAGGGTTGTTAATCGTGATATTTCCGAACTGACCATTCCCGTCACCTGATATGATTTGTTTTATGCCGTTGGCAAGGACAATTCCTCCACCCGGAGCGGATGGGCTTTGATGTGTTCCCGAATTATATATATCTCCAAGTACGGTAATTGTATTCCCCTCGTCAGATAAAGTAACTGACTGAACCAGCAGGTTGTTGTTAACAAGGATATTGCTGTTCGTTCCTAGCCTTAGGGAGGAAGTGCTTTGTGATGATTCCAGCACGAGGTCGGCAAAGTTGGTAAGATTTGTTCCGGTTCCGTTGATCCAACCGTTTCCCGTAAATATTGTTCGCTGTGTGCTTCCCTCGGAACCTGCCTGATAACCGCCATGGTCAACGCCGGCATCCTCCGAAAGGTTATTATTTGTAAGATTACCCCCAATTGTGACATCGAGGTCGTTTGCCCTGAAGACTGACCCGGTTCCGGGGTTCCCGTTAGAATTGATTGTAAGATTGTTAAGGATCGTCAGCTGGTTGATAACGAGGTTTGCCGTTTTGTTCTGGGTTGTTCCGTCGACGACAAGGTTCCATAGAGGAGAGGATATGTTAAGGTTGAATATCTGTGATGCCGGGGTGGAGGCATTCCCGGTTATCAGGGTGTGCCCGCCGTTGCCGGCGTCGGCCAGGTATGTTTCAGGAGTTATCAGTACATCGGCATAGCTTACGCTTCCGGCTCTTTGGATGATCAGCGTTCCTCCTGAAATCACGAACCGGCTTCCGCTGTTTACAACTTCGAACATGCCTCTGGATGGATTGAAGCTGTTGCCCTTTATCAGAATCGTCCCTCCCGACTGATTGAACCATAGTGATCCCAGGGTGTTCGATGTATTCCTTCTTATCTGTCCGTCAACATTCAATGAACCTCCTGCAACATGAATCTCCGGATTGCCGGCAGCAGCATATTCAATGTCATTGGCTGATCCGGAACCGTTACCAACATTCACGATACCTGTATTGAGCACTTCAAGCCTTCCCTGGAGTATGAGGTCGGCCGCATTGTTATTTGCAGACCCTATATTTATGGTGCCTATGTTTGCTGACAAACAACCCGAAATGGGAATGGTAAAGGGATTTGATGTTGTCAGGGTAATAGTTATAGGGCTCGACAACCTGAAGGTACCGTTGCTTATTACAAGTGCTTCGGGAAGCGAAGGGTTAAGCGCGAATGCATTTACCGTGATATCCAGCAAGGAATTCCTGTCTGTGCCCTTGTTTACCGTGAGCATATTGAAATCGGTTCTTACAGCAGTTGTCCCGCTTATCTGCTTATTTTCCGGACCTGTAAATGTAACGTTGCAAATCTGGCTGCTTCCCGCATACATGTCGAATATTCCGTTGTTTACAAGGTTGCCCTCAATCGACAATGTATTAGTGGCTGAAAGGCTTGCCGCTACATCAAAAACAGCCCCGGATGCTATGTTCACATCACCTTTGACTATTACGTTCTGTGCCCTGCTGTTGCCATTGGTATATTGAAGGTTCCCGTTGTTAACGTTCAGGTTCCCGTTTACAGTGACCGTTCTTGTATTGTTTTGTGTATTAAAGCCTGCTGTTCCTGTGGCGCTTGTTCCTGAAACACTGATATTAAGATCCCTGAAAATTAAAAGATCCGTGTTGGGGAAGGTGATGTTCTTCCCTGAGGCAGGAGAAATTTTCAGATTATTATATGTTGTAATATTCTTTGTTGCGGCCCCGGCAATATAAGTTGTGGGAAGGGTAAAAGCACTCCCTGTGTTTGATGGGGCTGTCTCGGTGTAATATTCCACTGTACCGCCATCAGGTCCGAGGAAATTGCCGAAATCCCCGGAGGGAAAATTAGCTGAGGCAATGCGCAGTGTCCCGGTCCCGGCGATCTTCAGGTCGGGCAGAGCCCCGAAATCATGGCCCGTGGTAACCTGAATATCAAGTGTTGACCCGTTGCTTATCTGTAAGCCGCCGACTATTTTATTATTTGTTCTTATTGTTACCACATGGTTATTTGAAGAACCGTCACCAATTACAACCGGATTATTTGTTCCGGGCAGTGAAGTGGCGTCAGGGCTGGAAGGATCATTGCTGACATTCGACCATGTAGATGGTGAATCCCAGTTACCTGAACGGTGACTGTAAAAAACCAGCACGGTTCCGAATGCGGCGGGGACGCCCGCAGTGTATTCCCCATCTATAATGTTTATGGATGGGAACAGTATATTCCGGTTTATTTTATCAACCTGTGCCGCTGCTCCATTTATCCATGCATAGGGGTTATAGATGCCCGTGACATATGAATTCACCGAAGGTCCGGCATCGGCAGCAGAATACCTGAAGCTATGTGAAACCGATCCGGGCTGGATTCCGGTAAAATTCTCACTTGTAACTTTCCAGTAATAGTGCAGAATTTCGGTGCCTGTAATGGCAAAAGGATGATAGTCGGGTACAGGTTTGACGGTTATGTTTCCCCATTCCTCCGGATTCTCCGTGATAGTGATTGTGGCCGGGTGATATACAGTCCCTGTTCCCAAAGGATACAGGAATGATCCGGTTGCATTAAATGTCTTGGTAAGCCCCCCGTCACTCTGCTGACCCGATGTGATGATCATTTTTGAATTTCCGAAGGTGGCAGGTGCCGGATTGCCTGTCGGGACATCATAAATATTGCTGTTTCCGGAAAGGGAGAGATTAAAGCTGGAGATGTTCAGGATCCCGCTTACAAGTCTCAGATTACCTGTCAACGTCTGGTTTGAAGTGAATACTGCCGATCCTGATGTCTTGTTCAGGGTGAGGTTACCAAAAATCCCGCTTCCCGATCCACCTATAGTCTGGGCGCCAGACCCGTTGATGATTATTGCTCCGTTTGCCTGGCTCGTATGGGTACCGGCGTTCACAATATTACCTGAGACGCTTATAAAATTTCCCTGGTCATTCAGAAAGCATGAGGAGTTTATTGCAAGCGTACCCCTGATGGCAAGAGCCGATGTAATTGTTGTGTTGCTGTGGTTTGAAACAGTAAAATTATTCAGCCCCGAGGTGATAGTGCCTGCATTTGTAAAAATCTGGCCCCCTGTACCGTTAAAAGTGGTAGTGTTGTTACCCGGGGTATAGGTTGATCCGGCGGGAAGGGTAAAGTTGTGGCCCACAGTCAGCCCAATAGTGTTTGTTCCGAGATCAAGCACCGAACCGGCCCCGAGCGTCAGGTCATTAAGCACTGTAAGTTCCGATGCAGGTGTTGTCCATCTGATTGTTGTCGTATTTGTACCAGTCCTGTTTGAAATATTGAGATTATAGATCGGTGCTGTTGAATTGATAGAATATGCCGTTCCTGCTCCCGGAAGATTCAGATTTACAGTGCCACCTGTTACCTGATAATTACCTGTCTGGGGTTGGATATCCATTATCTGGTAACTGGTTCCTCCCCCTATGAATGTATTATTTGTAAAGTTCAGGGTTCCTCCGCTCATCGTAAAAACGGTATTTGGATTTGCAAGGCCAAGCATGGCCCCCGTGTGATTTTCACCCTGCATCCTGAAATTGGCTGATCCTCCCGACTGGATATAACTTACCCTGTTTGTTCCTCCGGTTTGCGACCATGCCTGACTGACGTCAAGTATGCCAGTGCCCTCAATGATAATTTCAGGAGTACCGAGGGTCCCCAGGACAATTCCTGCCGCATCACCTGTGGAAAACTGTCCTGAACTGATCCTCAACCGCCCGTAGAGTGTTGCAGCCTGATATCCTGTTCCATTTAATCCTGAAACAGTAGTTGAAACATTGGCCCCGTTTATCCATAAGGCCGCGGTCGGAATAAGATTAAAATCCTGCCCTCCTTCCGAGAGGGAAGGTATAACGATGTTTGTTCCCAGTTTCAGGGTTCCGTAACGAAGAAACAGCGCCTTGTAATAAGCCCCGTAACCATATCCTTCAGGGCCCCCGTCGAAGGTACTGTTCCCCTGATTATTGGGAGCGAAAAGGGCGAAGTTGCCTGTCCCTGATGCTGTTATGTCAAGTATACTGGTCTGATTAGTTCCCTTCTCAATTATCAGCCTGAAAAAATCAGTAACCCCGTTAAGTGTGACAGTATTGTTTGTTGCACCCCTGAAAAATACCTGGACATCACCGTAATTAGTTCCGTTATACGCTGTTGTGGTAAGAGTATAATAAGAATTGACCACAGGCGAGGGCAATCCTGTGAACCTCACATAACCATTGTTCGTGAAATCACCATAAAGGACGAGCGTATGCACAGGATATGGAGTAGTATTGTTGTTTGGATTCGGTATCGAATGGCCTGATGCAAAATTACTTACCCTTATATTACAACCGCTGCCGACAGTGAAATTACCGTTGACTGTCATATTAATCAGATTGTCGGATACTGTCGGATTCCCAAAATAGAATGTCAGACTACCGGTCGACCCGTTAACCAGACTGAAATTTCCGTTCAGGAGATAATTTACAGGATTTGTTGAATTGTTTAGGAAAACGGTGTTAGCCGAGGCTGTATAGTTTGATACAATAAGATTATTATATGTAAGCTGGGATGTGCTCAGTCCGATACCGTTAAGGTTGTAATATTCAACTGTGCCTCCTGATGAAGAAACAAATTCCGAACAATCGCCTCCCGGGAAAGTCCCGGAAGACAGACGGAGGGTTCCCTCTCCTCTTACAGCGCCAAAATTATGTCCGTTGAATGTTTTCAGATCCAGTATGCCTCCCATCCGGATTTCAAGGCTAAGGCTGCTTTTCCCGTTTTGGTTAATGTTTACGGTTCTTCCGTTAAGGATAACAACATTATCTCCCGATGCAGGGATGCCGGCCCCTGTCCATAATGAGCCTGAAGGATCTTTTGTCCATGTGGCGGTTGAATTCCAGTCGCCCGACTGGTAAGAATAGTATGTATTTATGACAGTCTTGCCGATTGCGAAATACGAAGGAAGGACAGATCCGGAAACAGGTGAGGAGGTTGTTATTGTACTTCCTATATTTGCCCCTCCAGCGGATACATAGTTACCGGATTTCAACGACGAACGTCCAATCACATTAATCACATCAAGGTCGGCTTCTGTCAGCCTTATGAGGGCACTTGTGAAGTTGCCGCTTACAGTTCCAAGATACCAGTTGCGGGGTGATATATCTGTAATACTAATCTCATCACCGCTTACAGCTCCGGTATTCGACACCGACACCAGCATTACTGGCGATGACGCACCGGTAGTGGCGTTCAGCAGTTCCAGCGGGTGGTATTCTGAGCCGTTACCCACGGGAAAAATATACGGGGTTCCGTAATTAGTAAGCCCGGCATAAAGTGTTCTTGCCACCGGACCGTTGATATAGCTTGAAACTGAAACGCCTCCTATACTGCCGGGTGCAGCATTGGTTATTGTAAGCAAACTGGAGGTACCGGTATTAAGAACTCCGTCGGTGAAAGTGAGAGTGGCTGAAGAAAGCGGACCTGAAAGGGTTACCCCGTTTGGATTGTTGACTGTCAGATTGCTTAAGGTCGTAACACTCGATGGGACAATTATGCCTGTCGATGATCCGCCGAAAACTAAAGTTGACGAAGCTGTTGTACTCAGGTTGTTCGGTGTTCCGGCTATTGCCGGACCGTTAAGAGTAAGAGAATTAGCTGCAACTGCAAGAGTCCCTGCAGTAAGCGTCAGACTGCCGTTTACAACAACGTTCCCGGAAAGGGTTTTTGTTCCTGATCCTGAAATTGTCAGGTTCCCGTATGTGAAGGGCAGGACAGTCTGGTTTCCTGAAAGGCCATAGTTGATAGTCGAGCCTGTACCGATCGATTCGGTTCCATCGAATATTGTTGATGAGGATACATTGTGGTTGAGTGTTCCTCCGTCATCAATCCGGAAGGTGGTATTGGCAGATAAAGTAATTGGGGTTGTTTCGGTTAAGATTCCGCCGTTCTGGATTTGAACAACGGTGTTTGCACCTGATACGTTCCATCCGGACGCGGTGGTTGTCATATTATGGCCATTCCGGATTATAAAGGTTTGGTTGTTTGAAGCGAAGCCTGAAGGAGAAAGGCCTGATGCGGTTTTCCAGTTGGCAGGCACATTAGGATCGCCGGAGCCCTGTGAGTAAAATACCGGAGGGGTCCATGAGATTATAATTTGTCCATTCGCTCCGGAACCTCCGGTCCGGCTGCCTGAACCTTTGCTAGGCTTATCGCCCGATCCTCCTCCGCCGCCGCCGGGGAAAGATCCCGGGGAGCCATTATTCCCGGCCGTTCCTCCGTTTCCGCCCGTTCCTCCGCCTTCGGGTGCCGGGTTGGCAGTAACTGATGACCACACTGCCGTTCCTGATGTGCCGTTTGCTCCAGTTCCTGCAGAGGATCCCCCGGGCCCTCCCTGTCCTGATGTACTGTTTGTTCCGGATCCCCCATTGCCTCCATTGTATCTGACATCTCCATAAGAATCAGATGTCAGTCCTCCCGCGCCTGAAACACCGGCTGCACCTCCCAGGGGTGCACAACCTCTTTTTCCTCCTGCAGCACGAATTGTTGTTGATGAGCCGAACCAGGTATCACCCCCGTCGCTGCCGTTTCCACCGGAACCGCCTGCCCCACCAGCGCCGACTGTCAGACTATAGTTACCGGGAGATACGGCCAGTACCGAACGGCTGTATGCTCCTCCTCCGCCGCCTCCCCCTCCATCAGCGGTGGTTGGGTTTCCGCCGCCTCCGCCTCCTGCTCCCCAACATTCCACGATTACCGAGGATACTCCTGCGGGAACCGTGAAAGTAAATGTTCCGGGAGTACTATATGTTTGTGTCTGGGTTTGTGCAAAAGAATATCCGCAGGCAGAAATCAAAGCCACTGCCAGTATCAGGTTCTTATTGATCAGACGTGGCTTTTTCATCCTGTAAGCGATATGATCAATATTAAAGGGGAGGATTTTTCCCTGTCATCTCTTCAGTGCAACTTCTGCTTCAGCAAGTTTTGCTGGTTTTACATCTGAAGAAGAAGTATAAATTACCCTCAGCGTTCCGGACTTGTAATCCACCCCCGGAATATCCATCAGGTCAAACTGAAACCTGCGTGATGAATTGGGTGTATACACTGCAACGCCATTGGCTGTGCCGACCCTTGTTACCCTGCCGCCGGCGGAGATATGATCAACTGTTATATCACCGTAAACCGACATGTTTCCTGTCCGGTTGAATTTGAAACTGATCCTGGGAACCGTGTCGTTGACAAGCGTGAATGATACATCAGAAATCGAAACTTTTGCCGTAGATTCCCCGTTCCTTATTATTACCGGAATAGTAATGCCAAATATCGGTGTGAGTCTTACTGCTATTGCTGCCGAATCGCGGGATGCTTTATCTTCTCCCAAAGGCAAGGCTTTCGGGACGGCCCTGAAATAGAAATGTGAACGGTATTCTCCTGCCGACATTTCATTGGTTCTTACCACCTGAACTTTCACAACCTGAGTCTCGTTCGGGCCAAGGGTTACCGACCTGGGGAAGAAGCGGATGAAACGGTCAGCGAATTGTTGTCCGGGATCAGGCGCAGTTATTGTTTCAAACCCGCCATCGTCGAGCATCCTGATCTGTATGAGCGAAATGGCATAGGTGGCAGTGTCCTTTCCTGTATTTGCCAGGTTTATATCTGCAGATCTTCGTGACCCGTCAAAGACTAACCTGCGCGGTGTGATAAGCAGGTCTCCCTGAGCGAGAGCAGGATCAGATGAAAAGGTAAGAAGAAAAGACAAGCCAGCCAGAAAAATCATAAATGGCTTTAACCTGAGATACATGTTTGGTCCTGCTTTTTTTCTGTATTTAAGGTTTTTCATCCTTTAAAAATGGTTTAAGCATCAGTTAAAGTCAAAAGTAATTGTGTAGGATCCTGTGTATATTCCGACCGGATTTTCATGAATATTCCCGATTTTAAGTGTGGCTCCGACATTTACCACCTGAAATCCGTTCTGCAACACTCCCGTTCCGTTACCAGGAGGCGGCCAGGAATTCCAGTCTTCCAGTACCATCGACCTTTCACTGGAATTATGTTTCAATATTACCGGATCTGAAGGCAGACTGATGGAATATGAGGCATTTTCATCGCCTGAGACATAGAAACTTGCAGCATTCTGACTTCCTTTTCCCATGACTATGCTCCCCTGCACCGATATTGTGCTTTGAGGGGTAAGTATTATTTTACCCCCCTGTGGGCCTGGAGAAAAACGGCCGAAATTCAACTGTGACGTTTCTCTGGCTGAAAAAACCGGAATTACTTCAGCAAAGACATGCCCGGTCGCACTTATTGATTGTGTGACCTGGGCGGCTGAATAATTCAGATTTAAAAAAATGAATAATACCAGGCTCAATGATATTTTAGCAGGTCTCAACACTATCCTGATATGGAATCAAGGCAATACAAATCAGTTATAATTCACCGACACGTTGAAAGTCCCTGTGTATGTTCCCGATTGCTGGTTGGCCAGAACATTGAGATCTGCACCTACGCTGAGGGTTGTTGTCGCACCTGTCAGCGTGTATGTTCCTGATGCGGGAGTGCTTTGAAAGTTATTCACTATCATGTTGTTGGTACCGTCTGTGATTGTAACATCCGTTGTAGGGATTGTGATAGTGATAGCCCTTCCAGGTTCACCGGTAATAGTGAACGAAGCTGCCGTATGAGCCGGAGAAATTGCCGACAGGGTTACTCCACCTGTTGATGAACGACCACCCCCGGGGGTTACAGTAACAATTCCGGCGGAGGTGCCTCTCCAGATAACTCCGAAGTGCAGGTTTGAAGCCTGTACAATGGAAAGAGGTGCAATTATAACTGCTGATGCCGAGGCTGAAGCTGTTGTCTGCGCAAAAATCCCGGAAGAGAAACCCAGCATTACAACTGCAATTGCTAAAAATCTAACGATCTTTTTCATTTTTCTAAAATTCTTTTGGTTAGTAATAATTCTATTCTGTATCAGAAACAATATTATCCGGATTATCAGGCTTATGGAATTACTTCAGCCATCCATCGCCGGTATAAAATTTGCCAATCAAAATTAGTAACATTGACAAATGTGAAATTTCCGGTTATTGATATTATTTAACATACAGGCAAAGTTATTAACACAGAAGGCCCGGTTTTATTGCATGAAAGGGCTTTCAGAAGTAAGATTTTTTAGTTTACAGGTTGAAGGTACAGGTATATTTTATCGTTACGGCCCTTGAATTGCAGACAGGCAGAGTTGGCGGTTCCCTGTGAAGGTCAGCGTTTCTGTCCTCATCGAATACCACAAATAAGTCGTTGCCTTCTTTCGGCTTGTACCTTATCCTGAGGTTGGTAATGATGCCGTCGAGAGCTGTATTGTATGTTTGGAGGCATTTACCGGGGTCACTGTCAGGATTTTAAAATTCCAGTATCTGACCGTCCTCGACAAGCTTTTTTCTTATCTCATCATACGTAAGGTCATGAATGTTCTTTTTCCCTTGAACAGCCATCGAAGCTACAGTCCCTGCGCTCTGGCCGAGTATCATGAAAACAGGTTCCATTCTTATCGATCCGAATGCAATGTGCGAGCATGAAACGCATACCGGAACTATCAGGTTACTGCACTGATCCTTTTCGGGAAGTATTGATCCGAGGCTGATCCTGTAGGGACGTGGAGCCGCTACCCCAATGTCGCCTTCATTCTGAACATATCCTTCGGCGGTCACATATCTCTGAACGTTGTGTGAATCCATTGTGTATGATCCCATTCCTATTGATTCCGGAACTTCTCTTTTGGAGAGAACGTCATTTTCAGTCATGATATATTTGCCGATCATTCTTCTTGCTTCTCTTACATAAATATTATACGGCCAGTAACCGTTGTCAGCGAATTCATCGCGTGAAAATCCCCATGTGTTCATGGTATCCCTTACCCACTGAGGCAGACGTTTATCCGTTGCCATGAAATACAGGAGTCCTTTCTGATAAGTAATATGTTCATTCAGAATCTCTTTTCTTTTTTCATAGGAGGCTTCCGGATATTCCCAGCTCATGCCGATGTTATCATAGCTGAAGGGTCCGTGATTGTTCACATCGGTTTTACGGTTGGGGATGGCATCATATTTTGCAAAAAACTCATTCCATCTTGTTTCCGCCACGCGCACCAGCAGCTCATACAGGCTACTGTCGTATCCTTCAGGTTTCGTTATCGGTACTTTGTTATCCGGGTTCTGTGTAAGGCAAAGGCGGTAGCAATAGGCCTGTACTTTGTGATCCCCGGTTCCATTCTCTCCGGGGGCTTCTGTAGATATCCGGGGTAAGAGTCCGCTTGACGGATCTCCGGGAACTTTATAGGGTGAAATTTTATCCTTGAAATAATGTCCATGATGGAAAACTCCTGCCTGCACACCGTTCCATGTCTCGCCGTAAAGGCTGTTGTCCTCCCTTCCGACAGTGTATCTCACATTTGCCGAAGCCATGAGGTCTCCTTCATATGTGGCATCAACAAAGACTTTCCCCTTATAGAGTTTGCCGCTTAAAGTCTGTATTGATACGATTTTCCCGTCTTTCATTTCGACCCCGGTCTCCCTGTCGAGCCATTCATCCCTGTGTACAGGGATGTTGTTCTGTCTGATCATAGTTTCAAAAGCCTCTTCAGCAACGTGAGGTTCAAATATCCACATTGTCCTTTTGTCTCCGTCAATGGCCGGATTGCCCTGCCCCCTGTTGCCATATTCGGAACGCTTCTGCCAGTTCCATGATTCAGGCTTGTCGTAATGCTGGTAAATAAGCTGATAGAATTCCCTGGCAAGGCCTCCGATGACTTCCTTGTTGCCTGTATCGGTAAAGCCCAGGCCCGAGGACGACATTCCCCCAAGGTGCTTATCGGGTGATACAATTATCACCGAAAGGCCCATCCTGTGAACCTGGACCGCTGTCGTTACAGCTGCTGAGGTCCCTCCATATACTATAACATCTGCCTTGAATGTTCCGGTTGCTGTTTCCCGGCCGCAACCTGTTGCGGCAAAGAACAGCATCACAATGGACATCAGATTAATTAGATTTTTCATAGGTCATAATTATTTTACTTTTTCCAGGTCCGAGCCTGATAATTCCTGTTTCTCCTCCGGCGTTTTTTCCGTTAACGCTGATTGTTAAATATTTAACACTGTCAGTAATAAAATCACATTCCATATTTCCCGGAACGCTTATTATAAATTCCTTTAGCCCTTCTGTTTTACGATATTCTGCAGAAATATTTCCCCTTATTGTCGGAACAACTACCGAAGAATTTTTAAGCGTGCTTAGCTGTGGCTTTATTATTGCTTTGCTGAATCCGGGACAGGCAGGTCTGATACCCCACATATAACCGGGAATAATGTTAGCGGGGACAGCTCCCCAGGCATGATTCCAGTCGGAATTAGGCTTGTATTTCATGTCCCATGCTTCCATTGTGATTGTCGATCCTGTCCTTATCATGTTATACCAGCTCCTGTCGTGCGTTGCAGTCATAAGGCTGAGGGCATAGTCTTGTTCTCCTGCTTTGTAAAGGCCTTCAAGAAGAAACTGGGCACCATAGACACTACATGCCATCCCCCTCGATTTAATGAACTCAACCACACTCTTTTTGTATTCCTCCGGGACAATGTCAAAGGCAAGGGCCATCATATTTGCATGCAGCGAAGAGTGGTGTGAATTTTCACCATCGAGATAGATTCCCTTTTCCCTGTCAAAGAGTTTTTCATTAATTGAATTTCTTACCTTGACGGCCCGGCTAACGAACAAAAGGGAATCGACCGGTTTCCCGAGATATCCTGCCATGCCGGCCATTAACACCAGGCTCCTGTAATGGAATGCATTGACAACCGTGTTCACTTCAGCCATGTCATATCCGTCCCTCTCACCTTCGGGAGTGGCAAGCTGCCACCCGGTATCCTTCTGCGAAGGAGGCCAGTCAACTATATCCCTGATCCTTTCCTTCGCATTGGAGAACCCCAGGTTACGCATTACCTCATCAGTGACATTCTTCGAACTTATAAGTCCGTCGGGACGAGCTATTTCACAGAGCGTTTTATATTGCAGTGCCTTGTAGTGTTTTGCAAGAGATTCCATGTTACCTGTAAACATCAGGTCGTTGTGAAACAGCATGACAGTCTGAAGTATCCATTCGGTTGGCCAGGTAGGGTGGTCAATGAAGTACTCGTTCGTCCTTCGGGCAATTGAATACTCCCTGTCGGAATAGTAATGGCCCAACTGGTTTATGTATGCATCCGCCTCATACGGGATCCGCTCCCTGTCGCCGTCGATATAAAGCCCCGCGAAGGAGGTGGCTTTTATTGAATATTTACAGATTTTCCACAGGTTATTCAGTATGGAATCAGGACTATTAAAAGAACTTTCGGTGTCGTCAAAATAATACCAGTAAGCTTTCTGGTATATACGGGCGGGGTCAGGTTCAAAATTGCAGTTTTCCAGTTCACAATAGCGGAAAGGGGTGATGACTCCCAGGGAATCGGGAAGGCGTACAGCCGACGGGCCGGTGTTCCTTTCATCCCGCGGGATATCGACCTTATAGCTGTGCCGGCCCGGCTCAACGACTAACAAGATTCTGTGGTACCTGATAGTTCCGCCCGGGTTTCTGTCTATGGTATAAGTCCCCGATAGTTTCTCTCCCAGATGAACAATCATCGTATCGCGCCGGGGGGCATCTGCCTCAAGGACAAGTGTCCCAAAGGCATCTTTTCCGAAATCGATGAAGTACCTGTTGCTGCCTGTTCTCACAAACAGGACCGGGCTGATGTTATTTTCGAGGAACACGTTAGCCGCAGTGCCGCCGTCAACAAGAATGCCTGTCCTGAAAGACTGTATATCAGACCATTTCGAAGGATCCCCGTTTTGGTCCCATATCCTCACTTTCCAGAAATACCTGGTGTTGTCTGAAAGATTTCCTCCTGCATATTCAATTTCGGAAGACCGTGAGCTTATTCTTTTATTGCTGTTCCAGAGGTCAGCCTCATCTCTTGCAAGAATATCAGGTGTTGAGGCGAGCAATATCTGGTATGCGGTCTGCCTCCCGGCCTTTTCAGGAACTATCCAGGTGAATTCAGGCTTCGAGTCATTGATAACGGCATAAGCCGGTCTTCTGATAAATTCGACCATGAGCCCCTCAGGCGGATCTTTCTCCTGGTTTTTATTTTCCGGAGACAGCAGAATCAGAAATATCAACATCCAGATTATTTTCATAATGGAAACGTCGTTAAATCATCTGAAAGGTGACATTCTCTCCGGTATCATTATAATCGCCGTCATTATTCAGATCCCTCATTAAAGTAAGCAAATTATCTTTTACTTCGTATTTGGCCGGTACTGCCTTTTCAAAATACTGATTGTTCAGATTCCAGTAAACGGTTCCTTCGCCATACCATTCAACCTGGTCGGTGCATTTGTCCATCTCGTCCGGCACACATGTGCCCAATTCATCAAGATAAAAGACAAGCGATGTATGAGACATCCCCAGTTTGCCCCTTGTACCGATTATTGCCGAGATACCCGGGGAGCCCAGGTGTTTTATGACATAGGTCTCTTCCCAGGAGCTTCTGGCAAGGGTGAGTGTCCTGGTCGTGCTGTATACTATATCATCCGCCGTGATTTGTTCTGTGAACTGCCATGTGCCGACGTACTGAGGATCATTCTTGAATTTATCGCAGGCCGGAATGAAAAGGACGCTTACAATTAAACATAGCAGAAGATCTGGCAGAAAATGCCTGTTCATAATTTTAGGGTTTAACGAAATAAAGATATTCAATTTAACCTTTTAAGGCAATACCTTTCCTTTTCATGCCCTCCCTGTAGGCATCAAGAGCCCTCTGCCTTGCAAAAACATGTTCAACAATTTTCCGCGGATAACCAGGTTTGTCGTAATCACCGGCCCATTTTTTTACATATTCAAAGTCTGGGTCGAATTTCTGCTGCTGCGTTTCGGGATTAAAGATCCTGAAATAGGGAGCTGAATCACAGCCTGTTCCCGCTGTCCATTGCCAGTTGCCGTTGTTTGACGAGAGTTCGTAATCGAGAAGCTTTTCTGCAAAATACGCTTCTCCCCATCTCCAGTCAACAAGAAGGTGTTTGCAGAGGAAACCGGAGGTTATCATCCTTACCCTGTTGTGCATGTATCCCGTCTGGTTCAGCTGTCGCATCCCTGCATCCACTATGGGATATCCGGTTTCACCACGGCACCACCTGAGGAATTCCTTTTCATCATTCCTCCAGACTATATCATCGTACAGGCTCCTAAAGTTATTGCTGACAACGCCCGGGAAACTGAAAAGTATCTGCATAAAGAATTCCCTCCAGATAAGCTCGTTAAGAAAAATCAGATTATGATCAAGGGCGGTTCTTACAAGCTTCCTTATGCTTATTGTTCCAAAACGCAAATGGGGAGAGAGATAACTTGTCCTGTCCGCAGCAGGAAAATCGCGGTATCTATGATAATCAGGAATTACCGAGAGATCATACGGTCTTACCTTAACCTGACTTTCAGAAAATCCCAGATCATTCAATGATGGAAATGGGAAGGCGGATTTGAAGAAATTATTCTTTTTGTGAGACGGGGGCTCAATTGTTTCCAACACTTTCCCACCAAGCATTTTCATCCATCTGTTTTTATACGCCGTGAATAATGTGTAAGGTGTATTGTCAGGCTTGACTGTTTCATTCTCTTCAAAGACAACCTGGTCTTTGAAACTCACGAATTTAACTCCCTTTTTGCCAAGCAAATTCTCTACACAGCTGTCGCGTCTGATGGCATACGGTTCATAATCCCTGTTGACAAAAACAGTATCGATGTCAAACGATGCGGCAAGCCTGTTCCAAAGGTCCTCGGGCTTTCCTTTCAGAACATAAAGTGAACTGGCCGATCTTTTAAGAACATTGTTAATCGCGAGGAGGTTGTTGTAGATAAAGGTTATTCTTGGATCATCATAACCAAGGTCATCCGTTATGGCGGAATCAAAAATGAATACAGGCAAAACGGGGATATCGGACGACAGTGCTGCATTCAGGGCAGTGTTGTCATCAAGCCTGAGATCCCTTCTGAGCCATACAATATTTATTTTCATCGTTTGCAGTATTCCTCAACCCTGTCGGCTGCCAGCCGGGAGCTGATAATAACCATCGGCAGGCCAGTCCCGGGGATTGTTGAAGCTCCCGCATAAAATACATTGAGGAATTGCTCATCAAAATTCTTCGGACGGAATCCTCCTATCTGAAGCATTTTGTGTGAAAGGCCCAGCCCGCTGCCCCTGTGAAGATTGAACTGATCGCGCCAGTCAACAGGTGTATACACTGTCCGGGATATTATCTCAGGTCTGATATCCTTTTTTATCCTTCGGGAGAAATCTTCAATTAAACCATCTGCAATGGCATCCCTGTCATCCCAGTTGTTTTTGAATCTGAGGTCAGGGACCGGGCAAACGAAAAACAGGCTTTCACAGCCTTCAGGAGCACAACCAGGGTTTGATCGCGAGAGTACATTTACATAATAATATGGTTTTTCCATCACCCCGGGATGTTTGAACACCTTTTCGGCATATTCCCTGTAATTGTCGCCGAGATAATAGTTGTGGTGACTTATGCCAGGCAGCTTGCATTTGAGACCAAGGTAAAGTGTGAGTGAACCCATTGTCCAGTCCATCCTGTCGAGTTTCTCTTCAGAGTATTCCTTCCTGCGGAAAACACTGCCCCTGAAAACAGCGGCGTCACCGTTTACTATTATGATATCGCCCCCCCATTTCATGCCGTTCTTGTCGACGAGGTACTTCAGCGTTCTGCCTTCGGCAATGAAATCAACTATCTCGGTATTGTAATGTATTCTTACATTTTCCTTTTCAAGCTCTTCAACAAAACCCTCAACGATTTTGTACATACCCCCTTTGACATTGTAATAGCCATCGTGCATGAATTCGGTATAAGAAAGCAGTGTATAAACTGCTGCAGTATCGAAAGGAGTCTTGCCGAGAAAAAATGCAACCAGCGACAGTATTTCGCGTGCATCATTTGATTTAACATAATGTGAAACCTGCTGCCAGAAATTCCTGAAAATGACAGGCAGGTGAACCGGATTCACCTTCATCAGGGTTAACAGATAGTCGAACAATGAATCATAATTGCTTTTAATGACTATGTTTGTGTCGTGGTAGAGCCTCCTGCATTTGTCAAGATACTTTCTCATTCCACGCTCAAAATCTGGTTCTGATTCACCGAACTGTGCAGCAAGCTTACTTATGTCCTTGTAAAGATGATATGGGGAATCGTCCTTTCTGAAAGTGACCGAATACAAGGGATCAAGCTCGTAATATTCGAATGGCAGCCTTATATTGCATTCCCTTGCAAAGTTTGTGAATTCATACGACATGCTGAAAAAGCTGGGCCCCGTATCGAAGGTAAATCCATCCTTTTTAAGCTGGTTTAGCCTTCCTCCCGCATTACCGTTTTTTTCAACAATTTCAACCCGGTAACCTTTTTTCGCAAGCCGGAGAGCAGTCGCCAGGCCCGCTAATCCGGCACCGGCTATCAAGACGTTTTTTGGCATAATATTCAGTTCTTCATTTTTGTCAACAATTTGGGATACAGGTCATCTTTCACATATTTAAATTCCGGTTCGATCTGGAGGATATTGTCGTACGTCTTTTTTGCCTTGTCATATTCCTTCAGATAGGTGTGGGTCTGGCCTATTAATATCATAAGGCTCAAATAATTCCAGTCGCCTTTCAGTGAACCGGGGTTCTTTTCAATTACCTCTTTTGCCTTGAGGTAGAATTCGAGGGCTTCTTTCTTAGATCCTCCGAATGCAGCAGGCATGTAAAATTCTATATTCCCGTTCTGGATATAAGCAAGGTAGTTTGAAGGATCAAGTTTAAGGGCAGTCTTTGCATTTTCCATGCTTTTTTTCCCGTTGACGGGTGCGGTGACAGGATTAAGCCCGATCCTGAAGCCATAAAATGCTGATTTGTATGCGCTGACCATGGAGAGCATGTATCCCCGTTCTTCAAGAATCTCAAGATTTGCCTGAGCAACCGAAAGGTATTTCCTTGCCTCATCCTTTCTGTCAAAACCTATGCAATAGCCAATATATCCGTATTGATAGTTAACGAGTTCAAGAAGCAAAGCATTATCCTTGTCGGGTATTGCAGCCATCCTGTCGATGACGGCTTTCCACCTGTCCATCCGGTTGTTTATATATGCAGAATATATCTCTGATCCGTAATCAGCCTTAACAGGCAGAAATGCCAGCATGAAAATTACTGACGGGATCAGCCTAAATTTCGCCCCTTCCATTGAAATCTCCTTAACATTTTGTTTTTGAATGCCCTGTAGATAAAAAGTCCAAGTGAAAATTGTAAAGGTATAATTAAAAGCAAATTGTAAAACACATTC
>Ga0208695_1000469_pt1 | contig 43593 bp, 37 predicted proteins | sample AD_UKC111_MetaG_FD_184449 | JGI IMG/M metagenome (GOLD analysis project Ga0208695, IMG submission 184449) | Active sludge microbial communities of municipal wastewater-treating anaerobic digesters from Hong Kong - AD_UKC111_MetaG (SPAdes)... | ecosystem: Engineered > Bioreactor > Anaerobic >... | reverse complement strand
TGCACAAAAGCAAGATCCTTAAATAAAAAATTAAAAAAGGAGTTTAATTATTAAAAATAGTTGTTAAAGTTAATTCTAACGAAGGCTATTTCCTTTTAAATAAGTCAAGATTTTCTTTGATCACCTTAACAACCTGATCGTTTGCTTCGTCATCACCGTAGGTTATTCTGACAGCCTGTTCGTATCCAAACTGAGCACAGGGGCGAACAACCACTCCTTTTTCCAGGAAGGCTTCAGAAACCTTATTGATATCAAGAGTCTTAATAAATATAAAATTTCCATAACCTTTTGTATAATCAAGGTTTAATCTATCAAACTCAGAATAGAATTTTTTTCTTCCATCTTTTACCAGCTGTATAGATTTATTAACAAAAAGGGTATCATCGAGACTTGCGATACCAGCCTTTTCGGCTAAAGATGTGACTGTAAATGGCTTTAAAACTTTTAAGAAACCTTCGACAATCTGTTTTTTAGCAAATAAATAGCCAAGTCTTAATCCAGCCAGTGCGTAAACCTTTGAGAATGTCCTCAGGACAATGATGTTCTTTTCAAAATTATCATCAACCGCTTTTTTTATGAGATCGTCATAACTATCTTCAGAGTCGTTAAATTCAATATATGCCTCATCAACAACAAGAATCTGATCTTTTCTCAAAGAAGATATAAGCTTATCCATTTGTTGCTGTGTAATTATTGTTCCGGTTGGATTATTTGGAGAGACAACTATGATAATTTTTGTTTTTGGTGTATTTTTTTCGATAATTGTATCAATATTATAGGAAAAATCTGGATTAAGTTGAAAATCTTCGCATTGTAAATTCATAAAACTTGCAAGAACCTTATATAACATAAAAGATGGGTTTGGCTTTAATACCCTTTCATCTGGCTCTAAAAAAGCGGTATAAAGCATGCTTATAAGCTCAGAGGATCCAGCTCCTATAAGGGTGTTATCAATATTTACGTGATAAAACCTGGCGATTTTTTCGCGAAGTTCACTGCATAGTGTATCAGGGTAAATATGGATCTCATTTTTAGCCTTATTGATCGCTTCAAGGGCTTTTGGAGAAGGTCCAAGATAATTTTCATTTGAAGCTAACGGGTAAACTTTCTTGATCCCCTTTGCTTTTAATAAATCTTCTGGTGGTCTACCTGACTTGTAGGTAAAAGCTTGAGCCAAATGTTTTCTGTAAAGCATTTTGTCTCCTTTATATTGTTTATTCTTCGCTTTTTATAACAGTCTAAAATAATAATAAAGAGATCTTAATTTTTAATTTTTTTACCCACGTTCAATTGTGAAGAGCCCAATTTTCTGCTATCTTTTTTATCAAATATTGTTAAAGAAAATATTTTTAAAAACACTTTGGAACCTTATTCACTAATATTATCTAATTAAAACTAGTAAACTCAACATATTCATTATAAAGATCTTTAAAACCATCTTTTGAGGCAGTTTTTGTGAATATCCTGCAATCCTTATTAACCCCAATAAATGAATAGTTATCTTTGTCAATAATAAAATAGCCAGATCTCCTGTCTGAAAAACTTTGCTTCTTAATCAAATCAGACTTATTGAAGCAATTTTTCAATAAATCATTTTGAATAAAATCGTAATTGATGAAATCATATTTAACTGTAGATATACCAGAGAATCTTTCAAAAATGGGCTTAAAAAGAAGAGTTGTATCGTAGTTTGATAAAAAATCTGCAAAAATTGTATCATCAATTATCAAGCATAGATCTTCAGGAAAAAAAAACCAGACGAATGTCTTTTCTTGTAATGTATAAAATGCCTTTATAAAAAATGGCAATAAATCATCACATTCTTTATCCTGTATCTTTTTGTAAAGAAAACTTAAAAACTTATCGGCTGTATAATCAAGTGTTTCAAATATAAGAAGTAATCCGAATCTGCCAATATAGTAGTCGATAAGGTTAAATGTAAGTTTGTTCTGGATAAAATCTATAAGTTTTTCTTTTTTTAGAATCGCCTTTCTCGCTGTAGACAAAACGAAAGAATCTTGAGTTGAAGAAACAAGTTCTCCATATGAGTTTATATTACAATCTTTTGAAAATTCGTCATATGGTTTCGAAGTTTTATGGATAAAAAACGAACCCTGCTCTTTAACATCAATGATATTGAACTGGCCAATCCTTCCAATATCAGAAACACTTTTTGATAGTGAAGGTTTGAAAAAAGTGTTATTTGAAATAAGTGCAAGGTCACCATTGAGGTTAATTATTTCAGAAATAATTATCTTATCAGAATAAGAAATCATCACTTATTTCATACTCTCTTTCACAATATTTGCAACGATATTGTTTTTTTTTCTCATTTGTAAGATAAAACTCTGTTTCTACCTTTTCCTGATTACATATGCAATTCGGGTTTTTGCAGGCTATAATATTCTTCAATATTGACGGTATTGATATTTTTCTCTTTTCAACCACCATTCCATCTTTCACAATATTTATTGATGCTCCAGGAGCTAGCAAGGCCAATTTATCTGTCTCATCCCTGGCTAAAAATTTATTTTCATATTTAATAAGATCTTTTTTACCAATTTTACGAGAATCAAGATTCATCCCTATTGCAATAAAATCATCGGAATTTTTACCTATTATTTCGATCACTTTTAAAGCAGTTCCAGCCGGGAGATGATCTATAACGGTACCATTTTCTATCCTGTAAACCTTATATATTTCTTTCATCTTTTTAATCTCTCCTCTTATCTTTTTATCTATTTTACCTTATTCATTTTTACGATCTTGTTTTTTGAATTCTCCATTTCTCATAATTTTTTTTATGAATTTTTAAATTTATTTGCTTTCTTTTCAATGATGAAACTATCAGTATTGGGTTTACCATCATACAAAATAATGATAACTAACTTATCGAACCTGCAACTATCCCAAGAAGTGCAGCTCTTGTATAAACTCCATTTTTTGCCTGGTAAAAATATCTCGACCTGGGATCATCATCAACATTTGGTGATATTTCGTTGACCCTTGGAAGAGGATGAAGGATTATGGTGTTTTTAGCCAGTGATTCGATGTTATCTCTTGAGATTTCATAGCTATTTGCAACTTTTTGATATTCAACAGGATCTGCAAATCTTTCTCTCTGAATCCTTGTGCAATATAGAACATCAAGCTCATTACCAACCTCTGTAAAGTCTTCAAGTTCGTGATACTTGATCCCTTTACTATCCAGATAGTCAAGATAATATGATGGAAGTTTAAGAATAGAAGGTGATATAAGATAAAGTTCAGCGTTATAAAATGATAGAGCCATGACAAGTGAATGAATGGTTCTCCCAAATCTTAAGTCTCCCATAAGTCCTATTTTCAGATTATCAACTCTTTCCTTGAGTTCAAATATAGTAAATAGATCGAGAAATGTTTGAGTTGGATGCTGGTTGGCGCCATCTCCTGCATTGATAACTGGTGCATTAGCAACTTCAGCTGCTCTTCTTGCCGCTCCTTCTACTGAGTGGCGCATGACAATAATATCTGCATATTGATCTATCGTTTTAATGGTATCGGACAGCGATTCTCCTTTTGAAGTGGAAGATGCTGCAGCAGAAGAAAAACCTATTACTGAAGCTCCAGTCAGTGCTATTGCGGTGTCAAACGAGAGCTTAGTCCTTGTAGATGGCTCAAAAAAAAGGGAAGCGACAATCTTACCTTTACAGGCATTTTGCCACTTCCCTTCTTTGACTTCTTTTGTTTTTTTCATAAGATAGTCTAAAAAAGATCTGTCAAGATCATGTAACGAGATTATGTCTATCCCCTTATACTTCATAGATAATCTCCTATTAAATTTATAAAATAAAAGACAAATTTATAAATTAGTCAATTAAAATTGCACAATATTTCAAATTAACCATCCAATTTATCTGGAATAATAAGAAATTAAATTGTACTTCAGGCTAATATAAACTTTTTAGGCTTTTCACTATTTTTCTTTGTATGGCCTTGCCATGCAAGCTAGTGGAGAGTGCAAGGATAATTTGCCTGATGAACCAATTTAATTTAAATTTTTGCAAATATACTTTGCAGAATTAAGGAATTGATTTTTATAATTTTACTGGTTGAATAGTTTTAACATGATATTCTCTAACAGATCTATTAACAAAAGTTTTATATGAGTTCATCCGGGAATTTTGTATTCTTGCTCTTCAATTTTTTTGAATGTCTTAGCCATACATAAAAATTTCCGGTAAGTTTATCGAAAAAAAATTAATAATCTGGAGGTTTATTGATGGAAAAAAAAGAGAACAAAAAGCATTCATCTCATATAGAAGTTTTAGATGGGAAACTAAGCATTGAATCATATCATAACATAGTTTATAAGGGAGCTTCTATAGAGATTTCCGAAGATGCACTTAAAAGGGTGGACAAAGCAAGAAAGATAATAGATCAGATCACAAGTTCCAATAAGGTAGTTTATGGTATAAATACCGGTTTTGGAGTTCTTGCTTCTAAAAAAATAGAGGCAGATCAGCTAAGACAACTTCAGTATAACCTTATAAGATCACACAGTGTGGGATTTGGTGATCCTGCACCTTATAATATAGTTAGAGGTACCATGGTATTAAGACTAAATTCCATGCTTGCTGGTAACTCTGGAATAAGCAGACAGACACTTTTGAGACTTAAAGATGCCATAGATGCAAATGTATATCCTTTTGTACCTGTAAAGGGTTCTCTTGGAGCTTCAGGTGATCTTGCACCATTAGCCCACATCATTCTGGCACTTATTGGTGAAGGAGAGTTTATAGAAGATGGTAGAAGAGTCAATGCAAAAAGCTATCTTGAGAAAAAGAATCTTAAACCTATTGAGCTTTCTTCAAAAGAAGGACTTGCTTTGATTAACGGAACACCATATATGAGTGCATGGTATCTGCACAACATATTTGAAGCTGAAAAGTTGCAATTCTGGGCTGACTTTTGCGGTGGTTTCAGTATTGAAAATCTTAACGGGACTTTAACTCCATTTAAGCCTGAGATACAAAATGTTCGACCTCATAGGGGGCAGATAGATGTTGCTAAAAGGATATTGGGATGGTTTTCAGAATCCAGGAGAATAGAGTCACACAAAAGTTGCTCGAAGGTTCAGGATGCTTATGCTTTACGTTGTATTCCTCAGGTTCATGGAGCCGTGCTAAACGCTATATATGATTGTATTGAGATGATTAAAGTCGAAATGAACTCGGTAACAGATAATCCTCTTATATTTGGCCTCGATAAAATATACTCGCAGGGGAATTTTCATGGAGAAATCCTGGCACTTTATGCTGATTTTTTATCAATTGCGATTTCAGAACTGGCATCTATATCTGAAAGAAGGATTGAGAGATTATTAAATCCTGCTTTATCAGGTTTGCCGGGTTTTTTAGTGAATGATGCCGGGCTTAACTCTGGGCTCATGATAACTCAATATACAGCAGCTTCGCTTGTTTCTTACAACAAAACCCTTGCTCACCCCGCATCGGTAGATTCTATTCCGGTATCTGCCAATCAAGAAGATCATGTTTCCATGGGTGCAAATGCGGTAATAAAGTGCAACGAGATCATTAAAAATACCTGCGGAGTTATCGCCATTGAGCTTCTCTCAAACCTTTTTGCACAGCAGTTCTATAGTGAAGATTACTCTTTAATTTCAACTTTTATTTCAGATAATTTTAAAGAAATGCTCAATTTAAAATATGATGATCATCCATACTATAAAGATATAGAAAAAATTATTGAGATAATGAATGATGATGAATTTTTTCAAAAGTTAAAAGAAAAGTTTGATGATATAAGCATTACAAAAAAATAAGGAGTCAATGAGTTTTTAAGCATGCTCAATATAGATAAAAATATTAAATTTTAAAAATAATTATTTAATATGTTTCAGGCAAAATTACTATTGACTCGTTAAAATTATAAATGAAAATTTAAGATAATTTCGAGAATAATTTTAAAGATATTTTTACCAAAATTATTTTAAAGGAAACTTTATGAAAACAGTTGTTATTGTTCCTTCAAGGCTTGCTTCTACAAGATTACCAGAAAAACCTCTGGCAAAACTATTAGATAAGGAGATGATAAGGTGGATATATGATGCTCTGAAGGAAAATAGCAGATGGGATCTCTATTTTGCCGTTGATTGCCAGAAATTACTAAATTTTTGTGATGAGTACAAGATACCCGCAATTTACACAGATCCGCAGCTTCCATCGGGAACTGACAGGGTGTTTGCAGCATATAGGAAAATTGGGAAAAAATATCAATTTATCATAAATGCACAGGGTGATGAACCACTCATAAGGGCAGAATATTTAAGCTCATTTATCGATTTTGTAGAAAAATTTGACAAGAGAACATTTCAAAAAAGCATATTTACATTGGCGAAGGAAGAGAAAAATATTGAGTCTTTCAATAATCCTGCTCATGTTAAGGCCGTATGCAACGATGAAGGAAGAGCACTTTACTTTTCAAGAGCAACGGTTCCTTACCCAAGGGAAAAGAGCTTTGATTTTACTTTTTTAAAGCACTATGGAATATATGGATACAGCCCTCAAGCTCTGGAAAAGTTTGTTGAACTTAAGCCTGGCAAACTTGAGATGATAGAAAAACTTGAACAATTACGATGGCTTGAAAATGGCAATGTTATATTCGTTCAAAAAGTTGATTTTGACTTGATCTCTATAGATACAAGGCAGGATATAGAAACTTTTGAAAATTATGTAAAAAAGACTCTTCGCAACTAAGCGGGGGTACTACAGTCAAAAGTCGAAAGTCCCGGAAAAAGAATTTGTTAATACAACTAAAGTTCTGGAATAAACTTAACAGCATTATTTCGCTATTAACTTTTTTGTAAGGTTAAGCACTATAAGTAAAAGCTGTGAAAAGCCTGAAAAATATATATTAACCGGATATACAAAGATATATAAAAAACATTTGAAACTTTCTTAAAAGATTGTAAAAATTATTTAAGTTTATATTCGGGAAGATAAAGATGAATATTGGTGGGTTTGTTAGTTTACTTGAACCTGGTCAAAAAAGGACCATCGCCTGTTTATCACAACTCTCAAATGTTTCTTTTAATACTTTAAATATCATTTTACCCATATTTTATGACAGTGAAAAAAAGAATTATTGCATCAAAGCCGAAAAGGAAGAGGAGATTTTGATAAATGATTCTAAGCTGACCGATGAGGACAGGGTGCTTAGAAATGGCGATATTGTTTGCTATAAGGGTCACTATTTTAGAGTAAGCCTTATTGATTATGATCTACAACTTGCTTTTGATTCCTTCTGGCACGATAACCTGTACTTCGACAATTTGCCAGTATTTTCTGATAGAGCTTTTTCAAAACTTATGGATATAGAGATAGAGAAATGTAAAAGGTATAATTACCCTTTTTGTATACTCCTTTTGAGGTTCGATGAAATAGCGGAAGATAGAAAGAAGGAGCTAGTTCGCATTATCTGTGAAAATGTAAGATTTACCGACATGATTTGCTGTATTTCAGATTACGAAATACTTGTTTATCTTCACCAGGTCAAGGAAAGCAATATTGATCCAATCATAAAAAAAATCGAAGGTGTCATAAAAAATATTTTTGATTTGAGTTTCAAATCAGTGGGTATACAGTACAAACTCGAGTATTCAAATTTTAACGAAATTATCGATGCTATATACTGTAAATATATTGAAAAGTCTGGCAACTCTGGTGAAACTTGAGCTATAAAGATACGAAATCTTTTATTTAACTTAATTTATTTTTATTTAAATAAGGCAAATTTGCTGGATAAAATCTAATGGTGCTCCTGAAAATATGTATTAATATAGATAAAATTATTTTTTTAAAACAAAATGCAATAGAACTATTTATTCAGGTTCATCTGGCAAATTATCTTCTCGCTTTTTGTTAGTTTATATGGCTTTGCCATATAAAGAAAATTTGTGAAGAGCCTAAAAAAGTTCATATTAGCCTGAAGTACACTAATTTATTAAAAGAGACTTTATATAATCGCATATGAAGTCGGCAAATGCATCATCTTTAAAGTAAAATAAAACTTCATCATTAAAATTGTTTGATGGATTGCTCAAAGATTTTGTTGATATGGCATAAGAGCCTGTTAAAACTATATCATCGAGTACCATTATCTTATGATGCATATAGTAATCATTTCTATCAAGGTATATATGCATGTTATTATCGAGAAAATATTGATAGATAGAATATTTTGTTAAAGCATTTCGCTTCTCAAGTATCCCAAGAAAAAATAGATTTTTGTTTTTCACACAATCGAGTATAAGTGACGCTATTGAACCGTTTGTAAAGGTAGAATAGGCAAATATTATACGGTACTGGCATTTTAAGATAAGATCTGCTATTATGTTGTTAACATCATATGTTGAGTTTGTAAATAAAAATGTGAAACCTGAAAGTTTAATAGGTGAATTAAAAAAGTCTCTGTATTTATTAGATTTTAGATATTCAAAGTATTTTAGAAAAACCTCTACTATCTCTTTTTCATAAAAAAAGAAAAAATCATTATTGTTGGCATACATACAGGAGACTGTAAAGTTCATCGAGCCAAGTCCAACACAGCAGTCATCAAATATTATCATTTTATGGTGCATAAGATTTTTTGACCTGTAATTTATAAGCCAGCCCATCTTTTGAAAAATATATACAATTTTTGAAGGAGTATTTTTTATATCACAGATTATCTCTACTTTTACTCCTCTATTATTTGCATTAATAAGGGAATTTAAAATATTTGAGTTGTCAAAATCAAATATTGATAGTTTTATTGATGTGGTGGCTTTGTCTATCTGGCGTATCATCTCCTGTTCTATTGGGGATTCACCAAATCTGTATCTTTCAGGTTCCGTAAGGTAACATATAGCTTTACCATCGTTGAATATAAAGGTATGATCATCAATAACACCAACTTTTGTGCCGGAAGGAAAAACTAAAATGCAAAGAAACAAACATAAAACGAAAAAATTCAATAAAACAGTTTTTTTTAATTTCATAACAATTTTATTCTTTTTAAATTATAGTAGTCTTTTAGATTCTTTTATTTTTATCACTTTTTCTCTCTTATCGTTAGACTTTTAGCTGTATTTGTAAAATATTTTTTCTGACTTTCGACTTGTAACTGTTGTACTTTCGGGCGCAGTATCTTTTGCAAAAAAAAGTCTATGATATATGGAATAGAGTCCATATCAAATAGAAATTTGATAAAAGTCAATACAGAAGATATAATAAAATAAAATTTATCTTATTCAAGCAAAATTGTATATAACCGAAAAGAAAAAGGGAGAGTCAGTATGATAAATAATAAAAATTACTCAGATAAAAGTTCAAATAAAAAATGTACAATTTCAGAAGAATCCAAAAAATTTTCGATCTTTTTTTATCTTTTAATTTTCTCAATAACCTTGCTTTTGCTTTCAAGTTCAACAGTATTCGCTCAGGGTAAGGCTTTGTCTGTTGCGGTTGGTTTTACAACTCCATTTGGTCCATCTTCAGGCTTCACCATGAACACTCTTTTCGGTGTTGATTTTGATGAAGCAGTATTTTATGGTTTTGGTCTCGATTTTACCCTTGGTAACTGGACGATAGATTCTATAGAAAATAGTTTTGCCTATTTTCCAATATACGGAGCCCTGCGGATCAGGTTTCCTTTCACTTTACCCTTCGCACTTTATTCTATAGTTGCTGTAGGTTATAGCTTTATGATAGATAAAGTAGATCTGGGAGTTGATGGTTCAGAGAGTAATTTTTACGGTTCTTTTTTCTGGAAACTTTCTTTAGGTGTTGGCCTTATGCTCGGTTCAAAAACTGATGGCATTTTTGAGATTCAGGTGAGTTCTTATAATTTTCAAAGGTGGTCTGATAACATAAATTTTCCTGAATCTATGAGTTTTGTGACCATTGGTTTTTATTTCGGGATAAGATTTTTTAGAATCTAAGTTTTAATATACATTATAAATTTCCGCTCTTCGTTGTTTTGTATTTATAGTAAAGTCGGAAATCAAAGAGAAAAATAAATTTTAACGAGGGGAGATTATCCCATGACTGATATTGCAAGTTCTTGCGATAGAACTAGATCATCTATTGGAATGATAAGAGAAATAAGAGATGAAGTTGTTTTTATAATTGGTGGTGGAATACTGCAGATTCCGTTTATAGATGAAGTTTACAAAAATGGATACATTCCTGTTGTTTTTGATATTAACTCAAATGCACCTGCATTTAAGAAATACCCTGATGATAAAATAATAAAGGCTGTCATTTCTACTAAAGCTGAGGAAGAATGCCTTGATTTTGCAGTCCAGGTTGCAAGAAAATATAAACCTGTTGCATGTGCCACTGTTGGTACAGATTTTTCAAGAACTGCTGCAAGGATAGCTAGCAGACTTAATCTTCCTGGTAACCCCTATGATGTTGCTCTTGCAACCACAAATAAAGGGATAATGCGAACTAAACTTTCAGAAAAAGGCATACCACAACCTGTTTTTTGTGTGGTTGAGGATTTTAACCAGTTTTTAGAATCCATGAGGCAGATGAACAGAGATCATTATGTTGTGAAACCTGCTGACAACATGGGAGCTCGTGGAGTGCAACTTGTTAATAAAGAAGTTTCAAAGGAAGAATTACGAAAAATATTTGAAATCGCTCTTCAATATTCCACAGATAAGAAAGTCATAGTTGAAGAATATATTAAAAGTTACGAACTGTCTGCTGATGCACTTGTTGTTGACAAAAAAGTTTATATCACGGGTATTGCTGATAGATTTATATTGAATCCCCCAAATTTCATTGAACTTGGTCACCTTATGCCTTCTGTTCTTCCCGCAGATCTTATAGTTGCTGCCTCGGATGTTTTTATTAGAGCCATTGAAGCTTTAGGCATAACGCAGGGAGCAGCTAAAGGTGATATAAGAGTGAGGTACGAGAACGATAGTAATGGTAAAAAGGTTGCCAGAGCTTATATAGGAGAAGTCGCTTCAAGGTTATCTGGTGGCTTTATGTCAGCATATACTTATCCATACGCAACAGGGATCAACCTGATGAAGCTCATGCTTGATGTGGCTCTTGGAAAAAAAGATATAAAAGTAAAACAAAGGTGGAATTTTTATTCATGCGAACTTGGTCTTGTTTCCAAAAAAGATGGAGTCCTTAAACGTGTCGAAAACATTTATGATGCACTTTGTGTTCCATATATAAAAAATATTTTTATTTTAAGGGAAGAGAACGAAAAAGTGGTTAAGACCTGTAACAATGTTTCAAAACTTGGTAATGTCATATCTCAGGCTCCGATGGCAGGTCTTGCTGTGAAGTATTGTAAAAAGGCTTTAAGCATGTTAAAACCAATTTATAAATAACCTTTAATATATGGATTTTACGAGATAAGAAAAAATCTTAGTTAAAAGGCTTTAAAGAATTTTTAAGCTTTTTTCTTGAATTTAGACTTTTATATAAAAAGACTTTTCAAAATCTGATATGCTTCGATAATCTTTATAATCTCGAAATTTTCAGGATCTTCTGCAGGATTTTTATCGATTGTAAATTTTGAATTATTTTTTTTATTCTTACCTAATGATCTTTCATCTGTTTTGTCAGGGTGATGTAACTTTAAAAGTCTATGATACCTTTTTTTGACCTTTTCAAGCGTCAATGAGCTTTGCGAAAGTCCAAAAATATTCAATGCATCTGTTAAAATAGCTGGATCTATGGCGATTTTCAAGCCAATATCTATCGCATCTTTTACAGAATCCTCTCTTGCATTTAAAAAATTACTAAGATCAAAATAATAATCCCGAAGTCCATTAATAGTCGGGAGATTATCCCTGTTAAAGTGGTGTATCGGCTCAGAAAGTTTGATAAATTTGCATTTCGAAATGCTAAAAAACGATGGAGGCTCTCGGATTTTATCGAAAAAAAGCAAATTTGAATCTATTATCAGAGCAAAGTTGAAATCCTTATAGAACTCAAACTGAAGCTTGTAAAGTATATGCTGAAGAATAAAATTTTTCCTGTATAAACTCAAACAATTATCTTCACAAAAGTTTAAAACCTTCTTAAATGTGAAAAGGGATTTGAAAAGTTCGTAATAACTTGACACGGAATTAAAAGATAGCAGTGTGTCTCTGGCAACAGGATAATATTCGTCTATAAGAAAATTCACATCAGAAAGATTTAAGGTTTTTTTTTCTATTCTATTTTTTTCCATTTCACATTTGATTTTTATCACCTTTTGACTACCATACCGTCAGGTTCATTCATTAATAAAGTATTATTCCCGGACTTTAGACTTTAGATTTTTGACTTTCCTCTTGTGACTTTTGACTTTCGACTATAATATACATTTTATAAAGATAATTTTCATCTGAAATTTTGGAAATATCCATAATACCTTCAGAATTGAGATAAACTACCTTATCCTTATACCACGCAACAGCCTGCCTGTAGTTTCCATCGTAAGCTTTCAACCTTGTATTGCTAACTGTTTTTATAATAACAGGCTATAATAACAGACTATAATAACAGGCTGTTGAAAATCCTTATATGGTATGACTTTTCCAATTTAATCTTTATTATGATTTTTTTCAGTTTATGCATTAAATTGCAAAACAATGAATAAGCAGATTGTTTAAAAAAATAATTTATGTTATTTAAAGAAGCTTAAAAAGTTGAAAGATCATCTGGTAGATCTATAAATAATTAAAGCACGATTTTTATCAAAATCATGCTATGATTTCTATTCTATTATTTTCGGGGTCTAGAATGCAACTTTCATAATAACCATCACCAGTTTCACGAGGCTTTTCTAAAATAGTATATCCATCCTTTTGAATTTTTTTGGTTAGTTTATCTACACTATCTTTATCTCCAATTCGAATTGCTATGTGGTTTAATCCTGAACTTTGCCCGGTGTTTTTTTTAAAATCTTCAGTTGTATCAGGTTTATTAATAAGCTCAAGTCTTGCTCCATTTTCAAAATTTAAAAAGTAGGATTCAAATTGTTTAGCTTTATTGGTGTATTTTTCATTTGATATACAGTTAAAGTATTTTTGATAAAATGATCTCATTTTTTCGATGTTTTTTACCCGGATGGCTACATGTTCAATAAACACCTTTTTTTACTCTCCTTAATAATCCTAATGAATAAAAGAGATTTAAAATCATTCTATGAAAAGACGTTCTACTGTCTGTTTTATCCTTGAAAGAACTTTATCTCTATTTAAAGGTTTAACTATATAGTTCTTAGCCCCCATCGTCAGCGCTTTTTTAACGAGATCTTCCCTTCCCAGGGCAGATATCATTATAATATTAGCCGATGGTTTAATCTTAAGTATCTCTTCTAATGCTGCAAGACCATCGAGTTTTGGCATTGTTATGTCTAATGTAATGAGATCCACTTTATTTATATACTTTTTGAACTTTTCAATAGCTTCTTCTCCATCGGATGCTGTATCCAAAATATTATACTGTTCACTTTTTAATATCTGCACTAAAAGCTTTTGAACAAAAAGGGAGTCATCAGCTATAAGAACGTTTATAGGAGAACCATCTGGTTTCAAACCATCAGGGTTCTTCTTATTTATATCTGGAATAATGGGGGTATTATCATCGAGATCTAATTCTGGTATCATAAAATCCTCCAGCGTTTGGTTAGAAAGATAAATGAATAAATATACTACATTTTATTACCACATAAAAAATATACTTCATATTGGTTAAAAATTCAACAGTATTAAAAATTGACTATAATCAAAATTCAATACTCCTAAACAAATTGAAAATTGCTCTATAGATAATTATTTTTAAAAAAACATCGTTAAAAACCTATTATGAAGTATTCAAATAACATTATTGTTAAAAAAATTCAAATAATTAACTGGAAAAATCAAATTTACAAAAAAATCTATAAAAATAAAAAACTAAAATAATAAAAATATGCATAAATATAATAAATATGTAATAACAGTATAATTCAATTTTTATAAAAGTTCAATTTGATCGATAAGATAGAAATAATTTGCTGTTTGAATAAGGAAAAAAGATAATTCAAAATTACCTTAAAGGTTTTTTAGGTCTTATGAGAAAGTTTTAAAATCGCTATTAGACTGATAATTTTGAATTTAGAAATTCAGGTATCTCCTTTAAGGGAAGTACGATATCAACTGCACCATAATCAAGAGCAACTTTAGGCATGCCATAGACTATTGAACTTTCTTCATCCTGGGCTATGGTAAAAACACCTCTATCATGAAGTTTTTTTAAATAATATGCACCATCTTTTCCCATTCCTGTCATAATTATCGCAATAAAGCAGTTCTGTTCAATATTTTTGAAAAGTGATGAAAAAAGGTAATCAACCGAAGGTCTATGGTTGTTTACAGGAGGATCCTGGTTCAAATATAGAACAAAATTATCATGCTCCTTTGATATTGAAAGATGATAGTTTCCCTTTGCAATATAGATTTTTTTAGGTTCAATGATTTTACCATTTTCCGCTTCTTCAACACGATAACCGGTATGTATCATCATTTTTGAAAGAGATTGTGCAAAATCTTTCGTAAAACCTTCTGGCATATGCTGGACTATAACTATTGGTAAATCTATAGTAATTCTTGGTAGTATTTGCCTTAAAGCTTCGGGACCACCTGTAGATATACCGATAGCTATAAATTTAATAGTAGATGGCTTTATCAAAAGTTCCAGCCTTGGAGTTGCTTTTGGCAAGGCTTGAGCAACTGCCCCTGGTTGATTAAAGTCAGATAAAAAAATATCAGTTTTTGCTTGTTTTTTTAGTATTCCCTTTTTGGCCCAGTTTTTCACCTTTGCGATTATTTCTTCACTGATATCGGCCAGATCCATTGAGATAGAACCCGATGGCTTCAAGATAAAATCCTTTGCTCCAAGTTCCAGTGCACGCATGGTTGTTGAAGAACCACTGGTAGTAAGGCTTGAAAGGATAATAACAGGAGTCGTATCATTTTTCTTGTTCTTTTCCTCTAGAAATTGCAAACCATCCATCTGTGGCATTTCTATATCAAGGGTTATGATATCTGGTTTCAAGGATTCAAGTTTGTTTAAAGCAAAAATACCGTTCATCGCCGTTCCAACAACTTCGATCTCACTATCCTGTTGCAAAATCTGCATCAGAAGTTTTCGCATCGTTGCAGAATCATCAACCACAAGAACCCTGATCTTATCATCACTCATATTTCATCCAATATTGTTATTTAAAGTTGTTATCAGAGCAGTTCAATCAAAGCTCGTCTTTTAAATAAGTTATGGCATTGCCGACTTTGTTAAACTTGAACTTTGTTTGCATACCAAAAAGACTTTCTGAATGTCCTAAAAAAAGATAACCATATGGTTTTAAAAGCTTATAAAACTTATCAATAACTTCCTTTTGAGCAGGTTGATCGAAGTAAATTATGACATTACGACAGAAAATAATATCAAAATCCTTGTAACTAAAATCATGCTTCAGGTTATGATAATCAAATGTTATTAACTTTTTAATATCATCTTTAACCTTGATGATATCTCCAAAATCTTCAAAAGCGAAGTTAAAAAGATAAGGAGGGATCTCATCGAGCCTTTCTTTTTTGTAGATACCTTCCTTTGCAATCATAAGAGATTTTAATGATATATCTGATGCTATTATCTTGATATCCCAGCCTTCAGTTAGCTTTAAAACATAGGAAGCTACAGCAGCTATGGAATAAGCTTCTTCTCCGGTGGAACAACCTGCTGACCAGATTTTGATGGTTCTAGAAAATTCATTTCTTTTTGCGATATCGGGTAATACTTCCTTTTCTAGAGCTTCAAACTGGGGTTGATTGCGAAAAAATTTGGTAAGATTGGTCGTTATGAGGTCTAAAAAGTTTCTAACCTCAACAGGATCATTTTTGAGCTTATCATAGTAATCCATGATCGATTTGTATTGATACTTGAGCATTATCTCAAATAGACGATTTTCAAGGATAGCTCTATTTATCTCAGAAAAAAAGATACCGGATTTGTCATATATAAAATCTTTAAATGTTTTAAACTCTGCATCTGTTAAAGAAAATTCCATATTTTCCTTCATTTATAACAATATTTTTTGCAAAATTAAAATAACTATCTTTTAAAACATGTTCCGGGTAAATTAATATTTCGAATGTTAATATTATATAAAAAATCGATTTCTTTAAAAATCGGAAAAAAATTCAATTATAATAAATATAATGAAATTTTTTTTGTTTTCCCATTTTTTTGCATGACTTAGCCACAAAAATAAAATTAAAATATATTTTCTAGATTTGTTCTGCAAAATTTTAAAGTAACTATTATTCAAATAAAAAAGCGAATAGTTAAATTTTTAATTTAACACGGTTAAATTATAAACCAAAATATTAATTTAGCAAAAAATCTAAAAATCTCGAATCTGTAAAAGATTTAATTTGAATTGATAAATAGCGATTTAAATATATTATAAAGATGGTTCAGTATTTGCTATTTGTTTTACTGATATTACAGGATAAAGTTTATTTTTCTCTTTTTTAAAGAGAGCAAAATTTTTAAGGAAGCTTTATGGAAAAAAATTGTTTAAAAGATGAAAAGTCAAAAGTTTTGATAATTAAAGATATTGCAAAATTATATGGATTTGATAAAAACCTGAAGTTTTTTAAAAAAGATAATTGTACAATTATAATCAAAGATGGAAAAATTTTTGATATAATTGAGCTTAAAGATTATGACTCGAAGTTACATGCTGGAAATTATGAAAAACAGATAAAAGATCATTCTGAGACTTCTGTGGATGAAGTTTCTGTTATAAATGCAAAAGGACAGGTCGTTTTTCCATCTTTTGTTGATCCTCATACTCATCTCATATATTATGGAGAAAGGGCTTCAGAGTTTTTTATGAGAAATCAGCGAATTCCATATATGGAGATAGCAGAAAGAGGAGGGGGGATAGCAAGTTCAGTAAAACAGACTAGAAGCGCTTCAGATGAGCAACTCTTGCTATCACTACTTAAAAGGCTTAAGGCACTATCTTCTTTTGGTGTGAGTCATGTTGAGATAAAATCTGGTTATGGACTTACAAAAGAAGATGAATTACGCCTTTTAAGAATTATTAATAATGCAAAATGTTATACAAATATGATAATCCAGCCAACCTGTATGGCAGCTCACGATTTCCCACCTGAAGCAAAAAATGATGCAAAACTGAAAGAAAAATGGATCAATGAGATTGAAAAAGAAATATTGCCCTCTGTGAAAGATGAGAATTTAAGCGAATTTTTCGATATTTTTTCAGAAGAAAAAGTTTATAACCTTAAACAAACAGAAAGACTCTGCAAAGCGGCTCTGGATCTTGGATTTAAACTAAAACTGCATGTTGATGAAATAACAAATATTGGAGCATGCCAGCTTGCAGTTAAACTTAAAGCGAGATCCGTCGAGCATCTCTTAAAGATAACAGAAGATGAGATACTCCTGTTGAAAGAGTCGGAGACCATACCAGTTTTACTTCCGGGGACTGCTTTTTACCTCAATGAACCTTATGCTCCTTACGAACTCTTTGAAAAGAATGGTGTCGAAGTGGCTCTTGCATCAGATTCAAATCCTGGCTCAAATTGTACTGAAAATATGCTTTTGATATACACTATAGCTGCTATAAAACTTCATATGCCACTCGATGTTATTTTAAAGGCAGCGACAGTGACAGCATCAAAGGCTTCAGATTTTGTAAAGCCATCCGGTATAATAGACAGGGGAGAATGTGCCAATCTTATTATTGCTGAAATTCCCCACCTGGAATATCTTTTCTATCATTATGGAGATAATCCAATAAAAGAAGTAATCATAGAAGGTAAAAAGGCTTTTGTAAATATTAATATGTAAACTTTTTAATTGAAATTTATAAATTTATTTTGTTTTAAAAGATCAAAGGAAAAAAAGGTTATGTCATTAACCCTATTATCACAACTTATCAAATCATTTAACGATGGCACTTCCTTTGAGTTCATAGATAAGAATAAGGAAGAATTATGCAATATTATTAGTTCTGTTAAAACCATGTATTTATCATGTCCAAAGTGGATAAAGTTACCAGGTGACAAGGATTTACTTTGTATAGGAGACCTGCATGGTGATTTTAATTCCCTTTTAAAAATTTTTTCCACTCTTTTCAAAAATCAGGAAGTAAATAAAAATCTTATCGTTATATTTTTAGGCGATTATGTCGATAGAGGAGAGTATTCACTGCAAACTATTCTTGGAGTTATTTTGTTTAAGCATATTTATGGTTCCAGTGTTCACATGCTTGCTGGTAACCACGAAATCTATAAATATTTTCAATATTATAACGCTGATTTCTGGGAGAAATATATTGACGAAAATATTCGAGAAAATATTCTGGAATTAATCGAATATCTCCCAATGCTGATATCCTCTTCAAATATAATGATGGTTCATGGAGGGTTACCGATAATTGATAGCATGGATTTTTTAAATAATCTTTTGAGAACTGATAAAACAAATAATCTTTTATATTTAATAGAGAATTATGAAGAGCAAATAAGAATATTCACCTGGGGAGATTATTGCGAAAATCTTAGTGATTACAATAGGTCTATTTTCCAGGGCAGACCAGCTTTTATGAAAAATTATTTTGCTGATGCAATGAAAACCTATGATTCATCGATTCTTGTAAGAGGGCATCAACCTGGAGTAAAAGGAGTTTTGTTCGATAATAGCTTGATAACCTTGCTTACATCCTCGATATATTCATCTTTTGGCAATATCCCTGGAAAACTTACGCTGCTGATAAAAAGAGATAAGGAAAAGAGATATAATTTTGAAAGAAAAATTGTTTATAAATTTGAGGATCACGAATCACAATACGAGATACTTGATATAGATTATTTTTAGCCGTGGAAAAGATGTTAGAGCTTTATAAACTTATACTAAAAACCATTTTGACTCGATCTGTTATATAATCTTTATTTATATAATTTTTATTAATTTAAGTTAAAAAGCTCAGCTACTTTTTTTAAGCATTTGCAGGAAATCATCTTCCGATAAAATTTTAACTCCAAGCTCTTTCGCTTTTTGAAGTTTAGAACCTGGATTTTCACCACAAACAAGGTATGTTAGTCTGGATGAAACTGCCGATAAAACCTTTCCTCCCCTTTTTTCAATTTCAGCCTCTGCAAGTTCACGATTTTCGAAAGATTTTAGGGTGCCTGTTATACACCAGCTTGTGTTTGAGAAGGTGTTGGATTCATTTTGAATCCTTTCTGGCATTTCAAGATTGAATCCTAACTTTTCAAATTCATCCATGAGATATTTAAACCTATCACTGGAAAAATGTTTTACAAAAAGTGCTGATGTCTTCTCACCGATACCGCTTATAGTTGAAAATATAGTATCATCCTTTGTTTTTGAAGCAACAATAAGTTTTTTTGCACTATTAAAACCTGCTTTTATGAGTAATCTTGCTGTTTGTTTACCCAGATCTTTGAAACCTAGAGAATATAGAAGAGTTTCAAAGTCATTTTTTTTTGATTTTTCTATTCCATCTCTTATTAGTGCAATTTTTTTATCTCCGTAACCTTCAAACCTGGATAAAATAGAAGGGTCAAACTTATAGATATCCGGGAAATCTTTTATAATATTATTCTGAACAAGAAGATCTATGGTTTCTTCTCCAAGATTTTCAATATTCATGCAATCGCGGCTGGCAAAATATTTAAGTTGCTCGGTCAATCTTGCAGGGCAACTGTCATTGTCACAATAGACTATAGGAGCTTCGAATCTAACAGGTTTACCACAGGAAGGACAAAGAGATGGAATCTGAATCTCAATACCATTTTCATCCTTTTCCAGAACTTCTTCTACAGCTGGTATGATATCTCCTCTTTTAGAGATAGAGACTTTATCGTTTATCTTTAAATCAAGCATCTTTATGTAATCTATATTATGAAGAGTTGCTCTTGATACAACTGAACCTGCAAGACTAACAGGTTCAAGGATCGCAACTGGTGTAAGTCTACCACCTCTTCCAACCTGCCAGACGACATCTTTAACTTTTGTCTCTCCTTTTGGAGCTTCAAACTTATAGGCTATAGCCCACCTTGGATGATGGCCTGTATAACCGAGCTTTTCACGAGTTTTAAACTGGTTTACCTTGAATACAACGCCATCGATCTGATATGGCAAATTTTTTCTCATGCTGGTAAATTTATTTATCCAGCTTTCAATGGTATAAGAAATTTGTTGAGCTTTATCAATCCCAATAGAAGATAGATCTATATCCTTATCCAGCTGTTCAAAAACTTCATCAAATGAATCTTCATTTTTTATCAAATTGCTGGATTTTTCATCAATATCAAACAAAGTTTCTTGTTTGGTATTAACCTTAATGAATGTATCAAAATTATCATCAGGGAAAAAGTAAGTATTATTTGAAACAGGAAAGCCAAGATTTTTAATTAAAGAAATCATGCTTTTATCATCATTGATTGATTTAATATCAAACTCTGGATTAACTATTCCATCTTTGAAATCTTCGATTATAGCATCATATGCAAAAAATTTTAACGGTATATTCGCAACTTCTGAACTTTTAATTCGATTAAGTGTTCCAGCAGCAAAATTTCTTGGGTTTGCATACTCTAAAGGGAATTTTTCATTGTATTTATTAAAACTTTCAATATCGATGTAAACTTCACCTCTAACAACTATAGAGATATCTGTTTCAAGGTATAGAGGGATCGATTTTATAGTTTTGCAATTTTCAGTGATATCGTTTCCTATAAAACCGTCACCTCTTGAAACAGCTCTGGATAAGAGGCCATTTTTATAGTATAAGACGATAGAAACCCCATCAAATTTTTCCTGACAACTAAAAGTTGCATTTCTATCCACTTCAAGAATTTTTAAAGCCCATGATACAACTTCGGCAAGAGAGTATGCTTTATCTAAAGATAATACAGGTATTGTGTGTTTAACTTTTTCAAACTTATTTGAAAGATCACTCCCCACTCTTTTAGTAGGTGAATAAGGTAAAGCAAGTTCAGGGTATTTCTCCTCCAGAATTTTAAGTTGATTGAATAGATCATCAAATTCAGCATCTGAAATTTCTGGTTTATTTAAAACATAATAAAGGTAGTTGTGATGTTCTATTTTTTGTGCAAGTTCTTTCATCTTATTAATTATATCTAATTTATCACTTGTAAAATCACTCTGATCGAAATTTAGCTCTTCAGAAACTTTATGATTCATAAATTATTCCTCACAATTTCAGTCAATCTTTTCAATATGATATGTAATCTGTTTTTGCTTTTTTTTATCAAATGTTTTTATGGCAAACCCAACAGGAAGTAATAAAAGTAAAGATAAAGCAAAAGAAAGTATACTTTTGATAAATTCTTCCATATTCTTGAAAAATATATAGTAACCTGCGAAGATCCCGCATAGAAAAACAACAAGAGGAATACCATAAAGAACTATGCTTGTTGTGTATAAAGATATCGACCCTATCTCTATTTTGACCTTTTGCCCTATTGCATATCCATCTTTATAAGGTATATAGAGTACTTCTCCTCTTTTTTGTGCACAGTTAGTTCTGATTGAACAGGTTTCACACTTGTCAACACCATCAACCATGACTCCAAGACCTTTATCTTTATCTATGCTTACAATAATCCCTGTGTCCTGTATCATAAAATCTCCTGCTATATTTTAGTCTCTTGTTAATTTGTGTATGCAATATTAATATAAAAAAGTTGAAAGTCAAAAAGATACTACAGTTGAAAAAGCAATAGTTATGAGTTTATAATCAACAAACTATTGAAAGGGTGCAACAGTTAAGAATCAGGTAAGTTTTATAATATTTAACTGGAAGAAGTAAAGATACTGCTTAAATTAAAATTGTTAGAATTGAATTTTAAATGTATTGAATTTTAAATATATTGATATATATAGATATGTGGTAAAAATGATATTTTATATTTTCCAGGAAATGAGGGTATAATATTAACTCTTCTCTAATTTATACTACAATTTAAAGTTAGTGGAAAAGATTTTTATTAATACAGGCAAAAGTTAAAAAGTTTATAAAAATTAATATTGAATTTAATTTAGCAAAAAAGCAATTATTTTACTTAACCTTTTTAATCTGATTTAAAAACGAAAAAATAGAATTAAATATTGAGATAAATAAAGGATATTTTATATGGATTATGATAGATATTTTCATCCCAAAAAGTATTGGGATCACGGGTTCAACTGGCTTTTTAGGTGCTAACATGATTTTAAGTCTTCTTCAAACAAGAAGCAATAAGATCAACTCTAAATCTTTTTTAAGTAATATTTTTTCACAGGAAAATAAATTAAACTTGACTGAAATTAGAGCGTTTTATTCAAGTACAAGGTGGAACCCCTTACTTTTTGATGTTGATGATCCATCTTTAAACTTTCAACATCTTAACATTCTGGACTATGGGCAATGTCTTGAAAAAACAAAAGGTTTAGATTGCATTATACACTTTGCAGGAATGGTCTCTTTTTCAAAAAAAGATAAACTTAAACTATGGCAAATTAATGTTGAAGGCAGTAAAAATCTTCTTAAGGCAGCAATAGAAAATAAAGTCAAAAGATTTATCCTGGTATCTTCAATATCGATTCTTACAGTTGATGAAAATAGTTATGACAAAATTACAAAAAATCCTCGTGATAGAAAAGTTATATTAGATGAAAAAAATATTACAGAGGATAAAGAGAAGTATCTAGATTATGATCTGCAATATGCAAAGAATAATTTTTCTTTTTTGAAAAAGATAAAATACCCTTATAATGAAACCAAGTTAGCATCTTTTCTTATATGTAAACAGATTGCAAAACATTCAGATATAGATTTTCTAACTATTTTGCCGGGAACTGTTTTAGGTGCTGGAGATAATCATTTTTCGATCACAGAACTTGTGGATAATATTTACAATAACAAACTTTTTTTTTCTCTTTCTGGTAGAACTTCTTATATTCATGTTCAGGATCTTGCTAAAGGCGTTTTACTTGCCATGATAAAGGGAAAAAACCTTGAAGAATATATCATATCTGGAAATGATAGCGATAATATTACTTTTAAAGATTTTATGGTTAAAATTGCTAATTACATCAAAAAAACTTATAAGAAAAGAATTTTTTCAGCTTTTATATCGATTCCAGGTTCTTTTGCCAGGCCGTTATCCTATATCATGGAGAAAATTTCTCCAGATACTTCTATTCCACATGGTATGATACTTTCTGCTACTCATAAAGAATATTTTTCTATAGAAAAGGCAAAAATTGAACTTGGATATGACCCGGAAAACTCAATAGAAGATGGGATACGAGATTTAGTTGATTTTTATATAAATTTTAAGATTGGTGAACATAGAAGAAACTACAAATATTTCAAGATTATTAAAAAAGTTGTTGCTGATCCCTGGGTTAAGTCACACGGGCAAGTTATCGTTTCAGGGAAAGAAAACATAGTTGAAAGTCCGCGAAAAATCTATATTGTGAATCACCCAACAACTTTTGATATGTTTACTCTTATACATATATGCAAAAATAGCTTTTATGTCCCTGTCGATAAAGAAGCCTTTGATGTACCAATAGCAGGTTATTTTATGCAAAAGGCTGGATTTATACCTGTCATTAATGAAGAGAAAAAAAATTATAGGGGCAAGAAAAGAGAAACTAAAGAAAAAGATATTAAAAATTATGATCCAGCTAATATTGAAAAACCAAAACATCGTACTATAATTGAAAAGATTTCAGAGTATGCAAGATTAGGATACCCTTGTTTGAACTCTATTCGAGGAGGGGATGTTACACTTGGTAAACCTGAAAGGTTGAGAACAGGTGGTGTCGTTATGGCGGATCTTGCAAAAGCAGATATAATACCGATTCATATATATATTGAAAAAGGGAAGATAATCCAGAAAAAGATTCTTACTGGGAAACTGCAATTTGCTCCTTTTACTATCTATAAAAATGCATATGTGATACTATCTTTTCTCCCTCCAATAAAGTGGAAAGATTATCATAAAGAATCTATGACTAAAGAAGATTATCAGAATTTGATAAATAAAGTTGATGAAGCATTCAACAGCTATTCAAAAGAACTGAATGAAAATATACGTATTGATGAACAAGGTTATTATAAAGGTCTAAAGAGAAATAAAGGTTGTGATATTTCTGTTGAATTTTAATACTTTTAGCTAATTTACATGCATGGTGTTTTATATTTATAGCTTTATTGAAAGAAATGATAATTAATTTTTTCTTTTTTGGGATATATAACACAGTCACAAGTCTAAAGTCCGTGAAAAAGATTTTTATACAACAGTAAAAAGTTGAAAGTGCAACAATCACAATTCTAAAGTCTGGAGAAATGAAATATAAATCAAAATATGCTTTTACTTTTCCTGAGTAAGAGCATTAAATTATTAAATTATTTTAGTGGAGAAACAAATGCAAAAGGTATTGATTACTGGGGCAAATGGATTTATTGGTTCAAATTTTGTAAAATATTTTTATAAAAATGGATTTAACATTTATGGAGTTGTTAGAAAGCAATCAAATCTAAAATTTATTGAAGATTTAAATATAAATTTGATATTTTGTGATTTAAAAGAGATTAACGAAAGTCTTTTTAGTGATGATTACGATTATATTATTCATACCGCATCTTATGTTTGTGATTATGCAAGTGAAAGTGAAGCTTATTTGAATATTTTTATGATCACAAAATGTTTAGTTGATAATATCGTGCTTAAACAAAAAAATCTTAAAAAATTTATATTCATCTCATCATCTCTTGTCCTGGGTTATGGTAAGCTCAATATTTCAGAGTCTAACCCCGGTATTTCGCTTCTTAAAAATCCTTATGTTAAATATAAAAAACTTAGCGAAGATTATATCAAAGAAAATCTTGATAGACAAAATTTGAAGTGGACAATCTTGCGTGCCGCCGATGTCTATGGTCCTAACGATAGAACTTCATGTCTTCATATTTTAAATGCTATTTCTAACAATTTTCCAATGATCGTTGGTAGTGGAGAATATATTTTCCCTTTCTGCTCAGTAGATACTCTTGTAACAGCTGTTGCAAAATCTCTTGATAATCAAAGATCCGATAATAAAACCTTTGTAGTTGCAAATGGAATTAAAATAACCTGGAAGCAGTTTTTTTCATATTTTCAACAAAAAATGAATAAAAAGCAGAAAATCTATATCCCAATTTTTGTCGCTAGAATAGCAGCATTTTTTCTATTGATTTTATACAGGATATTGCCAGTTTTTGATCCTCAAATTACCCCTTACAGGATTAAACGCATAACAACCAATACCTCGTATGATATTTCATCTCTTATTGAATCACTCGGTTTTACACCTGAAACAAATTATGAGAAAGAACTTGATAAGATATTAAAATGGTATCTTTATGAAAAAAATAGTGGAAGTCTCCCTTTTTTAAAAAAGAATTTACGATTTACAAAATAAATCATTTTTTTGTAATTAACTTTTACGAAAATAAAATGCCTGAATTATCTTGATAAATAATCTTATTTTATATTTACAAGTTGCATGCATAATAAAAAAGCATGAATGAAAAACTGTAGTAGAAAAAAAGGGGAAAAAAGTGCAGACACTTGTCAGAATGATTTTAGAAAATAATTTGACCGAAGAATACAATAGTATTCTATTAAATTATGGACATATAATATTTTTGGTTTTATCATTATCTTTTACATTGCTATGTACTTTTTTTTCAAGGATCAATCTTATAAATAGCAAAATTCTCTGTAAAAAAAGCAAAAATGATATTTTTCCTAATATTTTGTACTTTATTTCTTTCTTTATTCTTATTTTTTTATTACCAGTAATTGTATTTTTTATAAGTCTAAAGTTAAATAAAGTTAAATTTAATCCAGTTCTAGTACTTAATGCTTTTGGGTTGACTTCTGGTAAGTGGAAGTTGGGGTTGGTGCTGGCACTTATTGGTATAATTGTTGCCCCGATAATCTCAAAATCAGGTATTGAAAAAACCGGCAAATTTTATCCATTTTCAAAATCAAGCCTTAAAAATTTTAAATACTTTTTTATTTTTGAGTTATTTTACTTTTTATTCTATTATTTTGCATGGGAGTTTATTTTTAGAGGCTATATGTTAAAATATCTACTGGCTTGCTCCGGTTATTCCATCCAGGGTATTATTATCTCAATTTCGATACAGACAATAATTTCTACGATTTATCATATTGGGCATCCTTTTGAGGAGATTTTAGGAGCATTTGCTGGTGGTTTTATTTTTGGTATTATTGCATTATTAACTGGTTCATTTCTTTATACATGGCTTATTCATGCAGCTTTAGGTATTGCTACAGATACATTTGTTTACCTGGAGCAAAAAAAGATTAATATTTAAAAAAAGCACTTCGCAATTAAAACAAAAGAAAGAAAGATTATTAATTTTAAAAAAATAAAAAGGAGAAAATAAGGGAGTAACATGAAGATTTTTATAACTGGTGCAACAGGTTTTCTAGGTCAGACCATTCTATCTCATCTTGATGAAAAAGGCTTAATGAAAGAAAATCAGATAACTGCGCTTGTACTACCGAATGATAGATACGAAAAAGATATATTAAAATATGCTGAAATACATATCTTGCACGGAAATGTTTCAGATAGAGATTTTTTGATAGAAGCTCTAAAAGATCAGGATATTGTCATACATACAGCTGGTTTAATATCATACTGGAAAAAGGATTATGATAAGCTGGTAAAGGTAAATATAGAAGGGACTAAAAATATTGTTGAAGCTTGTTTGACAAATAAAATTAGGAGACTTGTGCATATTTCATCAGTTGGTACAGTTGGGTTTTACAAAGATGGCACTTATGCAGATGAGCAGACAAAGTTTAACTGGCCTGAGAACTTTTACTATATGACAACAAAACGAGATGGTGAGAAATATGTCATGGATGCAATTAACAATAAAGGTTTAAATGCTATAATATTAAATCCTGCTTCAATAATGGGACCTATGGATCCAAATCCTGACACTCCTCATAACCAAGTGTATAAAATGGTTCTTACAGGAACAGCTTTCTTTTCTTTTAGTGGTGGTCTTGCTATAGTTGATGTTAGAGATCTTGCAGATATTGCTATAAAAGCTGCTTTTACAGAAGATAGGGGTAAATATCTTATCATCGGACATAATATATCATATGTCACAGTTTTGAAGACCTGTGGAAAATATCTAAATAAAAAAGTTTTAGCCATCCCTGTTCCGCCTGTGTTTCTTTTCCTGGGTGGCCATTTACTTGAATTTATCTCAAACTTTACAAATAAAAGACCTCTTATAACAGCAAGTTATGGGAGATTAAGTGGTTTTAAGGCTTATTATTCAAACAAAAAAAGTATCGATACATTTTCACATAAATACATTGATTTTGAGAAAACTATAGAAGACGCATGTAAATACTACAAGGAGGTACACTGGCATAAAAAAACGCTACGAAAGTAGCGTTTTTATAAAGTCTTCAAAAGTTTCAAACCTTGAAAGTCAATAATCTTTTTATCGGTATTTAAAATTTAATGAAAAGCAAATCAATTGAATTTGAATTCCATACTTCTTATTTATCCAGAAAGAATTTATTTTGAGATAGGAATAAAACCTGTCTCTTTTACTATCTGCTGCCCCTCTTTTGAAAGGAGAAAATCTACATATTTCTGAGTTTGCCCAGATATTTTAGATTCATTTACATAAATATAAAGTTTTCTCGACAATGGATAAACGGCAGACTTGCCATTTTCTATAGTCGGTTCAATGTTGTTAACCCAGAGCATCTTTATTGTGCTATTTAGATAACCAAAACCAATGTAACCTATTGTATTTTTGTTATTTGCTACTGCAGTGAGGACAGCTCCGTTTGATGCCTGCAAAAGGGCATCAGCTCTTACTTCAGTCTTGTTCATAACTTTACTTTCCCATACTTCGAATGTTCCTGAGCTTGAATCCCTTGAAATAACAACTATTTTTTCATCATTACCACCAACTTCTTTCCAATTTGTTATAGAGCCATCATATATTGCTTTAAGTTGTTCGATTGAAAGATTATTAACCTTATTTGAAGGATGAACTATAGGAACTATCATATCATAGGCAATAGTTATCTCTTTTATCTTTATCCCCTTTGAACTGGCAAGCTCAATCTCTTCCTTTTTAATTTCTCGAGATGAGTTCGCTATATCACATGTTCCATCAATTAAAGATTTTATACCATCACCTGATCCTGTTCCTGAGAGGCTTACTGGTATTTTTGTTTTTTTATAAAATACTTCTGTAGCCTTCTGAGCTATTGGAAGAACCGTAGTTGAACCTTTAATAACAACAGTTTCTTGATCCCTTGAACAACTTGAAGAAATGATTACCAAAGTAATCAAAAGTAGGAAAATTAGAATTTTCTTTTGTTTCATCTTTTACTCCTATTTTTTTTATTTTAATCCAATTTAAAGTCCAAAATACAGATGAGCCATATATGGTCCTTATAACAAGAAAAGGTTGATAATGTGGAAGCGTTCTATTTCTACATCTCACAAAAAATTTAGTAGCATTTCATATAGAAATTATAAAAAGGATGTTAAATTTTGATATATTTTTGTTCAATTTTTTTAACAATTTCTTTACAGAAAAATTATATTAATTTAATTAGTAAATGTCTATATTATTACAGTAAAGCAATTTTTCTGGAGATTAATATTTTTAAGATTTTCATTATTTTATTCTCTTAATGAAAAGCAATAAACAATGTAATATATTAGATAATTAAGGAAAGAGATGATGGAAAATACTAATAACAGCGATAGCATCGAAAAAACTTTTTTAGAAGAAAAAACTGGAAAAAAAGAAACTGAAAAGAATAATAATTATATGATTGATAAAAATGAAACTACTCCTTTTAAAATCATTGCAGAATCTTTAAATTTCTATTATGGTGATAAACAGGCTCTGATAGACATTAATATTAAAATATTGAAGAATTCCGTTATGGCATTGATTGGACCTTCGGGATGCGGAAAGTCGACTTTTTTAAGATGTTTAAATAGAATGAATGATATAATTCCCAATACCAGAGCAACAGGAGATATAAAACTCGATGGTGTATCGATTATGGGGAACAATTATGATGTAATTGAACTTCGAAGATCTGTTGGTATGGTCTTTCAGAAGTCGAATCCATTTCCAAAATCAATTTTTGAAAATATTGCCTATGGCTTAAGGATAAATGGAATAAAAGATAGATATATCATTGAAAAAACTGTTGAAGATTCACTTAAAAAGGCTGGACTCTGGGATGAAGTTAAGGATAGACTGCATGAATCCGCATACAGGTTATCAGGCGGACAGCAGCAGAGACTTTGTATTGCAAGAACTATTGCCATAGAGCCAGAAGTCATTCTTATGGATGAACCAGCATCAGCACTTGATCCTATTTCCACTCAAAAGATTGAAGAGCTTATTCAGGATCTAAAAACTCAATATACGATAATTATAGTAACTCATAATATGCAGCAAGCTGCTAGAGTTAGTGATTATACAGCTTTCTTTTTTATGGGAAAACTTATTGAAGTAGATATAACTGAAAAAATATTTACAAAGCCTTCAATGCAGATGACAGAAAATTATATAAGAGGCAAATTCGGTTAGTTTAAATTTTTTTAATTTCTTGATTTTTATAATGTATACTGCGATACTTAAAATAGATTAAATTTAAATCATGATATTTAGCTTTTGAGTCGTTTAAAAATAGATAAGATTTGTCAATCAAATGGGAGAAAATTAATGGTTACACATTTAGAACAGGAACTTAGTGAACTTATGCGATATATATTGCAGATGGCTGATCTGGTTATTGATGCTATTGAAAAATCAATAATTGCACTTAAAGAGCTTGATGAGAATCTTGCAAAAGAAGTTATCGAAAATGATAATAAACTGGATAAACTTGAAATACTTATAGACAATGAGTGTACAAAGATACTTGTTACCAAGCAGCCTGCTGCAGCTGACTTACGTCTTATACTTGCAATATTGAAATCAAATACAGATCTTGAAAGGATTGGTGATCTTGCGTCAAATATCTCTAAAGAGGTTTTAGATCTTAAAGATAAGGGTTTATTAAAGCCTTTGATAGATATACCGAGAATGTCTGAAATTGATATTAAAATGATAAAACTTTCACTTGAAGCCATTATAGAAAGAAATGCCCAACTTGCAAAAAACGCTATACAAATGGATCTTGAGGTTGATAACCTAAATATACAGGTGAATAGAGAGCTTTTTACATTCATGCTGGAAAAACCTTCAACGATAACTCAGGCTTTCCCCCTTATAACAGTTGCAAGGACACTTGAAAGGATAGGCGATCATGCAACAAATATTGCAGAAAAAGCGATATATTATATTGAGGGAGAAGATATAAGGCACAAGTAAAGAGTTTTTTAAAAATAATTATGGAAAAAAAATATTTCAAAGGCTAAACAGAATTAATGGGAGTCAACATGCCTAAAATTTATGCAGTTGATGATGAAGAAGATATAAGGGAGATACTGAGTGTCAATTTGAAAAAAAATGGGTATGAAATTAAAACTTTTTCTTCTTCTTTTGATCTGATAAATGAACTTAAGACTTCCAGACCAGATTTATTTATCTTAGATATAATGATGGGGGGTATGGATGGTCTGGATTTATGTAAGATGATTCGTTCTTCTTCTGAGCTTAAAAATATACCAATACTTTTTTTATCTGCAAGATCAAGCGAATTCGATAAAGTTCTTGGTCTGGAACTTGGAGCTGACGATTATCTTTCAAAACCATTTGGAATACAGGAGTTACTTGCGCGAATAAAAGCGCTTCTACGAAGAGGTGTAAGAGAAGATAAGTCTTTAGAAAATGATTTTTTAACCTATAAAGGGATTGTTTTATTTCCACAAAAATATACAGTTAAAGTTGATGGTGAGGATATAGAGCTTACAAAAACAGAGTTTCTTATTTTAAAACTATTTATGCAATATCCTGGCAAGGTCTTTTCAAGGGAAAATATTATAGATAGCATCAGGGGTTATGATATCTATGTTATTGACAGAACTGTTGATGTACATATTATGAATCTAAGAAAAAAATTGAAGAATTATAAAGACTCTATAAAGACATATTCAGGTATTGGCTATGGTTTAAAGGAACTTGAATAGGTGAAAAAACTTAAGCAAAGACTTATATTTTTTTACTCGACTATATTCATCCTCTTTGTTTCATTTCTTTTGATCTACTCGGTTAATAATCTCAGCAAATTTGCAACTTCGTTTGTTAAGAATCAACTTTCAAATGAGATCGAATATATAAATCAGATATTACAAATCTCTCAAGATTCTAAGACATATAAAAAAAGTTCTTTAAATATAACCAAAGATATAGAAGAGAATATCAAATCACTTGCGCTGAGTAATTCCATAAGAATAACTGTTATTGATGCTTCAGGAGTAGTTTTATTAGATTCAGAAGTGGATAAAACTATTATGGAAAATCACCTTTATAGACCGGAAATTATTGAAGCCAGAACTAATAATTCTGGAATGTCAATAAGATCAAGTCAGACAGTGAATACCAGTTCAATCTATGTGGCAAAGTTTTATGGAAAGTACTATATAAGAGTTTCTAAAACACTCGATGTTGTGAAAAATTTAGTGAATTCAATCCGGAACAGTATATTAATCTTCGCATTAATTTTACTTTTTCTTGGAATAATTATAAACTTTATCTTTGTAACAAATCTTACAAAACCAATAAATCAAATGATCGAATTTGTTAAAAAAATTTTTGATGGAAATCTAAATGCAAGAATATTAAATTATAGAGATGATGAATTTGGTTATTTGCAGAATTCTATGAATAAACTTGCTGAAAATATTCAGATGCGAATTCTTGATCTTACTGCACAAAGAGAAATTCTAACATATATTATCGAATCATTAGAAGATCCAGTTGCACTGATGGGTAAAGAGGGTGAAATATTGTTTTTTAATAAATCTTTTCTGAAACTCTGGGATTATCCAGGCGAGGTGGAAAATAAAATTTACTTTAATGTTATAAGAAATAATTCAATAAATACAGCAATCAAAGACATCATAGATAAAAAAGAAAATATATATTTTGAAGAGAAAATATATGATAGAGTTTTTCAGGTTCATATATCTTATTTGAATTTTTCAAGAATAGAAGAGGTTAAGAACATTGACTTTGCCATACTTTTATTTATGAATGATATAACAAAGCAGGTTAAGATAAATCAGATGAAAACAGATCTTGTTGGGAATCTATCACATGAACTAAAAACACCAATAAGCATAATTAAAGGTTACCTTGAAACAATAAGAGAAAACTATGATGATAGAGATTTAACCTTAAAATATATACAAAGTGCAATCAAAAATACAGATAAATTAAACTCCATTATAGATGATATGCTAAAGTTAAACAAACTGGAAACAATTACATACTCGATAGATGAAGCTATCGATATTAGATCAATCATCGCAAGGATTCTTGATCTTCTTTCATTAAAGATAAAGGAAAAAAATATAAAGGTTAACTTAAATATAGATAATATTCCTGATAAAATTAATGGGAACAATTTCCTGGTTGAAGAGATATTTTTTAATCTCATTGATAATGCTATCAACTATAATGTTGAATCTGGTGAGGTTAGTATTGAAGCTGATATTAAAGATGATAGCCTCATAATAAATATTTCAGATACCGGTATAGGGATTCCACCTGAAGAATGTGAGAGAATATTTGAAAGATTTTACAGGATAGATAAAGCAAGAAGAAGTTCAACTGGAGGGACTGGTCTTGGACTTTCTATAGTTAAACATGCGATAAACATACTTGGATGGAAAATTAAGGCTATACCCCTTACTAAAGGCACATGTTTTTCTATTTCAATCCCTGTATTAAGATGATAACTTTAAAATATTTTTTTAATTTTATATTCTTTTTAATTCTATATCTTATTCTTCAAATCTCTTTTTATACTTATATCTTAATATCATCCCTGCAAGGTTGAGTATAAGAACTAAAGCTATAAGCACTATAGCAGTGCCATATTGTATGGGCCTTGTTTTTTCTATTTCAGTACCTGCTGTCGCAAGAACATAAATATGGTATGGTAATGCCATAACTTCACTGAATATTGAAGTTGGTATATAAGGAATATAAAATGTGGCACATGTAAACATTATTGGAGCTGTTTCACCTGCAGCTCTACCCATTGAAAGCATAATGCCAGTAAGAATCCCTGGCATAGCAGAAGGGAGAACTATTTTCCTTATTGTCTGCCATTTTGTTGCTCCCAGAGCAAGTGATGCCTCTCTATATGAATCCGGAACTGTTTTTAAGGCTTCCTCAGTGGAACGAATAATCATCGGGAGGTTCAAAATACCCAGAGTCAAAGACCCAGCCAGCATAGATGAACCAAATTTAAAGAAAATGACAAAAACACTCAAACCAAAAAGACCAAATACAACAGATGGAACTCCTGCAAGATTATTTATCATCATTCTAACAATATTTAATAATTTAGGATTTATCTTGTATTCGTTAAGATATATAGCTGTCATTATACCAACAGGAACCGAAAAAAGTGTTGAACCGATTATTAAAAATATAGTCCCAATAATAGCAGGGAAAATACCTCCTTCTGTCATATTGTTTTCAGGAAACTTCGTTATAAAATCTAAAGATAAAACAGAATATCCTTTTGAGAAGATGTAAAAAAGGAAAAAAAGTAAAAAGAAGATGATTATAAAGGTCATAATTTTTATGAGTATAAATGAAAATTTTTCAATAAGCTTAGCTCTTTTTTTCATAAAAAATCCTTATGATAACATTAATCATACTTAAATTTGTATTTTTCAGAAATATAATTTGCAATAAAATTAAAGATAAAAGTTAGTATGAAAAGAACTATGCCAATGGCAAAAAGAGCATAGTAATGATCGCTTCTATACGATGCTTCAGCCATTTCAGCTGCAATGTTGGATGTTAATGGTCTGATGGGAGAAAAAATCGACTTTGGAAAAGTTGTTGCACCTCCAGCTACCATAAGAACGACCATTGTCTCACCAAGAACTCTTGCAAGTCCAAGAATTATGGAAGTCCAGATACCTGAGATTGCAGCTGAAAGGGTTATTTTTGTAATAGTTTCCCATCTGGTAGCCCCAAGAGCGTATGATGCTTCTTTTAAAGATGATGGAACTGATGAAATTGCATCTTCAGAAATGCTGGCAATGGTTGGAATCGACATAAATGAAAGCATTATTGCAGCATTAAATAGATTCAACCCGCTTTCTATCTTAAAGATGTTCTGCAAAAATGGTGCAAAAACAACCATTCCAAAAAAACCGATGACTACAGATGGTATAGATGCTATAAGTTCTATGGTTGGTTTAAATATCTGTTTAATGCCATTTGATGCAATTTCAGAAAGATATATGGCGATTGCAAGGCTAAAGGGCACAGCAATGATAGCAGACAAAAATGTCACAGAAAGTGAAGCGGCTATTAAAGGTAAAATGCCAAATTTTGGTGGTGTAGAGGTAGGATACCACTGCTTACCAAGTATAAAATCCTTTATACTAACCACCTTAAATACTGGTAACCCCTCTTTAAACAAAAAGATCATAATAAGGAACAGTATCGATACTGAGAAAAAAGTAACAAAGGTAAGAAGTAATTTAACAAGTTTATCACTAATATTGTGGGAGTATGTATTGTATTTTTTTTTCATATTTTTTATCCAAAAGAAATCTTACTTCAAATTAAAAATATCAATGTAAAGAAAATATTAAATTTCAATGAAAAAAAAATAAAATTATATCTCTGAAAAAAAATTATATCTCTATTAAGTTCATTTTTTAGGTACGTCCAGCAGATTGTTCTACTCTTTACCAAACAGCGAAGAAAGATTTAAATTGATTATTATTTTACTGATTGATTGGTTATCAACATTTCCGGATGAAGAAAAGCAAATATGCTAAATAATATGAAATAATTTTGACTATTTGAATTAAACTGTTATAAAAAAAATGATTAAATCTATATGGAGGCTTTATGTCTGATATTATTTTTCTTATCTTTTATGCAGCTTTTTCTCTGTTATCATCAAGCCCATCTGGCTATGATAGTATGCCACTGAATTATTTCGAATATAATAGAGGTATATCATCTGAAGTCATAGCTAAACTTGGAGTTTACTATCCTGGTTACTATAATTATACATTTCATGATGTAATAATGACTGATCTTTCGCTGTTTCCAGATCAAACTATTTTTGCAGATGCCTTTTTTGAACAATTATTTACAGGTGATATAGTTAATATGATTAAAGCTTTTACAGAACCATATTATGGAATAAGATTTTATCACTTTAGAAGAAACTTACCAAATTTTGGCTGGGGGGTAGAATTCATTCATTTTAAGGTGTTTTTGCCTTCAGGTACGCAGCAAACAGTTCATATTACAGGTACAGACGCCGATGGGAATGATGTAGATTTCTGGGCTCCAATAACAGACTATATTACTCACGTCAATATTTCACATGGCGTTAATCATCTAAGCTTTTCTTTAGTATATCGATTGATGCTTTTTCAAACTGAAAAGATACCTCAAGGGATTTTTCAGCCATATGTAAGTGGATCCTTTGGTATATGTATCCCTCACCCGGAGTTATATCTGGCCGATATCGGAAAAGTTGCTTACTCTTATCAGCTTGGATTCCCAAACTTTGGAGGTGGATTAAATCTTGGGTTTAGAATTCAACCATTTAGAAATTTTGCCTTTTATATGGAGTATAAGTTCACATTTACCTATCTTCTTGATATGCATTTTGATAATGGTGCTGATGGCAAGTTTACTGCATCTTTTATAACAAATCACCTTGTCTGGGGAATGAGTTTGAACTTTTAATTCTTGACTTATCTAGCTTTTTTAAACTGTTATCCTGAAAATTTATGATTACCCTGAAATCATGATCTTTAAAACTGGTCATTGCAAAGCTAAATAATTAAATTATCTTTCACTATATTGCTATTCCAAGAAATTGGCTATTATAAAGTTCAGCATAGAAACCATTTTCACTTAAAAGCCCCTGATGTGTACCACTCTCAACAATTTTACCCTCATTCATTACAAGTATCATATCGGCATTTTTTATTGTAGAGAGTCTGTGAGCTATCACAAAGCTGGTCCTGTTTCTCATAAGACTTTTCATTGCCTGTTGTATCTTTATTTCGGTAAGAGTATCAACATTACTTGTTGCTTCATCGAGAATCAGTATATCAGGATCAGCTAGAAAAGCCCTGGCTATGGTTAAAAGTTGCTTTTCTCCTATAGAAAGGTTTGATGTTTCTTCGTTCAATACCGTATCGTAACCATCAGGTAGAAGTGTTATAAAGTGATGAGCATGTGCGTTTTTTGCCGCTTCGATGATCTCCTCTTCTCTGGCATTTTCTTTACCATATGCTATATTTTCCTTGATGGAACCACTAAACAACCAGGTATCTTGAAGAACCATGGCAAAAATTTTACGAAGTCTCGATCTTGTCATATCAGTAGTTTTGACACTATCTATAAGGATATTTCCTTTATCAAGCTCATAAAATCTTAATAAAAGGTTTACCAGGGTTGTTTTACCAGCACCAGTTGGTCCAACTATAGCTATTGTATCTCCAGGTGATGCAGAAAATGTTATGTTTTCTATCAGTTTTTTTTCTGGATCATAAGAAAAATAGACTCTATCGAAATCTATTTGCCCTTTTACATCTCTTAGATCAACAGGAAAAGCTGGATCAGGGCTCTGTTCGTTTTCATCTAAAACTTCAAAAACTCTTTCTGCAGAGGCAATAGTCGATTGAATAAGATTTACTATGTTTGCAATCCCTATAATTGGTTGAGTAAACTGATGTGAATACTGGATAAATGCCTGAATATCACCTATGGTAATTAATCTTTTAGTTACAAAGTAACCTCCAACAACTGCTATGACAACATACCCTATATTTCCGATGAATGTCATAAGTGGCATGATTATTCCTGCAAAGAACTGAGATTTCCAGCCAACATCATATAATGAGTTGTTTATGTTTTCAAAGTTTTCAATGGAATTTTTTTCTCGATTGTAAGCTTTAATAACAATATGACCTGAAAAGGATTCTTCGATATGACCATTTAACTGGCCAAGTATTTTTTGTTGATTTCTAAAGTGCTTTTGAGACTGTTTTGCTATAACAGATGTAGCAAGTATACTTAAAGGTAAAGTCAAAACTGTTATTAAGGTTAATATGGGATTTATGGTAAGCATCATTATTATGACGCCAACAATAGAAATTACTGAAGAAAAAACCTGAACAAGACCTTGTTGTAATGTGGAACTTATTGTATCTATATCATTTGTAAAGCGGCTCAAAATTTCGCCATGAGTTTTAGAATCAAAATATTTGAGAGGAAGCTTATTCATCTTTTGCATCATCTTTTCACGCAAATCCTTAACGGTACTTTGAGCAACTCCAGCCATGATATATTGTTGAGCATAATTAAACGCAATACTGAAAAGGTAAAGAATTGATAAATTTAGAAGAATTTTATATAGAGCATGAAAATCTATAGAAGCTCCAGGAATTTTATTAGCTTTATCCATCATTCCCTGGAACACTATAGTTATAGCATTACCAGTGATTTTTGGAGCGAAAATGGTAAAAATAGTTGCTGCAATGGTTAGAATAAGCACTACGAAAATAGAAATATTGTATTTGCTCAGAAATTTAATCAGCCGTTTGAGAGTTTTTTTAAAATCTTTTGGTTTTTCAGGTACCATGCCAAGGTGAGCACCAGGACCACCTCTGCCTCTCTGGCCCAAACCTCTGCCACCTTGAACTGGTTTATAGTCTGGTCTTTGAAAATTATCATGTCTATTATTTGACATAAAATACTCCATTTAAATTAAAATCTATAATTTTGATAAATTCTTAAATATTAGTTATAAAAATATGCTAATAGTGGTGATAAACTAAAATTAATAAATGTTGGCATCAAATTCGTTCAATATCCTTATCTGATAATTGGGAGTGAACAATGTTTTGATATATTTCGCAGCTTTCCATAAGATCAGCATGACTTCCAATACCAGCTATCCTTCCATCATCAAGGACAATAATATTATCAGCATGAATGATCGTAGATACCCTTTGTGCGACAATAATTATTGTTGAATCAGTAAAAACTTTTTGAAGGGAAGTTCTTATATTTAAATCTGTTTTGAAATCAAGGGCTGAAAAGGTATCATCAAATATGTAGTAATCTTTTTTTTGTGCAATAGCTCTTGCAATTGAAATACGTTGCTTTTGTCCACCAGAAAGATTAGTTCCAGACTCTGCAACAACAGTGTATAAACCATCTTCCATCTTTAAAGCAAAATCGTAAACTGCTGCTATCCTGGCTGCTTGAATAACTTCATCTTCTGAAATATCTCTACCAAATCTAATGTTTTCAAATATAGTATCATTAAATATAACAGGTTTTTGCGGCGCATAACCAAAAAAATTATGAAGATCTTCTAAAGAATAATTTCTGATATCCTCGCCTTGAATCAATATTTTACCACTTTTTACATCGTACATCCTGAGAATGAGGTTCAAAATTGTTGTTTTCCCACTTCCAGTACTTCCTATAATAGCTGTTGTTTTTTTATATGGGATCATAAAAGAGATATCTTCTAGAGCCAGTTCTTTCGAGTTAGGATATGAAAATGAGACATTTTGAAAAATGATATCTTTTATCTTTAGATCCTGATCTGTCTCGTTAAGACTTAAATTATATTTTAAATCACTGTTTTTTATAGCTGAGTCAGTGTTTTTTAAAATAGTATAATTGTTATAGCCTTGTAAAGAGATATTAGAATTGATTTTTACAGGATTTTCTGGTTCAACTATACTATTTTCTGTCAAAAGAACCTCATTTAATCGTTTACCGGAAGCCATGGCTCTGGGTAAAAAGACAAAAATCATCGAAATAGTTGAAAAAGCAAACAAAATCTGAGCCACATATTGAAGAACAGCCATCATATTTCCGATTGATAGTTCATTCATTGCAATTAATTTTGAACCAAAAAATATAACTGCGATTGTGGTAAAATTTACAATAAATGACATTAATGGAAACATTAGAGCATTTATCCTATTAACTTTTAATGCTGTTTTTGTAAGATCTTCATTTGCCTCTTTGAACCTGTTTTCCTCATGTTTTTCTTTATTAAAGGCTCTAATAACTCTAACTCCGATTAAATTTTCCCTGATTACAAGATTGATCCTATCTATTTTTTTTTGCATACTTGTAAAAATTGGCATAGTTTTAGTTATTAGAAGTATTGTTCCTATTATTAAGATAGGTATAGATACAAACAATATCTCTGAAAGCTTCATGTTCAAAGAAAATGCCATGACTATGCTTCCTATACCCATAACTGGAGCTCTTATAACCATCCTCATCATCATGATTGTGACCTGTTGAATCTGAACTATATCGTTTGTATTTCTTGTTATCAAAGATGATGTAGAAAATTTATCGAATTCCTCTAAAGAAAAGTTTGTGACTTTATTAAAGATTGCAGTTCTAAGATCTCTTGCATAAGATGCTGCAACTTTAGCAGAAGTTAGATGTGATATCACACCAAATAGAGCACTTAGAAGTGAAAAAAATAGCATTTTCAAACCGACTGATAAAATATAACTGGTATCTGCTTTTACGACACCTTTATTTACGATATCTGACATAAGATTTGGAAGATAGAGGTTTAAAAGTGCCGCTGAAGCCACAAAAATAATGGTAATTATAGCCATAAATATATAAGGTTTAAAGTAAGATAATACCCCTTTACCATTTTTATTTTGATTTCTCTTATTCATTTATTCCTTCCATTTTTCAAGATTAAAGTATATTTTATTTAGCATTTTGATGATATAGTTCTTTTCATCCACTGTAAAATCTTTGAGTATGGTTTGTTCCATTTCCCATAATATTTTTTTTGTTTGACCTGCAAGGTCTTCTCCCTTCGAAGTAAGCGAAACATAGTATACTCTTCTATCCTTTTCGTCCATTTTTTTTTCGATAAGGTTCGCCATTTCCATCTTTCTTAATATCACTGCTACAGTAGAAGGTTTAATATTTATTTTTTCAGCGATTTGAACTTGATTTAGAAGTTTTTCTTTTTCAAGTAAGAGTAATAAAACTGGAGGTTGTCCAGGGTGAACATTTATTCTTGATAATTTGCAAAACATAAAATTAAAAAGTTTTTTGTTTATTTTACCAGCTATATCAAGAAAAGGTGTTTCAAGATTATCAATATTCATACATTGATCCTTGATATTCGATATTCCTTATTACCAAAATTTAAATAATAGTAAGCTAATCATTAGCACACTAATAATTAGTATAGTAATAATTAAAAAAGTCAAATTAATCTGGAAAAAAGGTAAAGAAAAATTTGAAGATTAATATTATGCATGAATCGCAGGTATTTAAATAAATATGCTGGATTTTTTTTTAAATAAAAACTTAAAGAGTCTCCTAAACCTATAAATATTGCCAATTTCCTAAAATTTAAAAAAAATATGAAAATTTCAATTTGAGAAATTTTTTTGAAAAAAGTATTCAGATTTAGTTATCCTTGCTGGTTGAAAAATATGAATCGTAGATTAGTTTATTTCTTTTATATACTATAGAATCTTTGTCTTGCATAAAAGACTTCATATTCTCACATTTAAAAAGATCGGGACATTGGGCACATAGGTCAAATCCATGTCCGATTACACATTTTCTAATAGGACATTTTGAACAATTTTTTGCAAGGAGTTTTATCTTTTTCTGTCTACATCCGAGGCAGACCCAATCTTCTGGACTTGTTTTACCATTACCCCATTCATCGGATGATTTTTTTAAAAGTTCAATATTTGCATCAATTGTTCCGCGATAAGCTTGGCAATCGGAACAATCGATCCCACAAAATGAGATCATCTGGTACCTCTTTATCTTTATTTTTAAACTAAAAACATTAGTTCAAAATTAATAAAATTATCCTTTTAACCTTTTTATTAAATTACTAATATTACAAACAAAATAATAATGTGAAGGTTTAAAATTGTCAACTTTTAAGATCTCCAGTTTTTTAGGTTTATTAAGCAAATTATCTCCTTTCTCTTTGCATTTTGTGAAGAACCTATTATAGACTTCAGAAAACGTTTTTTTAAAAATCAGCATCTGCTTGATGGAAGAAGGTTGATATATTGAGTTTTATGTTTAATCACTTAAGGATAAAAAGCATTTAATAACCGCAACTATTTTATCAAATATTATATTTCAAATTGTTACAATAAATTACAGATCATCGTATGATATTAGTTCCCGAAAATTGATATTTCCTGTAAAAAAAAGCAATATTATCCCTTAAATAAAAATTTTTATTTTATTTTAATTTGAAAAATTTAAAAGATAAGCTATAATATAAATAACTTTTCCAGTTATGTAAGATCTATCTATTTTCTATTTTGCAAAACTGCACGGTTTTAAGACGTGCGACTCCTTTTCTTACCGTTGGATAAAAGGCCAACTAAAACAATGAATAACTAAAAGGAGAATTTATGTCAGCTAATATCTTGAATAATTCAAATTCATTTTTGAAAAATCTTGGAGTTAATTTATCTTTGCTACCTTCAACAGTACAGCTTTTTATATCTTTTATAGACTTAACAAATTTCTCTAAGAATTTTTATGAGAGAAGCCCAAAAGAAACTTTTAATTACATCTCATCCATTTCAAAAGTTGTAATTTCAAGTATACATGACGCAGGTGGTCTTGTTTTAAAGTTTATTGGAGATTCAGCTTTGATAATATTTGGTCCTGATGACATCGATAGAGGCGTAAAGGCTTTACTTGATCTAAAAAAAAAGATAGATGAATATAACAAGAGTTTAAAACTTGATTCTACCTTATATGTGAAATGTCATACGGGAGAAGTTGCAATAGGATATCTTGGTTTAGAAGATGATCTTCGACTCGATATTATGGGAAATGAGGTAAATGTCTGCGCAATGATGAAGACCAGAGGCTTCGCTATAAGTGCTGAAACTTTTAGAAAACTTACACCCGAAACAAGAAAACTTTTTAAAAAGCATACACCTCCGATCATATATATTCCACTTGATGAAGCACACAAATACTATTTTTAAATTTTTTTCTAATCTTTTATAAAACAATACAATTTTTGTAATCTCTTAATTAGAGTTTATAGTTTTTATTTTTGAAGATCAAAAAAACAGAGATAATTCATTGGATTATTAAAAATAGTATTTATTTCAAGTTGCTTGATTTAATAAATAGATAAATCATCAGCACATAGCTGGAAAAGTTTTAAAATTTTTTTCGTTTTTACTTTTATTATAAAATAAATTATAATTTATCAATGAATAACAGGAAAAGTTAAACTTTTTTTTAAATTAGGCTAAATATCTTGTTTTATAATTATGCTCAATTTAAATTGGAAAATATGTGTTATATTCATATTATGCATACTGGAAGTATCCTGACCTACTTTTAATATTTTTAGCAAATAGACTAAAATATGCAGAATTTCCACTTTTTTTTAGTTAGTTTTTATATTTTTATCCACTGGTCTGCGGGAAAACTCTTTTATTTTTTTATCTCCTTATTACGCCTAAGTATCTTCAAGATTGTCTTTATTCTTTACCTTTGTTTCTTTCTTTTTCTCTGACTTTATACTTTTAAATATTGCACTTCAGGTTTTCGTCTTTTGATTGTATTTATAAAATCCTTACCAAGATTTTAAGCTTTAGACTTTATACATGAGGCTGTATTATCTAAATGTCCGATGCTTTAAAAGTGATAAGTTAAGTTACAGTTGATCCATAAAAAAATAAAGACGTATTTTTATAGCAAAAGATAAAATATTTCAGCAAAACAAATCTTACAAAATGGGAAATGAGCATGTAAACTTAAATAATTAATTTAGTTTCGAATAAAATTTCAAATTGAGAGCGTTTGGGCATGGTTGTAAGTACATCACTCATATAATCTATACCGTAATAGTATCGGAACTCGATTACAAATAAGCTTACATCAAATCCTAAAACTATGATAGCTGAACCAAAATTTTGTTTATAAAGATCTGTTACAATATCATCGTATATATCATACCCTAATTCGTCAAGTGCAAGTCCAAGATAAGCTTCACTAACTTCAGAATAACTGTAACCCAGACCAATATATCCCCTTATAAAGGATTTTGGTAGGGTATCATCATAAGAATGCTTGAAATATATATAATATCTTAAAATCAAATTATAATCTGTATTCGAAATAGATACTATTCCAGATAGATCATCTTCA
>Ga0208695_1000468_pt1 | contig 43597 bp, 34 predicted proteins | sample AD_UKC111_MetaG_FD_184449 | JGI IMG/M metagenome (GOLD analysis project Ga0208695, IMG submission 184449) | Active sludge microbial communities of municipal wastewater-treating anaerobic digesters from Hong Kong - AD_UKC111_MetaG (SPAdes)... | ecosystem: Engineered > Bioreactor > Anaerobic >... | reverse complement strand
TAACCTCACCTGTTAGTCGGCGAGGTCAATTGATCACATTTGCGCCAGGGTGAGAGCAGTGATTACGGTGTTTGGTGCAACAGGCTATACGGGGCGTTTGGTGTCGCGAGCACTTGATGTAGCAGGGGTGCCTTATCGCTTGGCTGGGCGTTCGGCAAAGAGGCTGGCAGAATTATCGGATACATTGGTTGCCAAACCGGAGTATGTTGTTGTGGATGCGCGGCAAGTAACGGATTTGCCACTGTTGGCTAAAAACACCAGGGTGCTGATCAATTGTGTTGGGCCTTTTACAGATTTAGGGGAAAAGGTTGTCCGTTTGGCTGCGTTGAGCGGTGTGGCTTATTTGGATACGACAAACGAATTGGCGTTTGTTCTGCGCCTGCGGCCGTATGATGAGCTGGCAAAACGCAGCGGAGCAATTTTGGTGCCATCTTGTGGTTTTGAGGTTGCGTTGGCAGATGGCGCAGCACGGCTATTGGCTGAACAAATGTTGGAGGATGCCTATCGTCGAGTGGATGTGGTGTATCGCCTTTCTGGAAAAGGTGCGAGTGATGGGACAAGACGTTCAGCGATCCGTTCGTTGGCTACCTCGTGGTTTGTGTATCGCAATGGTCGGCTGCGGGGGGCGTTGCCGGGTGGACAAACGCGACGGTTTAATTTATTGAACGGCAGACACGAGGCGTTGGCTTTTCCGAGTTGTGAGACGGCTACGCTGCCGCTGCATATGAAGGCGGAGATAATTCAAAGCTGGATGGTGGGGACAAAAGGGATGAGTTTATGGGCACCGTTTGCTGTGCCTTTGTTTGCTGTGTTGATGCGTACTGTATTGCAATGGCTGTTGCTGAGTGCGCTCAATCTTTACCCGGTAGCTAAAGCTGGTATTCGTGATCGGGATGGGTTCGAGGTTGCAGTCTATTTGGAAGGGCAAAGTGGGGGCAAGAGCGAATTGCATATTTTGGGGCAGGGCGTGTATGAGCAGACAGCTGCTGTTTTGACTCTGGCGGCACGGCGTATTTTAGCGGGCGAGGTGAAGGAGTATGGGGTGTTGCCGCCATCTGCAATTCTTGGCCGTTCTTGGTTGTCTGAATTGAATCTGCAAGTTGTTGGAGATTGGAATGGTTGATGTCGTGGTGATCGGTGGTGGCCTGGCGGGACTTTCTGCTGCTTTGCATTTGGCTGAACGCGGGCTGAAACCATTGGTGCTTGAGGCGGATACTCGATTGGGTGGACGACTGAAAGCAATGGATCTGATCACGGTTGAAGGGGAGCAGTTTGCGTTGGAGCACGGGGTGCATGGGGTTTGGTCAGGATACCGTAATTTTCAAGCAATGTTGGCGCGACATGAATTGCGTCCGGTGTTGGTTCCGGCGCGTGAGGAACGTTGGATTTTGCGATATGGGGATGCGGTACGCTCTGCGAACATCGGTAGTGCGATTCGGCACAGTCTTGTGCCTGCGCCTTTTCACTATTGGAGTTTATTCGTGCGCCCCGATTTTTGGGCGACGATGTCATTGCAAGACTGGCTGGCATTGCCTTTAGCCTGGTATGGATTGGTGTTTGCGGTGGGGATAGATCCTTTGGCTGAGCAGCAGCCATTGGCAGGGATGAGGCTTTCCAATATCTTGCGCGGCTGGCCGCCAGGGTTGCGCGCTTTATTTGTAGGACTGGCAAGATCTGGCTTGGCGGCAAGTCCGGATGAAATTCCGCTGGCGGGCTTTTTGGCATTTTTGAGGTTTTATACGGTGTTGCGGCGGGATGCCTGGGCGTTTGGATATTTGCCGGATGAGAGTAATCGGACAGTGATTGAGCCATTGGCAAGGCGCGTGGTCGAGATGGGCGGGGCCATTGAGACAGGCCGAAAGGTGATGCGGCTTGAACGGTTGCCGGGGCAGTGGCGTGTTTGGGTGCAGGGTGTGGACGGTAGCAATGAGGTAGATTGTGCTGACGTGGTGTTGGCAACGGATGCGTCATCGACGCGACAACTGTTGGCAGAAAGCGGCATGGAACGCCCTTCTATGTATTGGCCGGAGAGTATGGCAAACGCAGTTTTGCGGTTTTGGTTTGATACGATACCTCGTCCGGGGGCTGAAGCGGGCATTTTTAGCGGAGATTTTATGTTGGACAACTTCTTTTGGCTGGATCGGATTTATGATCCATATATTGCCTGGCGACACAGGACAGGGGGGAGTGTGTTGGAAGTGCATGTGTATGGCCCACCCAAGGTGTTGGATGAGCCCGATTCACTGCTGATCAGTCGTGCAATTTTAGATGTGCAAGCGGCTTTTCCGGAGCTACGTGGGCATCGCATAGCACAACATTTGCAGCGCAATCCGGCTACGCACACCCTATTTGGACTTGGTTCAGTAGAAGATCATTTGGGAGTGGTGACGGAGTGGCCTGGTTTGGTTTGTTGTGGCGATTGGGTGCGCGATCCGTTGCCAGCTTTATTTATGGAACGCGCTTGTGCAACAGGCATCCTGGCGGCAAATGCGGTGCTGATGCGTCATGGACGGTCGCCTTGGCCGTTGCTGCCTTATCCAGAGCCGGAGGCGTTTTCGGGGTGGATTGAACGACTGATGCGACGTGGCCGTGCAATGAGACGGCAAAAAAGTGGAAAAAAGCGATAAATTCCTTGACATTTAGAAGAAGCCAAAGGTATAATTGCCAGGTTGTATTTTACAGCAATTAGCTATTCTACAGGAGTATGGTATGGTTCCTCAACCAAAACGGAAACACTCGAAGGGTCGTCGCGACCGCCGCCGCGCGCAGGACGCGTTGCAGCCATTGAATCTGGTACAGTGCAGTCATTGCGGTGAAATGCGTCTTTCGCACACGGTTTGCCCAAGCTGCGGGCATTATCAGGGTCGCGAAGTGATCAATATGGATAAAGAGAAGTCGAAGTAGTTTGTTTTTCTTGCTACTCCAACGGGCCGTAAAACGGCCCGCTTCTTTTTTAAAGTGCCCAGGCAAGCATTAAGCCGAGGATGGCAATGACAATGCCAAGGTGAAGCAGCAGATCGGATGACGAGAGCCAACCAAGGGGCAAGAGGCCAACGAAGAAGTTGAGGATGACCAGGCCCATTCCAACAAGCGGGAGCAATCCCTTGCGGGGGGCAAAGAAATTGGAGAGCTTATCAATGAATTGGGAGAGTTTTTCCATGGCATTACCTGGGAGAAGAAGATTTAGCTGGCTGAAGGAATGGCTGAAAGCGGGCTAACAGACGGAGAGGGATTTGGCCGCGCATGACAACGCCGTGACGGTCGTGTTCAACTGTTTCTACGTGACCTTCTTCATGAAAGAGAGAGATGAGCTGTCCTTGTTGATAAGGAAGGCGAACATAGACAGGAACAAAGGTTTCAAATAATTCTTGCTCAATGGCGTTTAGTAATTCGGGTAGTCCTTGTCCAGTGAGGGCCGAGATGGGAATGGCGTTGGTATATTCTTCCAGAGAAGGTGGGTTTTTGAGGCGGTCAATTTTATTAAGGGCGGTAATCACGGGGATGTGACCTGCATTGATTTCAATGAGTGTTTGTTGAACAGATTTAAACTGGGCCAGAGCGTTGGGGTGTGTAATATCTACAAGATGGATGAGTAAATCTGCTTCACTAATTTCTTCAAGGGTGGCTCGAAAAGCAGCAATGAGTTGAGTGGGTAGTTTTTGAATAAAACCGACGGTATCGGTAAAGAGGGAGATGTGTCCGCCGGGTAGCGAAACGCGTCGCGTGGTGGGGTCAAGGGTGGCAAAGAGTTGGTTGGCAACGTACACGTTGGACTTGGAAAGGCGATTGAGGAGGGTGGATTTTCCGGCATTCGTGTAGCCAACAATGGCTACAATGGGAATGTGGGCACGTTTGCGCTGTGCGCGGTAATTGCTGCGGTGGGCGCGCACTTTTTCAATTTCTTCTTTGAGGTGGGCAATGCGATGACGAATTTCGCGGCGATCTATTTCGAGCTGAGTCTCACCCGGACCGCGCAGACCTACGCCGCCAACGCTGCCGGTGCGTCCGCCGCCACCGCCAGCCTGTCGCGCCAAATGCGTCCAAGCGCGTGTGAGGCGGGGCAGGCGATATTCGTATTGGGCTAGTTCCACTTGCAGGGCGCCTTCACGTGTGCTAGCATGTTGTGCAAAGATGTCCAGGATCAGGGCTGTACGATCCAGAACGCGCACGGATTCAAAACGCTGTTCTAGTTCTCGCTGATGACGAGGTAATAGCTCATTATCGAAGATGATGACGTTGGCGAGGTTTTCTTCGGCCAGGATTTTGATTTCTTCTACCTTGCCGGAGCCGATAAAGGTGTCCGGGTGAGGAGAATCAAGGTTTTGGATCGTTTCGCCAACAACTTCCAGCCCAGCTGTTTCACATAGCAGGGCTAATTCAGCCATTGATTCGTCCAATGAAAGTAAACCCGACTCACTGCGCAAATTCACGCCAACAAGAAAGGCGCGCTCTGTTGGTGGATGAGTGATTTCAGGCGTTTTTTTTGACATGGATTAGCTTTGCTTCTTTTCGTACCAGGCAATAACGCGCTCCATGGCTTGGCGAATGCGGTCTGTTTCGGTGCCAAGAGAGATGCGGACATAGCCCTCGCCATGTTTGCCATAAACAACGCCGGGTGTGGTGCTAACGCCCGTTTCTTGCAAGAGGCGGTCACAAAATTGGATGCTGTCAGTCTCGCCTTGTGGAAGGTGGGCCCAAACGTAGATAGCTGCAGGAGGGGTATCTACTTCAAAACCAATTTGGCGTAGGGCTTTGAGAACAATATCGCGTCTTTCTTGGTAGATGAGATTGCGCGCTTCAAGCCAGGATTGGTCGCTGGTGAGTGCTGCTATGCCTGCATCCAGAATGGGCTGGAAGTGCGACGAGTCCATTTGGCTTTTGTAGGTGTGCAGGTAATTGATAACTTGAGCGTTGCCAACAGCCATGCCCAGACGCCAGCCGGCCATATTATAGGCTTTGGAAAGAGAGTTGAATTCAACGACAACTTCTTTTGCACCAGGAACTTGCAACATGCTTGGGGCGCGATATTCGTCAAAGCAAATATCAGCATATGGGGCGTCATGGGCAATGACGATTTGGTGCTTGCGGGCAAATTCAACGGCTTGTTCAAAGAATTCGAACGGGGCAATAGCACCCGTTGGGTTATTGGGGTAGTTGAGCCATAGGATTTTGGCACGTCGTAAGATTTCAAGGGGAATGGCGTTTAAGTCGGGCAAGAAGTTATTTTCTTTAAGGATCGGCAGATAGTAAATTTCTGCGCCGGCAATGATGCCGCTTGCAGAATAAACCGGATAGCCAGGGTCTGGAACAAGAGCAATGTCGCCCGGGTCAAGCAGGACCTGACTCAGATTGAATAGGCCTTCTTTTGAGCCAAGCAGGGTCAGAGTTTCTGTCTTGGGGTCAAGGTCTACACCAAAACGGTTTTTGTAGTAGGTGGCAATCGCTTGGCGAAAAGCGGGGGTGCCGCCATTGGGTGTGTAGCCGTGCGTGTCGGGGCGACGAGCAGATTGGTCCAGCGCGTTGATGATGAATTCGGCGGGCGGGAGGTCGGGGGAACCCATGTCAATGCGGATAATATCCATGCCCTGGGCTCGAAGAGCATTCAATTTTTGGGCGAGAGCGGCAAAGAAGTAGGGTTTGAAAGATGCAATGCGATTAGCTGGGCGAATGAAAGTTGTTGACATTGGTTACCTCGATCGTTGTGTTAGAATTTTAGGAAGAGTGGGTGGTTTGTGTGAGCGGTGCAAATAAACGCGCCGAAGGGTCGTTGGGAGGGTCGGTGCGAATTGGAAGGAAAACATGGAAGGTGGAACCGGGACATTGGCTTTCATCGTAGCCAGCAGACTCAACCCAGATGGTTCCGCCATGAGCTTCAATAATACCTTTGGCAATATGTAAGCCAAGCCCTGGCCCGCCGCCTTTGAATTTAATTTTGCTGCTTGAGTGTAGCGCTGTGTTGCCAAGACGGCCGAATTTTTCGAAGATGAGTGCTTGGTCTTCGGGTGCAATGCCGATCCCCGAATCTTGGAAGGTAATTTCAATGAACCCTGGGAGTTTGCGGCCATCAATGCGAATGTTGCCGCCATCGGGGGTGTATTTAACAGCGTTTGATAGCAGGTTGCGGAAGGCTTGCAGTAATCGCTCGGGGTCAGCGAAAGTCATTTCGTTGCAGCCTGGAAAATTGCGAATTTCCAGTTTTTGGCGGCGTTCATTGATGGCGGGGCGAGCTTCATTTTCTAGAATTTTGAATAATCGGTTGAGCCAGACGGGCTGGAAGCTTAGGGAGAGGAGGTCATTATCAATCATGGAGACATCAATCATGTCGTTGATGATGTCGTGCAGGCGGTGTGTGCCACTGCTGATCCCGGTGAGCAGCTCTATGCTGGCAGGAGTGGCGATTTTTTGAGCTTCCATTGTTTCGCGTAAAATCGCAGCATAGCCTTCAATCAGTGTGAGTGGGGTCTTTAATTCGTGGGCTGCAACAGCGATAAAATCTGATTTGCTGCGGTCAAGGCGTTCCAATGTTTGGCGTACCTGCGCAAGTTGATTCGAGATGTAACTGATTTTGGATTCCATCTCATATTGTGCGATGCGTTGTGATGCATGGGCAAATATAGGCAGTAAGACGCCGATGAGAGAGAGCGCTTGACCTTCAGGTAGGGTTTCGCGGCAAATTTCAAAAGTCAGGGTAAGTAAGTCGCGCAGAAAGACGGTTAGATTACTCCAGCTGTTTTCAAGTTCGCTTTCAGTCAGAGAGGTGGCCCAAATTTGCAAAATTGAATCAAGCCATGAAGGGTCACCAGTTTCAACGGCCTGCTCAAGTAGTTCAAAGAAGCGCTCAAATTGTGGACGGAGATTGTCGCGCAAGCCAGAGCCATGAGCCAGAGATTGTGTGGCGCGGGTGATCCAGATGGGATGAATCGTTTTTAGCAGGTCCAGTTCGTCCATTACATTAAGTTTACGACAGGTTTGGCTTTTTGACTACTGTCAACAGGCCCTTTTTCGGTGTGAGTTTGCACATTTTCGAACTAGTTTTCAGTGAGCCATGTCCACAAGGTGCGACCAACTGCTTCAAGGCTTTGAGCAGATACTTTATCAGGTGTGTCTTCTTCGGTATGCCAATAAGGATAGTCGAAGTCTATAATGTCAATTGCCGGGATGCCTTTTTGGATGAATGGTAGGTGATCATCCAACATGCGATATTTGTAGTTGGGCAGGAATTGCTGTTCGTAGCCAAGTTTGTGCGCAGTTTGCCAAATGGAGCTGGTTAGCTCGGCGTTTGAATTTATTTCTTTGTGGATATTGAGATTGGCGTCGCCAATCATGTCCACGATGATTACGGCTGATGGTTGGTTGGGGAGCGAGTCGGCTAGGGCCGAGGAGCCAATGATCCAATCCCATCCTGGTAAATTGCCCTGGTCTTCCAGGTCAAGAAAGACGAGCCAGATTTCTTTGTCTAATTCTCGCGGGAGTGTGCGGCCTAATTCAAGCAAGACAGCGACGCCTGATGCGCCATCATTCGCACCAGGGACGGGGTTTTTGGCTTGTTGCCAGTTGACTTTGGCGTCAGCTCGCTGGCGTGAGTCGTAGTGTGCGCCAAGCAGGATCCATGTATTGCCTTGACCGCGTCGGGCAATGATATTGCGAACAGTATGTCCACGATATTCAATGGGGTTTACCTCAACGATCCAGCCGTAGGGTTGGAGCTGCTCGCGTACCATGTCTTCAATGGCGGTGTGCGCCTGACTGCCTGGAACGCGGGGACCAAGGTCGTGTTGTTTTAGTACGTCAAGGTATGCGCGTTGTCCATCAAAAATGGTTTGGGGTTGGACAAAGAGGAGCGTTCCGATTTGGTAGCCAAATGCGATGAGAACAGCTATCCCCAAAAGGGAAACAAGAAGAAGAGTTGTGGGATTTCGTTTCATGGGGTTTCATCCAATTTGGAGAGAAAGGAGTGTAATGAGGTTAGGGCACGCTGTGTATAGGCTTGGCTACGTTCTGTTTTACTGCGAGGGGTGCTTTCGAGCATGGGGAGCAGGCCGAAGTTGGCTTTGATGGGTTGAAACGTTTCGTTGGGAGTGTGTGTGATGGCGTGACAGAGGGCGCCAAGCATGGTTTCGGGTGGAAATTGTAATGGCGTTTTGCCCAATAGTAAGCGGGCGGCGTTCCATCCGGCAAGGAATCCAGTGGCGATGCTGCCCACATACCCTTCAACACCTGCAATTTGGCCAGCAAAGAACAGGTCTGGACGGGTGCGGAACTGTAAGGTTGGGGATAAAAGGTTGGGTGCGGCAATATAGGTATTGCGATGCATTTGTCCGTAACGCACGAATTCGGCGTTTTGCAAACCGGGAACAAGACGAAAAACGCGTTGTTGTTCAGGGATGGTCAGGTTGGTTTGACAACCGACTAGATTGTATTGTGTACCATTCTGGTTGTCCTGGCGTAGTTGTAAAACAGCATGTGGACGCTTGCGAGTATGCGGATTCCATAGCCCAACAGGGCGCAGCGGGCCGAAGGCGAGGGCTTGTGGGTCGCGCTGTGCCAGTACTTCAATAGGCAAACAGCCTTCGAAAAACTGCCCCGAGCCAGCACGTACACCGCTTTCGATCTGTTGTTCAAAAGCGTGTAAAGGGATGCGTTCAGCATTGCAAAGAGCATTGACGAAAGTTTCGTATTCGGCAGCATTCAATGGACAATTGATGTAGTCACCCTCAAACTCGCGTCGGTCGTAGCGTGACGCACGATAGGCAATGTCCATGCAAATTGAGTCGGCGGTGACGATGGGAGCAATGGCGTCAAAGAAGAAAAGGTTTTCCGTCTGTGTGTATTGCTGAATATCGGAAATCAGGGCCGGATGAGTGAGTGGGCCAGTGGCGATGATGGTTGGCGTGGACGGAATGTGAGCAATAAGTTGCCGAATGACGCGGATGTTGGGATGCGATTCAATGGCTTGTGTGACTAGTTGTGAGAATTCCTGTCGGTCTACAGAGAGGGCAGTGCCGGAAGGGACAGCAGCCTGGTCGGCGCAATGCATGAGTAAGGAACCAAGCTGACGCAGTTCTTGTTTGAGCAAGCCGGCAGCGCGTTCAGGAAGATTGGAGCCAAGCGAATTGGAGCAAACTAGCTCAGCAAGTGCATCTGTGCGATGTGCGCCTGTGGTGTACATGGGGGGGGACTGACGCATTTCATATAATTCGACGCGAATACCGCTCTGAGCTGCTTGCCAGGCTGCTTCGCAGCCTGCTAATCCGCCACCGATGATGGTTAGGGAGGGGAGTGAGTTTGTCATAGTTGGGTGTTTGCTAGACAGCAAGATTCTACCACTGTTTTCAGACGTGTGTACCTGGCATGAAACTTGCAACGTTTGGAAAAAGTGAATATACTTCTAGACGAGGTTGTATGTTTTATTTTCAACAGCATTCGTTACGAACAACAACAACAGCACATCTAATGCAGACCATGAGCCTGATTCCTTTGACGGCCCTGGAACTGTATCAGCATGTTGAGGCAGAGTTGGCAGCGAACCCTGCTTTAGAGTTAATCGCTGAGCGCCGTTGCCCAGTTTGTGGACGTTTATTGCCCGAAGGGGGATATTGTCCGGTGTGCACGCGACCGATTAGCGCAGATGGAAGTGAACCCATTGTGTTTGTTTCGCAACGAACTGATTTTGTGGGCGGAATTGGAAAGAGGGGGCAAGAAGAGGGGGAGGACGAGGATGAGGAACGTTTTTTTAAACAGCCGGAGAATCTGGCGGAGTATGTTTTACAACAAATAGCACCCGAGCTTGGTGTTGAAGATCGTGCTTTGGCAGCATATTGGTTGAGCCATTTGAATGAAGATGGATTGGTGGATGTTTCGATAGAGGAAGTGGCATGGTATCATCATGTCCCGGTGGAGCGAGTCCGCGCTGTGCAGCGTTTGATCCAACGTTGTGAGCCGTTGGGGGTTGGTTCTTGTACAACAAAGGAGGCTTTGTTGGTGCAATTGGATGTGCTGAAGGAGGGGAATTGGGTTGCTGAACTGGCGCAGCGAATGATTGTAGATGGATGGGATTTGCTTGGAAAGAGACAATATGGAGAATTGGCACGACTTTTGGATTGTTCTGTTGCGAATGTGGAAGCGGCAGTTTCTTATATCGCGCAGAATTTAAATCCGTTTCCGGGGCGTGGGCATTGGGGGCAGGAGAGTAATTCGCATCGTTCCGGGCAAGCCTATTATGTTCCTGATATGATTTTTAGCACGGCAGATTTGAATGGAAAAACACAGATTATGGTGGAAATCATTCAACCTTTAGCAGGGACATTGCGGGTCAACCCGTTGTATCAAAAAATTACCCGCGAAGCACAAGGAGAACAACGAGAGGAGCTTCGTTCAGATTTGGAACGGGCTGTATTGTTGGTGAAGTGTTTGCAGCAAAGGAATCATACGTTGCAGCGGATGATGCGTTTGTTGACCGTGATGCAGCGAGACTTTATTTTGGGAGATGAACGCTCTTTGAAGAGTTTGACGCGCGCTGAACTTGCTCAGCAGCTTGGTTTGCATGAATCGACAATTTCTCGTAGCGTTGCGAATAAAGTTGTACAACTTCCGAATGGTCGAATGCTCCCTTTGGCGAGTTTTTTCGTTCGTAATTTGGGCGTGCGTTCGGTTTTAAGAGAATTGGTAGCGAAAGAGACTTACCCGTTATCTGACACTGAGCTGATGAATGGTTTGGCCGAACGAGGTTTTGTGGTGGCCAGACGGACCGTGGCCAAATATCGTGCTTTGGAGGGGATTTTGCCCTCAGCACTTCGTCGTCCGACAGGAAAACGAGCTGTATGAAACAGTCCAATACAAATTTGTGGCAGGGATTGTTTTCTGAGCAACAAGATTTGGGGCTTGTGGTGAGGGCTTTGGCAGCTTTTGCTCAACCTGTGTTGTTGATAGAGACCAATCGGCAGGAGATTGTGTTTGCCAATGCTCCTTTTTTAGAGCTGACGGCTTTTTCTTTTGATGAAGTGGTGCGACGCAAGGTTGGTGATGTATTGTTGAATGTTTCAGGAGATGGCTTGCGAGGGGGAATGGTAACGCGCTTATCTGTGCAGCGGCGTATGCGGATGGCAATAGAGTTGGATTGCGAAACATATGCGCTTGATTTTAAGGAACAATGGCTGTTGGTTGTTTTTAATTTGGTGAACATACCAATGCAAGGCCCTGTTGAGCAGTGGTTACGGGGACTATTGGGGTTGGAACATTTGTATGATGTGGAAAAGGAAGAAGACTTTTTGAGGCTTGCGCTTGATAGTGTTCAGCAGTTGTTGGATACTGAAGTGGCCTGCATTTACCTGGTTGAGGGCGAGCTTCCTGTTTTTCATAAAGCGGTAAGTAGCTCGAGAGCAGCGTTCTTCCCTGGGATGATTTCTTCAACAGACTTGATGTACCTGTCGGGGAGTGTGGTTTGGACGCCGGGGCGACGAGTCATGAATGAAATTCACCGCGCTGGGAGATTGGCAGATTTGGAGTATGTTGCGTCGAGGTCTTTGGGTGATTTGCCGGATAGTTTGGGGCTGTTGGTTGTGGGGGGATTTGTCAAACCAAGCAATGATTGGTTGAAAGGTATGCTGGAAGTGTGCGGTTTGGCGGTGCTCAATGGGCTGCGGCGCCGTCGGGATAGACAGATTTTGCAAAATCAGATTGAGGCTGAACGGTTGAAGCAACGTTTGAATGAGCAGGTGCTGGGAAGTATGTCGGAGGGCGTTTTGATTGTCTCTCCTGAGCTTCGGATCATCTCTCTTAACCCGGCGGCAGAGTGGTTGTTGGGTTATGCAAGCGATGAAGTCGTTCAGCAACGAGTGGAAAATATTTTGATTGGACCAGATCGAATAGTCGCTGCTTTGGAGATGGCTTGCCGCGGGGTGCCAACGCATAATTTGGGAAATGGGGTTTTGCACCGTCGGAATGGGGTGGCGTTTCCAGCACGGATTGAAGTCGTTCCAGTGTTGAACGGGCAGGAGTTATTGGCGATTTTGGTTTTTATTAGCGATCAAAGCGAACAAGAGCAGAACCGACAACATTCGCAACAGTTGGAACATCGCGCAGTATTGGGGGAGTTTACTGCTGTGTTTGCACACGAGGTTCGTAATCCAATCAATAATATTTCGACGGGATTACAGCTATTGGCAAGTCGTTTGCCATCTGGTGATGCCAATATGAATGTTGTCAATCGCATGATGGGTGATTGTTTGCGTCTCTCGCATTTGATGGAATCGGTGCTTTCGTTTTCTCGCTCGATTAACCCAACGATTGAGCCGATGGATTTGAGACTGTTCTTGCAGCGCTTGGTAGACCGTTGGCGGCCAGCAATGGCCCGAAATAATGTGGAATTGGTTTTTCAGGCGGATGAAGATTTGTTGCCGGCAGCAGGAGATGTGCGTTTGTTAGAGCAGGTGTTTACTAATTTGATTAGTAACGCAATTGATGCAATGAAAATTACGCAGGGCGGAACTTTGGGAGTGAGGTTGCAAATGAGTCATCAAACTGCTCAGCGTGCTCAAGTTAAGGTAAGCGTTTCGGATAGTGGGCCAGGCATTCCGGCTGATGTTTTGCCACATTTGTTTGAGCCATTTGTGACGACGAAGCCGCAAGGGACCGGCCTGGGACTTTCTATTTGTAAGCGGATTGTTACTGCTCATGAGGGGACAATAACGACGCAAACTTTTCCGGGTGGAACAATTTTTTGTGTTGAGTTACCAGTTTATGAGGATGGTAAAAAATGAGCGCAACGGTTTTAATCGTGGATGATGAGGAAAATGCTCGCGAAAATATAGGCGAATTTTTGACGTCACAGGGCTATGAGGTGGTTGGCGTAGCTACTCTGGCAGAAGCGCGTAGCTGTTTGCAGCAAGGTGTGGCAGATGTCGTTTTGCTTGATGTGCAATTGCCGGATGGGTATGGCCCCAATTTGTTGTATGAGACAGCCGCGATGGCGTTGCGACCGCCGATCATTTTGATTACTGCTTTCGGCGATATTCAAATGGCGGTGGATGCAATGAAGAATGGCGCTCATGATTTTTTGCAAAAGCCGATTCAATTGGGACAGTTGGAGCAATCTTTGCATCGCGCTTGTGAATTGGTGGCAATGCGAAGAGAATTGGCCCATTTACGCGAATCGCAGCATTCGCGTGAAGGAATGGTGGTTGGTAGAACGCAAGCTTTTGATACGTTGATAAAGCAGGCACGACGTGCAGCTGCAACTGCTTTATCTGTGTTGATTACGGGAGAGACAGGTACAGGCAAAGAGGTCTTGGCGCAATTTATTCATCAAAATGGAACGCGCGCCCAAAAACCATTCATTGCTATCAACTGTGCGGCAATTCAGCCGACAATGTTGGAAGCGGAATTGTTTGGTTATGAGGCGGGTGCTTTTACGGGGGCAGAGAAGCGTAAGCATGGTTTGATGGAGGTGGCAGATGGTGGTATTTTGTTTTTGGATGAGATTTCTTCGATGCCGTTAGATATTCAGGCAAAATTGTTGCGCGCCATTGAAGAACGCAGCTTTCGACGGGTGGGAGGGACAACGTTGATTCGAGTAGATGTGCAAATCATTGCTGCGTCGAATCGTAATTTGGCTTTGATGATTGATGAGGGTACCTTTCGACAGGATTTGTATTACCGTTTGAAGGTGGTGGATTTGCATTTGCCTCCTTTGCGAGAACGGAAGGCAGATATTCCTGAATTGGTGGGCTTTTTTGTTCGTAAGAATAACAGTCAGTTGGGAATGAATGTGCGAGATATCACGCCGCGAGCAATGCGAGCGTTGGTTAATTACCGGTGGCCGGGGAATATTCGCGAGTTGAGTCATGCCATTGAGCGGGCTATGTTGTTCTGTGATGGGGATGTGGTTGATTTGCCGCATTTGCCGTTGGATGTAATTCAGGCTATGCCTGATTGATGGCTGATTAAAGAGCCGCTGGCACGATTCTTGCATCTCAGTCTTCATGCAATCAAGGAGGCTGAGATGTTTAATTTGCAACAATTTGGCTTTTTGTTGGCGATGAGCTTGTTGGTTTTGGGGGTTTTGACGTTTGTTTTGGGCATGATTGTGTTGCTGGTGAAAGGCGTTGGAGGAAATTTGCGAACGATTGCAACGCAAACGGCACAACTGGCCCAAAAGGGGCTTGCAGATGATGTGGCAGGATTGATCGGAAACTTATCCACATTGGTTGATTCGTTAAATCAAATGGCGCGCACAGCAACGGGTGTGGGGGTGTTTTTGGTTTTGGTTGGTCTGGTGCTGTTGGGATGTGCTTATTGGGTGGCGCGTAGTTTATTGGAATAAGGAGCGATCGATGGTTGCGGATGGGCGTTTTGATCATAAGATAACGTTTTTATTGGATGAACGCATTCGAAAAGATATTCTGGCATTGCAGCAAGATGAGCTGTTTTGGCGCCTGGCAGAGCAATATTTTGATATACCGGAGATTGTCGAACGAAGTTCATTTGATTTTCTGAAACCGCAGTTTTTGGTTTTTCAAGCATTGGGGATAGAGGATTTAACCGAGGAAAGAATACGAGGGCTTTTGTCTGAGGCACAATTGCTTTATCGTCAGTTGTTGCGGGGTGAGCGCGTTCAGGATTTGCGGCAGGCGGCTTTGGTGGCTTTGGTTTTACGTGAATGGGGAATTAGAAGTGATTGGCGGGATGTGTTGAATTCTTTGAGCGTGCACGTTGCAGAGGCCTGGGAAACGGTACTTGCTTGCTTGTATGCGATGAAGCAATCTCCGCAGGAGCTCTTTGATGCTGTTGTTTCGCTGCGTTCGCGGTGTGCTGCGGTTTGGGGGATTCATTTGTTTGTGCTGTATCAAATGGACGCGAAAGTTTTATCCAATGTGATCAAAACACGTTCGCTGGTTGAACAATTGATGTGGCTGAGGCAGTTGGTGGCAAAGGGGCATCGCGGTTTGGCTATTCAATTGGCTGCTGAAATTGTGGATGAGCATTGGACGGAATGGAATGCTCTTCGACAAAATGCTGTTTTTCAGAACAGTATGCAATGGCAGCATGTAGCCGAATTGTGCATATTGGCCGAGCGTCCAGCCCTGGCGTTGGAGTTTTTTATCCGTGCAGGCAATTTGTTGAAATCTCAGCAAGCAGAAATGAATTTGCGTCAGGCAGGATTTTGGTTAGAGAAGCGTGATCGGACACAGGCTCTTGAAGCTGTTCGTGAGGCGCTGCAATTGATGCCTGAATTGGCGGATGGCTGCGAGCTGGAGTCGTTGTTTGAGGAGAAGACTGCTTCTTCGACTGAGGAATTGAAAAGGCGTTTTGAGCATTGGCAAGACTGTTATAGAAAGTGGCAACAGCTGCCGGGGCTCATGCTATGTGTGGATTGGACATCGCAATGGAAAGATTGGCTGACCGTGTTGTTACAGAATGGTCTGTTGGTTGAGGCACAGGCGTGTGCGCGAGTTTTGCTGGCCCAGGATGCATTAAGTAGCGAAGTTTATGAACAGGTGGGCCGATTGTTTGAGCAACAGGGTGATCTGAAAGATGCAATTGCCTGTCAGCAGGCAGCTCTTGCGGCTGAGCCTTCACTTGCAACACGGCGACGTTTGGCTGATTTGCTTGAGGCGGCTGGAGAGTGGCATGCGGCTTTGGCAGAACGAGAAGAGGTTTATCAATGGTCGGGCGTGGTGGATGGTCAGGACGCGGCTGCTTTGGCGAGATGTGCTTTGCGGGCTGGGAATGCGGAACGAACCTGGAATGTTTGTCAACGGTGGCTTGAAGTCCGGAGAGATGATGGATTGGCAAATGGATTGGCAGGAATGGCATTAGCCCGTTTGGGAAAGCTGGACGAGGCGTTGCATTGTTTGGAGTTGGCAACAAACGTCATGCCAAAACGAGTGGATTTTTGGCTTGAGAGGGCTGAAGTGCTGAAACAGCAGGGGGCAACGGAGCAGGCCGCGGATGTGTTGCGGTTTGCTTTGTCTGTTCTTCCCGATGAGATTGCGCTTCAGTTGGCTTTGGGCCGTGTGGAGTGGGTAGCAGGACAATACACTGATGCCCTACCTGTTTTAAAGCAGGTTTGGCAAAGTGGTGACATTGATCCTGAACTGGCAATTGTGCTGGCTGATGTTCAGAATCATTTGGGGCTCAAAGACGAGGCCTTGCAAACGATTCAACAAGCGCGTTGTATGTATCCTCGCCATCCCGAATTGGCTGCCAGACATGCCGAGTCGCTGGCATTCATGGGCGATATGGCAGGTGCATTGGCTGCATTTGCAGTGGCAGTTGAGGCTGAAGATGCTCAAGTGGAATGGCTAAGGTCTTATGTTCGTTGTGCCTTGGTTGATGGGGGACAGATTGAACAAACTGAGCAAGTGTTGGATGCTCTTCAGCGCCTGTTACATGAGATGCCATCTGATTTTGAGGGACGCTTTTTGCTTGGAAAGTTGTTATTGCAACAGAATGAGCTGCAAAATGCTTATGCCGTGTTTTCTCAATTGGTGGATGATCCGGCGTTGATAGGAAGTCCTTTTGCGGGTGAGGTGTGGCATGAGCTGGGGCGGACGGCGTTGATGTTGAATTTGGCCGATGCGGCAGTGATGGCATTTCAAGAAGCAACGCAGCTCTTACCCAAAAATCAGCGTTTATTGCGAGAGTTGGCAGAAGCCTATGAAGTAGCGGGTATGGATCAAGAGGCGGTACAGTTGGCCAGGCAGGTTTGTACAGATGTTGACGATGTTGAGAAAGCAGTGTGGTTTGCAAGATTGTTGCTGCGAGTTGGTGATGCTGACGGCGCTGTTGCGGTTTGGGAAAGGATTGCAGCGGACATAGGCTCAGATATAGGCTTGTTGTTGGAAATGGCAAACGCTTTACAGAAGGCCAATAGAGTTCAGCAAGCGTGGGAGATTGTGCAGAGAATTTGTCTTGATGGCGTTTCGCCCGATTTGTTGCGGCGCATGGCTGCTCTTTGCTACGCTTTAGGGCAAACTGAACGGGCGTTTGATTGTTTGTCGCGTTCATTTCGTCAGCAATCGAAGCCATTGGGTTTGCAGGCTTTGGAATTGGCATATTTATGCGGAGCGATGAAACAGTGGGGAGAGGCACTCCCATTTGTTGAGATTGTTTTGCGCCAAGAAATTCCAATGATGGATGCATGGGTTTGGGCTGCCGATGTTTTGGCAATTGCTGGACGATGGCAAGCGGCGTTGAAAGTTCTGGAGCAGGCACTGGCTTTGACAACGCAAAATTCGGTATTGGAACAGATAGACGAAAGTGATGCTGGGCTGGCTCAGCAGCTGTTTGTTTTTTCTGACTGTTTGGGTGTGGAACGGGCGGATGTTTTGTTTCGGTTGGCGCGTTTGACTGCGCTTCAGGGGAATTATCGCAAAGCATTGGAATTTGCATTGAGTGGCGTTCAGCTGCGTCCGGAGAATATGATGCTGCGGTATTTGGCAGCTGAATTGGCTGCTGCACAGGCACAGATGCAATTAGCCATGAAACTTGTTGAACCTGCTTTGGAACTGGAAGATACTTTGCCTTTGGAACAGCAAGGTCTGACAGTTGCTTGCTTGACTTTATGCGGTGAACTTGCTTTGCGAGAAGGTGATGTGACACTTGCGGAGCAGTGCTTGCAAAAAGGACGTCGTTACGGGAATGAGAGTGCTCGTCTCCTGGCGTTGAAGTCTCGATTGTATGCCCGGCAAGGTAAGTTTTGGATGGCGAATGATGTCTTTGACTTAGCGATTGTGCTTGCTAAGAAAAATGGGGAGAATAAGCCGTTGTTGGGTGAGAATTGGTTGAGTTTGCGCGCCTTGTTGCATGATTGGAGTGAGCGCACATTTTTCGTGTGGTTGGGGGAAGCTTTGCTTGATTTACAACGTTGGAAAGAAGCTTTTCAATTTCTTGATAAAGCTACGGAGCGTTGTGAAGCATGTGCTGGTGTTTGGTTGGTGTATTTGATTGCAGCAGTTCGGGTAGAAGAGACTCGATGGCTATATGACAATGTTCATTTGGATGGGCGTTTGCCCGTTGTATCCATTGAGGTTGCATTGAAAAAATTGTCAGGAACAAGCGTTGAAGAGGTGCAAAAATGGATAATGAGAGCAAAAGTCGTTTTTGAGCCGATTGGATGGTTAGAGGAATTTTCGGTAAAGCAAGCTAAGGATTTTGAAGATGCGCAGGCAGCATTTGCAGCCTGGCTAAAAAGCAAAAATTGGCAGCGTGCAGCAGAAGAGGTATCTGCTTTTACAGAAGATGCCTGGGCAAGATTGATGGTCGGTTTTTGTCAGGCGATGATGGGTGAGGTCAGCGGTTTCATCGTTGTTCAGGAGGCGGCGCGGGCGTTGCCTTTTCAACCGTTGGTGCAGGGGATATTGGCGGGGGTGGCTGAGCGTTGCGAGGAATGGTCGGTGGCCTTGGATGCTGTCCATAAGGCTTTACAGCTTTGGCCGGGACAGGCGGAGTGGTATGCCTGGGCGGCAAAATTGGCTAAGCAGTTGGGAAGAACTGAAGATGTGTTGAGTTATTGGGAACAGGCTATTCAGCTTGCTCCACAATCTATTGAGTATAAATTGGCATATGCAGCTGTTTGCCGCTCAACAGGAAGGTTAACTTTAGCAATAAGAATCTTGCGAGAGGCTGTTGCTTTGAGCCCTGATCATTTTGTCGTGTGGTTTGATTTTGCTTTGGCTTATCAGCAGAATGGCGATTGGAGCAGCGCTTTGACGTGTGCAGAGCGCGTTTGCATGTTGGCACCGGATTCTGTGGATGGTTTGATTTTGGCAGGGCAGATTTCTTTACAAATGGGGCGCCTGGATGATGCTTTTCGATACGCAAGTGATGCCATACGGTATAACCCAAATTCAAAACAGGGGTTGATGTTGCTGGTGGATGTTTGGACGCAACGGGGGCAGCCGCTTGAGGCATTGAACGTGCTTGAAGCAAGCGGATTGTATAGGCAGGAAGAAGAATTGGGACGTAGACGAGCTTCATTGGTAGCAATCGTGCAAGGAAAAGAAGCGGGTTTTTGGGCTTATCGGCAAGTTAGTCTTGATTTTCCTGAAAGTGTATCTGCGTTGATTGATGTTGTGAGGGCGTTGATAGACCTGGGACAGTTGGATGAAGCAATGCGCACAGCACAGCAGGTTTTGCGTTTGGATCCTGCTCGGACGGATATGTTGTTGTTCCTTGGGCGAAGTTTTCGGCAACGGGGGCAATTGGATCAGGCAGTTCATTTTTTCAGTGAGGCTGTTCTACGGGCTCCACAAGCTCTTGAGGCGCAATTGGAGCTTGGGCAAACTTATCAGCAACAACGTCAGTATGGTTTGGCATTGGAAGCTTTTGAGCGGGCAATGCAGATAGCACCGCAGGATTATCGGGCGTTTCACTTGGCTGGGTTGGCAAAACGAGACGCAAAAGATTATCCTGGGGCGGAGGCAATGTTGCGACGGGCGGTGCAGCTTGCGCCAGGGGAGGTAGGGATTCGACGGCAATTGGCTGCGGTAATTGCGTTAAATATGGTGCAAACAGTTCGGGAGGTGGAATCATGAGCAATAATAATATGTTTCCGATGAGACGAGAGGTTTTACTGCAAGTGTTGTGGGCAGGGATGGAGGCTGGTCTGTATCGCTTTACACAACAAATGGCGCAGGCCTGGTTGGCTGCTTTCCCGGGCGATTTGGAAGTTCGGCGTTTGTTCGCGATAGCGTTATCGGCAGAAGGGAAGCGAGAACAGGCATTTGAGTTGTTGAAAATGATTTTGCAAGTGGATCCTATGGACGTGACGACTTGGGAGGCTATGGAAGTTTTATGTAGGGGATGGCGTTCTGACGATTGGATGTATGCACAGGCAAATTTATACGCTTTAGGCGAGGATGTTTTTGGGGATGATGCAAGTCGTTTGCCTGAATGGGCATTGACTTTGCGTATGCTTCGCAACTCTAAAAGTGCGGACCTTGAAAAGGCGCAGCGATACAAGGATCTTTGTTTTGGAAATGAAGGACAAGTTTTAGCCTGTATTGAATTTGCGCGCTTACAGGGCAAAATTGAGAATATGGAGTCGTGGCTAGATCAATTGCATGTCTTACAAGCGCTCTGGCCGGATTGTGTGTACTTGCGTTTTCGTTTTGCAGAGGTATTTATGCAGCTTGGAGAGGAGGCTCGGGCCGTTAATTTGTTGCATCGTTGTGTGGCTGAGGATGTAGCAGGACAGGCTGCCCGGCGTTGGTGGGGAGATGTGCACCCTTATCTTTCTCTTTGGCCTAGTTACATGGAGATGTTGAATTATCTTGCTATTCCGGCGGAGATTCAAGCCCGGTTGGGCGGAAATTTGCTGACGGTAGGTCGTGCGGGCGTTGACGATGTTGGAAGGGTAGGACGCGAAGAAGTTGAAGCAGAAAAGGCGGATGTGTCTTTGAATCAAACACAGACAGATCAGGTGCTCACAGATGCCGCGCAAGATGAACGTTTGGCGGGGAATCAAGATGGACGATATCCGATTCTGGTGGTGATGACGACGTTGTCTGGATTGAAGGCAAGATACGGAAGTTCTGGACAATGGATGATTTTACAAGAGATGCAACGATTGGCGGCAACCGTTCGGGCGCGTCCGGATTGGGGAGCATGCGTTGTGTGTGTGGATGATGCCGAGAACTTAAAGCGCTTTGGCCTTACTCCTGTTTCACCGACAGATGCATGGAAAATTAAGTTGCTGCTTGCAGATTTGGATAGCTTTTTGGCCAAGAAAGGTGAGCGAATTGGCGCTTTGCTCATTGTAGGTGGAGACGATGTGCTGCCTTTTCATCGTTTGCCGAACCCTGCAGACGATATGGATGAGTATGTGGTTTCGGATAACCCATATTCAACATTGGATGCAAACTATTTCATTCCGGAATGGCCTGTGGGGCGGATGGTGGATGGGGTGGATAGCGATGCGGGGCTGTTGTTGCGGCAATTGCAAACAGCTACGCGCGAACATCGCCGAGCAATAAAACGGTATGTAAAGCGCAATAGATTCCTTGATTGGCTTTTGCTTTCCTATTGGCGGCAGAAATTACAAATGTGGCTAAAGCAGCGAAAAGCGTTGCATCTTGGCTATACGGCTTCGGCTTGGCGGCGTTCTTCAATCGCTGTGTTTCGTCCAATTGCTCCGGGACATTCATTGCTGGTTTCACCTCCGGAATATGCTGGCGGGTTTGAGCGTGGACGTTTGACAATGCCGGCGTTGGGATATTTCAATTTGCATGGTGTGGAGGATTCGGCAGATTGGTATGGACAGCGCGACGTGCACGATCCGGTGGGTGTTGATTACCCGGTGGCGTTGCGGCCTTGTGATTTAGAAAGCTCGAATTGGAAGGGGCAAGCCGTGATTTTTAGTGAAGCATGTTACGGCGGAAAGGTAAATGGGAAAAAAGAAGCGGATTCAATCGCATTGCGTTTTTTGTCTCTTGGAGCGCGTGCGCTGGTGGCTTCAACCTGTACAAGTTATGGGGCTGTTCATTTGCCTTTGGTTGGAGCTGATTTGTTGGGGCAGCTGTTTTGGCAGGAATTGCAAGCTGGGTGTGCTGTAGGACAGGCATTTATGCGCGCAAAGGTGATGTTGGCGCAAAAGCTCAGTAGACGACAAGGTTATTTGGATGGCGAGGATCAAAAGACACTGCTTTCGTTCGTTCTGTATGGTGATCCATTGGCGGTTACAGGGCGAGTTGGAATGGGAAGAATTAGGATTGAGCGAGTTGTAAAAGATTTGACATTTTATTCATTGCTTGACAATCGGGAAGGTCAGCCAACAGAGGTGTCAGCTTTGTCAGGAAGAACGCTTCAACAAGTCAAAGCGATTGTTGAGCCTTATTTGCCTGGTGGCGGTCGAGCTGAAATGCAAGTTTGTGCGCGGCGAGGCTGTTTGAGCAATGGGGTGCAAGCAAAGGGCGGTTTGATGGCAGAACAGATTGTGGTGACTGTGACCAGGCGAGTCGCAATTGCGCAACGTGCACATCAGGTGTATGCACGGGTTACGCTTGATAAGAATGGAGAAGTAACCAAGATTCTTGTTTCACGCGGCGGATGTTTATTGAAAGATCCCATCTGAACAAACCTTTTCTTGACGTGATTACAGCAATCGTGTATCATTCTTTAGCAAGGTAAATTTGCCGACAACCTTTGTTCGGCAGGTTCCCTTCTATCTTGAAATCTATTTCGTTGAGGATTGGTTCTTATGGTAAAAAAGGTGATGACTGGTGCCGAGATTCGGCAGTCGTTTGTGGACTTTTTTGTGCAGCGCGGCCATACTTTTGTGCCGTCTTCGTCTTTGGTTCCCGGGGGGGATCAGACGTTGCTCTTTACGAATGCCGGAATGGTTCAGTTTAAAGATGTTTTTTTGGGTACAGATCATCGCCCATATACCAGAGCCGCAAATTCACAAAAATGTATCCGGGTTGCTGGCAAGCATAATGATTTGGATGATGTTGGCCGAGATGATTTCCATCATACGTTCTTTGAGATGTTGGGAAATTGGTCATTTGGCGATTATTACAAGAAAGAAGCGATTGCTTGGGCATGGGAACTGCTAACAGATGTTTGGGGGTTGGACCGCGAACAACTTTGGGCAACGTATTTTCAGGATGATAAGGGGGACATTGCAACGGATGAAGAGGCGCGCGATTTTTGGCGACAGCAGCCAGGAATGATTTTGGAACATGTGGTCCCTGGTGGTCGTAAAGACAATTTCTGGGAAATGGCTGAAACAGGTCCTTGTGGCCCTTGCAGTGAGATTCATATTGATCTTGGACCAGATTTTTGCGACAAAAAAGGTGTCAGTGGCCATGTGTGCCGAGTCAATGGCGACTGCAAACGTTATCGCGAGTTGTGGAATTTGGTTTTCATTCAGTATAATCGTCTTTCAGCAACACAATTGGAACCGTTGCCGGCGCGGCATGTAGATACGGGAATGGGGTTGGAACGCATTGTCTCGGTCATTCAAGGGGTGACCTCAAATTATGCGACAGATTTGCTGTCGCCTGTGATGGACCTTGTGCAGCAACTTACGGGGCATTCGGATGAGGAGCGTCAGCAGAACTTGACGCCCTATCGTGTGCTTGCGGATCATAGCCGAGCGGCTGCATTCTTGATTGCAGATGGGGTGGTGCCGGGCAATACGGGGCGCAATTACGTTTGTCGGATGATTATCCGCCGGGCAGCTCGCTTTGGAAGCAAAATCGGTCTCAAGGCGCCATTTTTGGCAAAACTCGCCGAGGTTGTTATTGAAAACTATAGTGGGGCGTATCCTGAATTGCGGAGAAATCAGAAGACGATTCTCGATAACTTATCGCGCGAGGAGGTGCGTTTTGAGCGCACGGTTGAGGCAGGGATGACGCGCTTGGATGAAATGTTGGCGGAGCTTAAACAAAGCGGACAAACAGTATTGGATGGCCGCAAGGCGTTTGATTTGTATGCCACATTGGGGCTGCCGCTTGAAATTACCCGTGATGTGGCGCGTGAGCAGGGGTTGGATGTGGAAGAAGCAGGCTTTCGTGAAGCCATGGATGAACATCGTATTGCTTCTGGCTCTGGCAAGGCGTTTGGCTCGATGGGGGGTGAAGATGTGGATGTATATCGGGCCGAGTTGGAGGCGTTGCAAGCAGAAGGACGAATTGGCAGTGCCGGGGTAGCACATGATCCGTATTACCGCGACGCGGATGGTTCGGCGCGCATGACGGTGGAGGTGCTTGGTATTTTGAAAGAGGGAATTGCAATTGGTGAGGCACAAGTTGGTGATGTGGTAGATGTGATTGTGCCAAAGACGTGTTTTTATATTGAGTCCGGTGGGCAGGTTTCGGATACGGGCCGAATTGCAAGCGTAAATGGCGAATGGGAGATCGTGGTGCGAGATGTGCGCAAGCCTGCTGCAGGTGTGATTGTGCATGTGGGCGAAGTGGTACGCGGAAACCCGCAAGTGGGAGACGTGGCAGTGCTGGAAGTGGATATGGAGCGTCGCCGGGATATTATGCGTAACCATACGGCAACCCATTTGCTCCATGCTGAGCTGCACAAGGTGTTGGGCGATCATGCTCGACAGGCTGGTTCGCTTGTGGCGCCGGATCGTCTGCGGTTTGATTTTACGCATCCCGAAGCGGTCACAGCTGAACAATTGGAGCGGATTGAAGCCGGGGTGAACGCCAATATTTTACGGAATTATCACTTGAATGTGGTGGTTAAGCCGTTGGCGCAGGCGATGGAAGAAGGTGCCATGGCGTTGTTTGGCGAGAAATATGGTGAATCAGTGCGTACGATTACCATTGCAGGTGAAACGCCAATTTCGTATGAATTGTGTGGTGGAACTCATGTGGATGAAACCGCAGATATTGGGCTGTTTGTGATTGTTAGTGAGGGCAGCGCTGCTGCAGGGGTGCGGCGAATTGAGGCGGTGACAGGAAGAGCTGCTTATGAGTTGGTGCAACGTCGCTTACGCATTCTGAAACAGGTAGGCGGATTGTTGAGCTGCCCGGTGGATGATGTGATTGGCAAGCTACAGAATCTGAATGATGAATTGGAGCGTTTGCGCAAGCAGACGATGCATTTGCGGCAGCAATTGGTTGCTGCAGAATTTGAACGACGATTGCAAACCGTGGAACAGGTTGGCGGTGTGCCGGTGCTTGCTGCTGTTTTGCCGGATGCAGATGCAGATGCTTTGCGCGAGATGACAGATCGTTTTCGTCAACGTTATCCGAGCGGTGTTGTGGTGTTAGGGAGTGCTGTGGAAAATCGTCCGGTGATTATTGCAGCGGTGACAGAAGATTTGGTTAAGCGCGTGCATGCTGGCGAATTGGTCAAGGCGATTGCACAACCGATTGGTGGCAGTGGCGGTGGCAGACCAACATTGGCACAGGCGGGTGGCAAGGATGCATCTCGTCTGACGGAGGCCTTGGATCAGGTTGTGCCATGGTTGAAAGGTAAGTTGAGTTAGAAAGTTCGCAAATCAAAAGGGCTGTCCTGGTTGGGACAGCCCTTTGAGTTTTTGCTTTACAGAGTTTCCAGGTACTGAATCAACAGACGAACACCAAACCCGGTTGCACCTTTCGGGCAGTAAGCGCTTTCTTTGGGCGAATCGGCTACGCCAGCAATGTCGAGATGTGCCCATGGGGTGGTGTCTTCTACAAAATGCTTAAGGAAGGTGCCGCCTAAGATGCAGTGACCTTCACGCCCGCCAGAATTTTTGATGTCAGCATCATCGCTTTTGATGAGCTGAGCAAATTCTTCATCAAGGGGCAAGCGCCATAGACGTTCGTGTGTAGATTGCCCAGCAGCGTAGAGAGCTTGTGCCAGTTCGTCGTTGTTGGACATTAAGCCCGCGCGTACACGACCTAGGGCGACCAACACGCCGCCGGTAAGGGTGGCAAGATCAATGATGGCGCGAGGCTTGAAGTTCTTTTGGGCATAGGTGAGTGCATCGGCCAGGACCAGTCGTCCTTCTGCATCTGTGCTGATCACTTCGATCGTTTTGCCAGACAGGCTGCGCAGAATGTCGTCAGGGCGATAGGCCTGAGCTGAAATCATGTTCTCAGCGGCGCCAATAATGCCAACAATTGGTTGTGAAAGGCCGAGTTCCGCGGCGGCCATGAGCGTTGCAAGCACGGTAATGCCGCCGCATTTGTCGTACTTCATGCCCACAATGCCCTCGGTCGTTTTGATGGAATAGCCGCCTGTATCGAAGGTGAGCGCTTTACCAACCAGAACAATGGGTTGGGCATCAGCAGGTGGGTTTTTGCCAGGGTATTCAAGGATAATCAGGCGACTGGGGGTTTGGCTGCCTTTTCCTACAGCGACGATGGCACCGGCTCCCATGTCCTCTAGCTCTTTATCGGTGAGAACAGTGCAGCGCAGTCCATAACGTTCGGCAAGCAATTGCGCACGCTCGGCCAACGTGATCGGATTGATGACATTGGCTGGTTCGTGGGCCCAATCTCGGGCCAGGTTGACGGCTGCGCATAGACGAGAGGAACGCTCAATTTGTTCTTGGGCAGAAGTTTGCTCATTGGGTTGTGCGTGAACCCAGACCTGGACTGGGGTGACGGATGCCTCGATTTTTTTGTAGCGTTCAAATTGGAATGCGCCAAGCAGTAACCCTTCGTAGAAAGCGGGGATGGCATTTGGAATTTGATAGGATGAAATTTCGTCAGGGTACAGGTTGATTTCAGCAACATTGTGCTGCACTAGCCATTTGGCAAGAGATCCTCCTGCTTTGCGAAATGTTTCTGCCGAGATTTTGTTCGCAGAATCGCCAAGGGAAACAATTACCTGGTTGTCGGTATAGAGAATGTCGCCAACAGATTTGTTGGGCATGTTTACAGCAGGCTTTTCGGGGGCGATCATCAGGCGGATTTTGGGCGTTGCCGGGTTTGGCTCTGTAGCCAGGTGAATGGTCAGGTGTTGGGGGAGATCAAAGATGGTATTCAAGAGAGGGCTCCTTTATGAGGGTTTGAAAAGATTATACTGCTGCTAGCGATGGATGGATAGCAACTTTTATCCTGATTTTGAGGGCTGTTTTTCAATTTCCCAGAGAATAATTTCTGGAGGACAGAGGAAGCGTACACGCGGTGCCCCTGCGCCTTCCAGGCCAATGCCGCGTGAAATATAGAGAGTCAGTTTGTTGAGTTCATATCGTCCGGATTGTAGTTTGCGTCCATAGAGACTGGCTGTGAAAAGCGCTCCTATCAGAGGAAGTCGCACTTGTCCTCCATGGGTGTGTCCAGAGAGCATTAGATCTATGGGGGCGTTTTGTAACGCGGGAGCCAGGTCGGGGGAGTGGTAGAGCAAGATAGTGAAGCAGCCGGGTGGTGACGGCTGTTGCAATAATTGCTCGATTTGGGGGGCATCTGTGGTGGGGTTGTGTGTGCAGGTGAGTCCGATGAGACGTAATGGCCCACCTTGCGTTTCAAGGAGGATGGATCGGTTTTCCAGGCGTTGAATGGGAAGCCCTTCTAAAATTCTAGGGAAGATATGCGGCAGGTCTACGGCTGGGCTGCCGCTGACTGCATAGACGCCAAGCGGGGCTTGCCAGCCTTCAAGAAGTTGGCGAACTTGTTGAATGGCTTGTTCATCCTCGCGATAGGACAGGCTGAGAAAGTCTCCTGAAAAGAGAATGATATCTGGATTGAGGCGGCGGATATATTCGTTTAGCATTTGCTCGCGCCTGGTCATGCGTTCAAGGTGTAGGTCTGAAATATGTAGAACGCGCAGGGGTGGGCCGGGAAGGCGATTGGGGGAGAAAAACTTTTGTCGTGTAATGTGGATGCGATGTGGCTCAATCCAAAAGGCATAAAACATCAAGAGCGTGCCGATGAATTGTAGAGTAATGGCAAGTGGGGTGGGCAATACGAAAGCGATACTGCGCATGAAGGCCAGGATGAGGGTAGGGGGCTGCGGTGGACCATAAGATTTGCCAAAATGTGGCAGCAGGGCGATTGCTAACCAGTCTGTAGAAAAGAAAAGGAATAGAGCAATTGTAAGGGGGAGGTTGGCACGTGTTGTCAATGCTGCTAAAAGCAGTAAGAGGATGGCAAATACGGGTGCGGGGATCGCCTGAATTTTATCAAAAGTGTGGAGCACACGGTCAAAAGGGTTGCCGTGTGCTCCGGGGAAGTATTGCCGGGTGCTAAAATCAAGTGGGGTGAGATTAATTTTCATGGTTGGGAGCAATCCGCCTGCTTTTGACCAGGCGGATTGAGCCGTTTATTCCTCGTCTGGGGATGCCTCAAAGGGATTGACATCTGGAATTCCTGGCTTGACGTACTTAAGAATGGGGAAATAGAGTAGCGCACCGAGTGCCATGGCCCCTAAAGCCCAGATGATGGAGTTGATGCCTTCTTCGATGTATTGGCTGTAAATGGCAAAAAAGATAAAGAAAGATGGCCCAAGTGTGACGAGGAAGAGGCCAAAGTAGCCGCCGGGCACGGCGTTGCGCGGAATGTTGGGAAGGGTGAAACGCAGACGCCAGAGTGCCAGTAGCTGCATGAAAAGGACTAACATATTCAAGAAAACATCAATAACAACGAGCTTTTCGAAAGCTTGTAACGAAAAGATGGAGAAGATAATTCCACAAAACAGGATGGAAACCCACGGCGTGCCGAACTTGGGGTGGATTTTTGTCATCCATTGGGGCATCATACCATCTTTGGCCATCGCAAAGGGAATGCGTGTGCCACCCAGGCCATTGCCGATGAAAAGCCCTAACATGCTCAGAAAGGCAGCCAGTGTGACGGACCCGCCTAAAAAGCGTGCCAGCCAGCTGTTTTTTTGTCCGGTGGTTTCTTCGCCGATGGCATGAGCAATTTCGGGGAATTGCCAGCCAAACTCTCGGTCGCCATCTACACCCCAGCGGGTCATTTGTTCTTCGGTTACACCATATTCTTCTTTCAGAACGACGCCGATTCCTTGCCCCATTTCATTTTCTTCTTGGCCCCACAAGACATACCGTCCGTCGCTGCCTGCACCGCCGTATAGACCACCCAGGATCGGGAGAGCATAGGTGGCAATTGTAGCTACTAAAACGAGAGCCATGGCAAGCGGATAGGTGCGCTTGGGGTTGACAATTTCATCACCCGCAGCGGTTGGCAGTTCCCAGCCCATGTAGTTCCACATAACAACGAATAGACCTACGCTGAGTGATGAGATGATTCCTTCCCAGCTTGTTTCACCTGAGGATAGAAGGGGTAGGCTAATGGTTGTGCCGCTGCGAATCCAGTTGTAAATGCCAAAAACAGAAAGCAGAATCAGGGGAATGATCATAACAATACCGATCCAGTTGGCTGTTAAACCAACCAGACGAGCACCGCGTATGTTGAGTGCTGTGATGGCCCAGATGATGGTAAGCGTTACCAGCCATTGCAATACCCATGCGGGAATAGTGATAGACCCAAGGACAATATCTTGACGGAGAAAGGGGAAGAAATAGCTGATGTAGGATGCGGCCAGGACAGGATAAATGGTGACGTCTACCCATGAAACGACCCAATTCATCCATCCGGCCATAAACCCGGCAAAGCGACCAAAAGCTTGTTTGACCCAGTGATAGTAGCCGCCTTCAGCTGGCATCATGGAGGTCATTTCGCGTACCATGAGCATGTTGGGGATGCTGAAGACAATTGGCGTAACAGCGATGAGGATGAGGGCCATGAGCGGTCCAGAAAGGCCAATGAGTGACTCGATGCCAAATGCGCCGCCGCAGACGGTAAAGTAGATGAGCGCAAACAGCGGCAAAAGGGTTATTTCTCTTTTGAGTTTGTGGGATATAGAGGAATTTTCGACTGTCGAGGATTGTGCCATTGAAGACTCCTGGAAAGAAGAATATGATTGATTTTACACGAAAAAGCCGGTCTTGTAATAAAAAGAACAGCCTGTTCTGACTAAATTGCAAAACAGGCTGTTGGGCTGAACAAAGTGGAGATACTTACTCCGGGATCCAGCAGCACAAAACAAGATCTTTGGCTGCTCTGACTTCATCCATGCGGCCAACCGGGGTGATGTGAGGAGCTGACTTGAGCAGTTCGGGTTGCGTGTGGGCTTCCTCAGCAATCTTGAGCATAACTTCAACAAATCGATCGAGCGATTGCTTGCTCTCGGTCTCTGTAGGCTCAATCATCAGTGCTTCATGAACGATGAGCGGGAAGTAGTTGGTCGGTGGGTGAATGTTGTAATCCATCAGCCGTTTGGCAATATCGAGGGCGATGACACCCGGAGCGTCTTCCCATTTGCCTTCCAGGACAAATTCATGCATACAGGTTCGTTTGTAGGGCAAATGATAAACTGGAGTGAGACGCGCCATCAGATAGTTAGCATTTAGGACGGCGTATTCTGAGATTTTGCGCAGATGTTCTTTGCCATGCATGCTGATGTAAGTGAAGGCGCGCACCATCATGCCGAAGTGACCATGAAAGGCTTTGACGCGTCCGATGGTTTTGATGGGCGTTTCAAAACCGTAAAGTGGCGGTTCGTCTACATCCCCTTCTTCCAAGATGCCAACAATGGGTGCGGGGAGGAAGTCTACCAGGTGGCTGGCAACGCCAACTGGGCCAGAGCCAGGTCCGCCACCGCCATGTGGGGTGGAAAAGGTTTTGTGCAGGTTGAAGTGCATGACATCAAACCCCAGGTCTCCGGGGCGGCAGATGCCCAACAGTGCGTTTAAATTGGCGCCATCACCGTAAACAAGGCCGCCGGCTTCGTGAACAATGCGGATGACTTCGACAACGTTTTCGTCAAATAGCCCTAGTGTGTTGGGGTTGGTGAGCATCAGGCCAGCTGTGTTCTCATCGCATACCTGACGAAGTTTTTCAAGATCCACATTGCCGCGTTCATCGGTTGGGACGGAAATTACTTCAAAGCCGCTCATTGCTGAACTGGCGGGATTGGTTCCGTGTGCGGAGTCGGGGATGATCATGCGGGTGCGGTGCTCTTCATGACGATCTTTGTGATAAGCACGAATGATCATCACGCCAACCATTTCGCCTTGTGCACCTGCAGCGGGTTGAAGTGACACTGCTGCAAAGCCGCTGATTTCTTTGAGGTACTCTTGAAGCTCAAACATTAAGGCCAGGTTGCCCTGAATGGTTTCAATTGGCTGCAATGGATGGGTGTAGGCAAAACCAGGTAGACGGGCGGCTTCTTCGTTTACTTTGGGATTGTATTTCATGGTACAGGAGCCAAGTGGGTAGAAGCCATAGTCAATGCAGTAGTTGAGCTGTGAGAGATGGGTAAAGTGACGAACAACGTCAACTTCAGATAGTTCTGGGAGGGGAAGCTCTTTGCGCACCAGGTCTTCTGGTAGAGGGGTGGATGGAACATCGCATTCTGGGAAGCGCACACCGATGCGGCCAGGGGAGGATAATTCATAAATGGTTGGTTCAGCCATTGTTGACCTCCTGTAAGGCTTCGCATAGGGTGTCTATTTGCTCGCGAGTGTTCATCTCAGTAACTGCAACGAGAAGATGGTTTTCCATTCCGGGGTAAACTTGTCCCAAGTCATATCCGCCAAGGATGTCTTCTTCCAGCAGGATGTCGTTTACTTCGCTGGCTGGGATGGGGCAGCGGACAACAAATTCGTGGAAGAAGGGGGTGTCATTGATAACTGAGAAGCCTGGAATTGCGGCGATTTCCTGTGCGGCGTAGTGCGCTTTTTGGTAGCAAAGTTCGGCAACGTGGCGTAGACCGTTTTTGCCCAGCGCACTGACATAGGCCGTGGCTGCTAGCGCCATGAGCCCCTGGTTGGAGCAGATATTTGAGGTGGCTTTTTCGCGACGAATATGTTGCTCACGAGCGGTCAGGGTTAAGACATAGCCTTTGCGTCCCTGATTGTCTACAGTTTCGCCAACGAGACGGCCGGCAATTTTGCGCACGTATTCTTTGCGCGTCGCAAAGATACCCAGGTATGGACCACCGAAGGAGAGCGGAATGCCGAGCGGTTGGCCCTCGCCTACGACGATGTCTGCGCCAAATTCAGAAGGTGGCTTGAGTAAACCGAGCGCTAAGGGATTGACAGCAATGGCAAACAATGCTCCTGCTTCATGGACTTTTTGACCCAGGGCGGTGTAATCGAAGATGCGGCCCAAAAAGTCGGGGTATTGGACGATGACCAATGCCGTGTTGAAATCGATGAGCGGAATCAGTTGATCAGGTTTGCTGAGCGGGTCGAGGTCACCTCCAATGATGGAGAGATCTTTGTAACCGCACATATAGGTGCAAAGCACGTCACGATATTGGGGGTTCACGCTCGGCGAAGTGATGATTTTGGTGCGCTTGCCGCGGAAATGATGATATGCCAGAATGGCAGCTTCGGCGGTGGCAGTGGCGCCGTCATAGTGTGAGGCATTGCTGGCATCCATGCCGGTTAGTGAACAGATCAGGCTTTGGTATTCAAAAATGGCCTGAAGCGTCCCTTGGGAGATTTCGGGTTGATAAGGCGTGTAGGCTGTGTAGAATTCACCGCGCCGCAGAATGCTATCTACCACAGCAGGAATATAATGATTGTAAGCGCCAGCGCCAAGAAATGAAATCAAGTCGCGAGTGCTTTCATTAGTCATGGCCAAGTCTTGCAACTCGGTCATGATTTCCATCTCTGTTAATGCGGGGGGTAGATTGATAGGCGGAAAGCGGTATTGAACAGGAACAGCATCGAAAAGTTCTTCGATGCTGTTGACGCCGATGACCCGAAGCATTTCTTGCCGTTCGAGATCGGTATGAGGGATGAACATGTTAGTGACCGCGCTCCTGACAATATTTTTCGTAGGCTTCCGCATCCATTAAGCCATCCAATTCGGCTGGATTGGACATGGTTACTTTGATGAGCCATGCTTCGCCGTAGGGGTCAGAATTGATTTTTTCGAAAGAGTCGGTCAGTGCTTCGTTGATTTCGATCACTTCGCCAGAAACGGGAACGTTGACATCAGCAGCAGCTTTGACCGATTCCATGGTGACGCACGGGCTGCTTTGCTTAACCTGTTCGCCTGGTTCAACTTTGAATTCCAGGTAGACAATGTCGGAAAGTTGACTTTGGGCAAAGTCGGTGACGCCAACGATGGCTGTTTGGCCTTCAACGCGCACCCATTCGTCAGTTGGGGTGTACTTCAAATTGGGCAGAACTTTCATTGCGGGGTACCTCCTAAACAAGAATTGAGAGTGGATAAAATAAACTACATTTGGCACTTGCTCTCTGTATCGTACCTGAGAGATTCGCCCTTGGGGGTTTGCACCTTCGGTGTCCAAAGACTTTCCAGAGAGACTGGCAATCAGGGTCCTTTGACCTGAGAGATTCGCATCAGTTTTGCCGAGACTGATGCTTGCCCCTTCGGTGCCGTCAATGCGGCTCTTCCCTGCTGCCCTTTTGAAGCTGTTTCCATTCTACATACATGTTATGGCTTGTGTCAAGTGTTGTTCGGATAAGAATTTGTAATGAAGGCATTTGGGATGTTAAAAAAGCGGTACAATAAGGTCTATGGAATTGTGGATAGAAAAACAGGAGATTGTGTTGCGCAGGGTTGCTGGTTTTTGGAAACAGGTGGTTCGCTTTGCCAGCATGGTACTCCGGGTGACGAAGCGAGCATTTAAGACGTTTGCGGATGCGCGGGGGGCTGAGGCTGCGGCAAGTATGGCGTATTATGCGTTCTTTTCATTGTTTCCTTTGTTGTTGTTTTTGGTGGCGTTGAGTGGTTTCGTTTTGCAGAATGTGAATGTATATCAGTTGGTGGTGCGCTTTTTCGCGGATATTTTGCCAACATTTGAGGACTTTGTCGCGCAGGCAATTGCACAGGTGATTGCGCTACGCGGCCCTGTGACGGCAATTGGGGTTGTGGCGCTTTTGTGGTCTTCCTCGGCTTTTTTTGTGGTGTTGACGCGCAATGTGGAGCGCGCATGGCCGCATGGCAAGCGTCGAAATTATTTGCAGCAGCGGGTAACAGCTTTTAAGATGGTGGCGGTTATGACGGTTTTGCTGTTGTTGTTTTTGATGGCAAACACGGTTGCTAATATTTTCCCGCGCCTATTGGCGATGTTGCCTTTGAATGAGAACTGGAAGACGGGCTTTTTTTGGAATTTGTTGCCAAGATTGCTGGCCTGGTTTATTACCTATGCGATTTTTGTGCTACTGTATCGTTGGACCCCTTCTGCTCATGTTAGCTTAAAAAGTGTTTCCACGGGGGCGTGGTTTGCTTCGCTGATTTGGCAGATGGCGGCAGGCGGTTTTGCCTGGTTTTTGAGAAGTGGTGTGTTGAATTATCAATTGGTATATGGCTCGTTGGGGACAATTGCCGCATTGATGTTTTGGTTTTATATCAGTGGTTGGATTTTGTTGTATGGGGCGCATTTGAGCGCTTCGGTTGAACACGAGCTCAAAAAGCCGAGACATTCTGATGTGGTTGAGGAAGAAACCTGGTAATTAAAAGAATAGCTTTTGCTGATAAGCTGGACGATGTCCATCAAGTAGAATGAACGGCAATAGGCGGTTGGTGTGAATTCCGATTGCTTGTAAGTCTGTTACACTGTGTAGGGGATTGCGACGACGTGCTGCCAGGATTTTTTCGGCGCTTTGTGGGCCAATTCCTGGCACGCGCAATAATTCATGCTTTTCAGCTTTGTTTAGTTCAACAGGTGTTTGACTAAGATTGATGCGTGCCCAAGCTAATTTGGGGTCGGTGTCGATTGGTAAATTGCCTTGAGTGGTAAAAGGTAGTTCTTCTAAGTCAAACTCATAATCTCGCATCAGAAAGAATGCCTGATAAAGTCGGTCTTGACGGAGTGGGTTTTCTGCAGGATGGTTTTCAAATGGCGTGTTTGAGATGGGACGAAAAGCTGAGTAGTAAATTCGGCTTAGATGTAACTTGTTTAACAGATAATTGGATGTCGTCAATAGTTCTAGATCGGTTTCGCCGGCACCGCCAACTACAAATTGTGTAGCTAAGGAAGGCCAGTGGTTGTTCCAGGCGAGTGTGGGGGATTGAGAGCGGCGAATTTCTTCAGCCCATTGAAGCGGTCGAAGCAATTCTTCCAAGAAGACCTTGTGTGGGGCAAGGGTGGGTAGGCGTTGGTCGTTGGGGGCCTCAAGGTTAATCGAAATGCGATCGGCAAGCTGCATGGCACGCATCACTTGGTCGCGCTCTGCCCCTGGCATGATTTTTAGATGAAGATAGCCGCGAAAGGATTTCTTGATGCGTAAAATTTCGGCAGTGTCAAGGAGCCGATCTTGAGTGCGAATTCCTCCTCCACAGACGCCGGAGCTAAGAAATAGACCCTGAGCGGTTTGGGTTGCAACCAAGTCGGAGAATAGGTTTGACATTTCGTCTGGCTTGAAGGTCTGACGTTCGAAATCTCTGCCGGCTCGAAATGGGCAATAAAAACAGTCGCGCTCGCAGGCAGAGGTGAGCATAGACTTAAGTAATTTGATTTTTTTGCCGCCCGGTAGAGCGGCATGATAAATTGGTTGATCAGAGTTACCAGAACAGCTGTTTGTAGAGATTAATGGCCGTTCAATGTTGACGCTAGTTTCCTCGGCGGGTTCAAGGTAAGAAAAATCGGCCAACAAGGAGAGTTTTTGATAGGATTCCATGTTGGATTTATTATAGAACATTTATTCTTGTTTTGCAAGCTTTTTGATTATGAATTTTCTGGTTTCGGCTCGCTGGGTGGGGGTGTTGTGCGTTCAACAATGATGGTGTAATTGGAAGCTAGGATCAGCAAAGCCCCAAGTGCTGCAAGGGCGGGGGCAATTACAGCTCCTACGACCCCAAACGTTAGAGGAATTTCCATGATGGTTTGCCCTTGATCATTTTTGACAATGATCCTGCGCACGTTACCCTCATGAATCAGCTCTTTGATTTTGGCGACGACGGTTTCTCCCTGAACGCGAAATTCTTCAAAATAGGGCTCTTGGCTCATAGGTACTCCTTGAAAATTTATGGAGATTATAAAACAAAAAGCACAAAGATATATATGTCGCGTGTCAGGAGTTTGACTTTCGTGATTGAGCAGCTTTATAATTTTATCAAAAGGATATTAATTTGTGAAAACTTGGAAACGGTTTGTTGTCGCGCTGTTTGTGCTTTTGTTGGCCGGGTGTGCGTAAAAAGAGCGAGACTTGGGCGCAAGCAGCAATTTCAGGATCTAATGGTAAATTAATGCCATGAAGTGATGCTTTTGAGACACAAAATTATTTTTTGAGAGCCAGATGGATATTTTTAACCGTTTGCGTCAGTGGTTGATGAAAAGTTTTTTTAATCAGTTGTATCATTCCCTGGCTTGGGGATATGACGGGGTGGCTGCGTTTGTTTCGTTTGGAAAATGGCATGAGTGGGGCAAGTCTGTGTTGCCTTTTGTTAAGGGGAAATCTGTTTTGGAGTTGGGGTATGGTACAGGACATTTGCAAAAAGCGCTGAATGAAGCGGGATTTGTGGTTTTTGGAGTGGATGAAAGCTGGCAAATGGCACGACTGGCTCGAAGACGGGTTGCGGGTGGACGCTTGATACGCGGGTGTGGGCAATTTTTGCCGTTTCCGGGTAATGCTTTTGATTGTGTGGTAGCGGTATTCCCGGCACCGTATCTTTTTGAAACGGCGACATTAGCAGAAATTCAACGTGTCTTGCGAGGTGATGGTAAGCTGGTTGTCTTACCTGCTGCATGGATTGTTGGCCGAGGATTGGCAGGGCGGTTTTGGGCCTGGATCTATCGGATTACTGGGGAAAGCCCCGATTTGAATTCCGAAATTGTTGCCGAAATTGCAGAGCGGTTTTCGCACCTGGGATTTGTCATTCAGGTGACATGGATTGAGGAAAATGGTGCGCGTTTGATGATTGTGCAGGGGGATAGAAATCACTTTGTTGTTGGTTGAAAATGTTGTACAATTTGACGTATGGAAATTCAGGTTGCAGTCGCTAAGACGAGTCGATTTGCTTCGCTTGAAGGCGGAGATACACTTGAGGTGGTAGAACGCCCCAATGGCGGGGTGTCTATTGTCCTTTGTGACGCCAATCTTACAGGTCGAGATTCAAAACGGATTTCTTCGCTTGTGGTGCGCAAAGTGATTTCTTTGTTGGCAGAAGGAGTGCGTGACGGAGCAGCTGCACGAGCAGCCTCGGACTTGCTGTTTACGGAATGGGGTGGTAATGCAGCGGCTTATTTGAATATTTTGTCGGCTGATTTGCAAACACAGACTTTGGTGATTACACATAATAGCCTTACTCCAGTATTTATATCTCAAAACGGACATATGCAATGCTTGAGTGAGGATTGGTCACCAATCGGGCTGGAACGTAATCTGCGGCCGGCAATCACGGAAATTCCGCTGTTGACGGGGACAACGGTTGTTTTGTATACAGATGGTATTACCAAAGCAGGAAGACAATTTGGGCAAGAATTTGACAGTTGTTTTCTTTTGGATACATTAATGGGGGAGGATTTGCCGCAGGCACAAGAAATAGCGGATCATTTGCTTGCTCAGGCGATTCGTTTGGACCAGGGTCGCCCGAGCGATGATATGAGTGTAGTGGTGTTGCAAGTTTTGCCTGAGGAACGTGATTCGGTACGTAGACTTTGGATCCGTTTGCCTGTGCACCAAGGACAAACTTTTGGTGATGAAATTTCGTCTAAAGAAATTTGTTGATAAGCTGCGAGCTGGATGGCGTGATACCTGGCTTTTGTTGGCTGAGTTTCGCTTGCCTTTGTTTTGGTTTGTATCTTTATTGGTGGGAAGCGGATTGTTGTATCACAAACTATCTTCGACAACGGTTTATGCAACGCATGATTTGCCCGAAGCTATTTATTTGATGTTGATGCTTATTTTTTTACAGGGTTTTGGCGAGTTTCCGCAGATTTGGTTTTTGCAAATTTTTTTCTTTGTGATGCCTTTCCTGGGTATGGCAATTCTGGCGCAAGGATTGGCAGACTTTGGGATTATGTTATTTAACCGCCGGGCGCGAGGGAAGGAGTGGGAGATGGCTGTTGCTTCAACCTATCGTAATCATGTAGTTTTGATTGGCCTTGGACACTTGGGCTATCGCGTGGTGATGAAGTTGCGTGAGATGGATCAAGAAGTGGTGGTTATTGAGTTGTCACCGAAGACGGATTTGGTTAATGTGGTGCGCAAATTGGGCGTGCCGGTCATTGCAGATGATGGCACGCGCGATGATGTGTTGCAAGCGGCGGGTGTGTCTTGGGCGCGCACGATTTTACTTTGTACACAGAACGATAGCTTGAATTTGCAGATGGCACTTAAAGCTCGTAACCTTAATCCTAAAATTGAGGTTGTGATCCGCATTTTTGAAGATGATTTTGCCCAGGCCTTGCAAAAGCAATTTGGGTTCAAGGCGTTGAGTGCCACTGGTATGGCTGCCCCAATTTTTGCTGCTTCGGCAGCTGATTTGGATATTACGCCACCAATTAGCATTGGGGGGCAGCCCAATAGCTTGGCGAGGCTGTGCATTGAGGACGATTCAATATTGCAGGGATACTCTGTTGACCAAATTGAGAAGCAATATAATCTTAGTGTGGTGATGTTACAGGATGATGTGCACCCGGCAGGTGATTTGGTTGTTCGGTCAGGGCATGGTTTGGTTGTTTTGGGGACGCCAGACAGCATTCATCGCTTGGTGCACGATAATCACGGCAGGCATTAATACCAAGAGTTTCAGTCAGATATCCATGCTTTGAGAAATTCCTGGTATTTGACTGGCTCAAATTCTACCCAACGATAGGTGGCTAGCTGTTTTATTTGATAGGGGTCTGAAGCAAAAAATTCTTGAATTTCTGCCAGAGAGGCGGCGCGGGCAATGACAATGCCGCCAACGCGCGGATTTTGAGGGCCGGAGCACAATAGCAGTCCTTTGTCATAACCTGTTTGCAAAAAGGCGCGATGTTCGGCAACGGTTTCACCCAATTGCTCCGCTGATACTTGATATTGGATTTCGATCATAAAGTGTTTCATGGCAAGCTCTCCTTTGTCGTGTGAATATTGGTAGTATATCCGATTTCGGGTGCTTAATGATAGAATCGGGGTACTTTTTTAGAGGATGTGATTATGAAAGTTGTCGTGGCTTCAAAGAACCCGGTTAAGCTCGAAGCTGTGCGGGCGGGATTTGAGCAGATGTTTGGACAAGAACTAATTGATGTTTTGGGCGTTGCTGTCCATTCGGGTGTTGCCAAACAGCCGATGAGCGATATGGAGACTCGGATGGGGGCCATGAATCGTGCTGAGGAGGCTCGGCGTTTGGCGGCTGATGCTGATTATTGGGTGGGTGTTGAGGGTGGTGTAGAGGAGGATGAGCTCGGTCTGATGGCTTTTGCTTGGGTGGTGGTGCGTTCAGTACACGGGGTTGGCTATGGCAAAACTGGAACGTTTTTCCTGCCGCCGCAAGTGGCAAATCTCGTTCGGCAAGGCAAAGAATTGGGTGAGGCGGATGATTTGGTGTTTGGGCGGGTGAATTCAAAGCAGGAAAATGGAGCGATTGGACTTTTAACTCATGATGTAATTGATCGAGCAAGTTTGTATCAGCCTGCTGTGGTGATGGCTTTGATTCCATTTTGTAACCCTCAGTTGTATCTTGGTTGAAACCTGAGCAATTTTTCTGCGTATATGGTATGAAGCTTTTGACAGAAAGGAAAATAAGATGAAGTCACGCGGAAAAATTGCTATGGCAATCTTGTTGATGGCGTTGGGGGGCTGGTTTTTGGCAATTGAGTTTGTGCCTCAGGTTGAACATTTTGCTTATGGCGCAACGACATGGCCTTTGCCAATTGTGGGAACTGGCGTTTTGTTGGCTCTTTTGGCGTTGTTTACCTGGACGCCCGGCATGATGGTTCCGGCGGCAATTGTGGGAGGCGTTGGATCTTTGTTATATTGGCAAAACCTAACAGGAAATTGGGCTAGTTGGGCTTATGCATGGGCTTTGATTGTGGTGTTTGTTGGCGTAGGCATTGGTTTAGCGGCTCTTATGCAGCGTAGTCGATCCGGTTTGGCAGGGGCGGGCTGGACGATTTTTATTGGCCTGTTACAGTTTGTGATTTTTGGAGCGTTTTTGGGTGGAGATACGATTATTCGACGTTATTGGCCGGTAACGTTGATTGTGTTGGGCTTGCTACTTTTGTTACAAGGTTTTTTCCGACGCTCACGTCCTTTGACGTAGTTAACTAAATACAAATTTCGTGCTGGATGCAAAGCGTATGGCTTTGGTCCAGCTTTTTTATTCCAAAGCAGCAAGAATTTGAGGAAGGGCGGCCTTTGCGGCTTTTTCTCCAGCTGCGATGATTTCAGAGGCACGCGGAAAGCCAAGGAACATGGTGATTTCTGGCGAAAGCTGTGGGTAGATTTCAATGTTGGGGGGGCATTGCTCAATTTGGTGTTTGGTCAACTCTGAGACCATGATGAGCTCAGCCCAATAGAAATCCACAAAGAATTCGGGGAGTGTGAAGGGCCATTGAATCTTGAGCGGAACTTGCCCGTGTGGGATTTCCAGGCGAGGATCTGTTTGAACGTTGATGGCAACGACAAACTCCGCACCTAGCTCATAGGCCTGACGAACAGGCAGGTTGTTGAGTACGCCTCCGTCTACCAGACGGTAGGGACCAAGCTCATAGGGGGCAAATAGACCGGGAACGGTGCAGGTGGCGAGAACCGCGGGCAATAATGGCCCTTCTCGCAAGGTGATTTCTTGCGCACTTAGAAGGTCTGTGGCATTTAATGCCAATGGGATCATTAAGTTTTCAAAAGTATGCTCTTCTCCCAACCAGTTGCGGATATATGAACGTACGCGGTTGCCTTCTAGAAGGCCGCGGCGATCTGGGGAAATATCCAATAGTCTGATGAGCTGACGGGGCTTGCTAAGCTTTAAGGCCTGGGTCTCAATTTCAATGATTGGATGTCCAAGTGCGTAGGCGGCAGCAATGATTCCGCCCATGCTCGTGCCTGTGATGCAGTAAGGGTGAATGCCAGCTTGTAACAGCACTTTTAGTACACCGATGTGCGCCAGGCCGCGCGCACCGCCCCCGCCAAGGGCTAAACCAATTTTGAGGCTTTGCATGAGGATCTCCTTGGCGCTGATTGTATCACAGAGAAGTTGGGCCCTTTTCAAATTTGCACGACTCTGATAAGATTAGTTGCTCAAAAGAGACGACCCCGGAGATCGCCGGGGTTGTTGTATGTAGGACATTCTTTGTGTGGAAGCAGGATTATGATTACTGAAAGAACGGATTTGCGCAATATTGCAATTGTTGCCCATGTGGATCATGGAAAAACGACGTTGGTAGATGCGATGCTGAAGCAGGCGCGGGTTTTTCGCGAAAATCAGCAAGTGGTCGAGCGGGTGATGGATTCCAATGATTTGGAACGCGAACGGGGAATTACAATCCTGGCAAAGAATACTGCTATCAGCATTCCCGATCCTCAGACAAGACAATTGGTTAAGATCAATATAGTAGACACACCGGGACATGCTGATTTTGGTGGTGAAGTGGAACGGGTGATGAATATGGTGGATGGGGTGTTGTTGCTGGTGGATGCTGCGGAGGGCCCCATGCCACAAACTCGATTTGTGTTGAAAAAAGCCTTGCAGATGGGGCATCGTGCAATTGTGGTGATCAATAAGATGGATCGCAAAGATGCTGAGCCCGATCGCACTTTGAATGATACGTTTGATTTATTTATTGAATTGGGCGCAGATGAACATCAAGCAGATTTTGCGGTCGTATATGCAAATGCTGTGGCAGGGCAGGCGGGGCTGACCAAAGACCTTTCGCCTAATCTTCAGCCTTTGTTTGAGGCAATTTTGCGTCAGATTCCAGCGCCCAAGGTGGATGTGGATGCGCAGTTGCAGCTATTGGTGACGAATTTGGGGTACGATGATTATCGAGGGGTGACCGCAGTTGGGCGGATTTTTGCTGGAAGAATTACTTCTGGGCAAGCGCTGGCGCGAATGAAGCTGGATGGACAGATTTTGCCTGAGCGGGCTCGTTACCTGTATGTGCATCAAGGATTGGAACGGGTGGAGGTGGAGCACGCTGAGGCGGGCGAAATTGTGGCAATTGCTGGCCTGGAGGGGGTTGAGATTGGCGAGACCTTGGCAGATCCTGAAAATCCTGTGGCGTTACCCCCGATTCGTGTAGAAGAACCCACTGTACGAATGACGTTTGGGGTCAACACATCACCTTTTTCAGGACGAGAGGGCCGGTGGGGCACTTCGCGCAAGCTGCGCGAACGCTTGTTTGAAGAATTGCGCAACAATGTTGCATTGCGTGTGGCAGAAACAGAGACTGCGGATACGTTCCTTGTTTCAGGTCGCGGTGAATTGCATTTGGCTATTTTGATTGAGACTATGCGCCGCGAAGGATATGAATTTCAGGTTTCTCGGCCAGAGGCAATTTTAAAGACAGGGGAAAGTGGCGAGCTTTTGGAACCTTTTGAGGAATTGCACATTGAGACTTCTGCGGAGACGGTTGGGACAGTGGTAGAAATGTTGGGCGGGCGACGCGGTAAGATGTTGGATATGTATAACCTGCCTGATGGTTCGGTGCATTTGACTTATTTGGCACCAACGCGCGGTTTGTTGGGCTTTCGCTATCAGTTCTTGACGGCGACACGCGGTATGGGGGTCATGAATACGATTTTTCATGGGTATGCGCCGTTTGCTGGCGTTATCAGTGGGCGAAATACGAGTTCGGTGGTTGCCTGGGAAAGCGGTGTGACCAGCACGTATGGGCTAAAAAACGCCGAAGAACGGGCGACATTGTTCGTTGGCCCTGGCGTGGAGGTTTATGAGGGGATGGTGGTCGGTGAGACGCAACGCCCAGAAGATTTGATCGTCAATGTTTGTAAAAAGAAGCACTTAACGAATATGCGTTCTTCAAATAAGGATATTGAAATTCGCTTAACGCCGCCGCGTGAGATGAGCCTGGACGAAGCAATTGAATATCTCGGTGATGATGAATTGCTTGAGGTTACTCCGGTAGCTTTCCGGATCCGGAAACGCATTTTGGACACGGAGGAACGCGGCAAGCAGAATAAAAAAGCAAAAGAAGTTTTGGCTGGTGAATAGAGCTTCTATTCCAGTTCGATGACAAAAACGGCTTCCTCAGCTTTGCTAAGGCGCGAAACGGTGTCAAAGAAAGCTTTGGGCAAGCCGTATTTCTTTTTAAGGAGTTGGTTGACGGCTTCGGCGGTTTTCTCATCTACGATATGAGCTTGTGCAGCAACCCATTCGCCAAGTAAATTGCCGCGGGCATCACAAGGAGCAACGCGAATTTTGGGGTTTCGCCGGATGCGCTTGATTTTTCCTGATTGTGCTCCGGTGCGCACGTATAGTTTGTCATCGAGTTCTATAAACCATACCGGCGTAGCTACGGCTTCACCTGTTTTGCGATAGGTTTCAACGTTGATGTATTGGTGCCCTTTGAATTGGGTGAGAGATGGGTTTGACATGAGATTTACTCCTTGGAGTTTTTTATTAACAATATTGTATCAAGTGGTTTTTGTCAAATGAAAGTGAGTTTTGTCGCAGGTTTTGATACGATTGGGGTGTGAAACCGTTATATAATTCAAATATCTTTGTGAAAGGATTGATGTTTATGGAACAGCCTTCTTTATTTCCTGAGATTGAGCCATTTGAAAGCGGTTTCTTACCTGTTTCAGAATTGCATACGTTGTATTATGAGCAAGTTGGTAATCCCAATGGTAAGCCGATTCTGTTTTTGCACGGTGGCCCTGGGGGTGGTTTGCACCCTATTTATCGGCGGTATTTTGATCCGCAATTTTACCGCGTGATCTTGTTTGATCAGCGTGGTTGTGGACAAAGTACACCTCATGCTGAATTGCGCGAGAACGATACCTGGGCGTTGGTTGGTGATATTGAAAAGCTGCGCGAACGACTTGGGGTTGAGCAATGGGTGGTGTTTGGTGGTAGTTGGGGGAGTACTTTGTCGCTGGCTTATGCTGTTACCCATCCAGAGCGGGTGTTGGGCTTGATTTTGCGGGGAATTTTCCTCTGTCGTCAGTGGGAGATTGGCTGGTTTTATCAAGATGGTGCTTCGCACATTTATCCTGATGCGTGGGAGAATTACCTGAAGCCAATTCCACCAGAAGAGCGTGGAGATT
>Ga0208695_1000467_pt1 | contig 43669 bp, 30 predicted proteins | sample AD_UKC111_MetaG_FD_184449 | JGI IMG/M metagenome (GOLD analysis project Ga0208695, IMG submission 184449) | Active sludge microbial communities of municipal wastewater-treating anaerobic digesters from Hong Kong - AD_UKC111_MetaG (SPAdes)... | ecosystem: Engineered > Bioreactor > Anaerobic >... | reverse complement strand
GTGGCTGATCCGTCAGCCGACGGATGCTAAACCCGCCTGGAGTTGACAGCATGGTTTTTTGGGTTTTCCCCTGGGTTCAGGTGGAAAATTCGTGAGTTCAGCCAGATTATACACGGAGAGGTGGGTGAGTGGCTGAAACCAACGGTTTGCTAAACCGTCGTACTTCGCAAGGGGTACCGGGGGTTCGAATCCCCCCTTCTCCGCACCATCGGGGTGTGGCGCAGTTGGTTAGCGCACCTGCTTTGGGAGCAGGGGGTCGTGCGTTCGAGTCGCACCACCCCGACCAGGAGGCCTAAACGGCCTCCTTTTTTTTGCTTTTATCGCTGCATGTTCCATTGTTTATGTAAACAAGCAACTCGATGAATACTAGTTATTTATGTGGATAGCCATTGCCATACATCCAGCTGGTGTCAGAGCCTGGCTTGCTTCAATCTGATAAAAAAACGATATTTGTCATGCTCTTTTAGCGCAACACCATGACTGCTGTTTTTTTAACCTGTTACCATTAACGGTAACAGAACATGTGTCATTTAAGCAATGGTTCATGAAACAAAGGAAAAACAAGGATGATGAAAGTGCGCTTTTTGTGGCTCCAGGAATTGACCAGCCGCCTGTTGTAAACGAGCAGGCCGTTCAAAAGTTTAGGCAGCAAAAGCGCCGGCAACCGAGTATAGACGAGTTTGTTGGCGGAATACTTGCTCGCAACAACACCATCCTGAGCCAGGCAATTACATTAGTCGAGAGTTCACTACCACGACACTACGAACTGGCCCAGCAGCTAATTGAACGTTGCCTTCCCTATTCGGGTAATTCGATTCGTGTTGGAATTACAGGAATTCCAGGGGTTGGCAAAAGCACATTCATCGAATCGCTTGGAACAATGCTAACATCGCAGGGACACAGGTTGGCTGTTCTTGCCATTGACCCGAGCAGTACGCGAAGCAAGGGGAGCATTCTTGGCGATAAAACCCGGATGGAATCGCTCAGCGCCGATGCCAATGCTTTCATTCGCCCTTCGCCATCAGCCGGTTCTCTTGGAGGCGTAGCACGAAAGACAAGGGAAACCATTATCCTTTGCGAGGCTGCCGGATTTGATACGGTGTTTATTGAAACGGTTGGCGTTGGTCAAAGCGAGGTTTCGGTTCACTCCATGGTGGATTTCTTCCTGCTGCTCATGCTTGCAGGAGCAGGTGATGAGCTTCAGGGCATTAAACGAGGCATAATGGAAATGGCCGACCTGATAGCAATAACTAAAGCCGATGGAGCAAACATAAGCAGGTCAAAATTGGCGCAGGCTGAATTTCAAAATGCCCTACACCTATTTCCCATGCCCGAATCGGGTTGGGTTCCAAAAGTGGTTACCTGCTCGGCTCTGAATAAAGTTGGAATTGACGAAATTTGGCGTGAGATGGTAGCTTATGCCGATTTCACCAGGAAAAACGGCTACTTTGTTAGCCGTAGAAACCGACAGGCAAAGTACTGGATGCATGAGACTATAAACGAAGCGCTTAAAAACAAGTTCTACGCCGACAGGTTAATACATGAACAAGTAAGAGAATTAGAAAAGGAGGTGGTTGCCAACAGGTTAAGTCCATTTGCCGCCGCACAACTCCTTCTTGACCGGTATTTCAGCCTTAAGTAGATACTCTGGCAAGCGGGTCAACTTGAGCTGCTCAAACGATGAGGAATGGATAGGATTATTGCAAAGTTGATTGACATTGGCTATCCGTAATAGAGTGAGTAAAAAAATTGCACAACCAGTAAAACAAACTATGCGCAAATGGATAAGAAACAGTTTCTCAGCACCATACTAAACCGAAAGAGTGTTAGAAGTTTTACAGGAAAACCGCTCGGGCAGGATGATATGGAGCTTCTTTTACGAGCCGGTATGGCTGCTCCCTCTGCACATAACCTGCAACCCTGGAAGTTTATAGCAATAGTTGACAGGCAGATATTGAACTCCCTTGCCGAAAAACTTCCCTACGCCAAAATGCTTTTTGAAGCCCCTGCCGCTATAGTTGTATGTGGCGATTTAACCAAAACAGGAAGCAGTCCCAAAGATTACTGGGTGCAGGATTGTTCTGCGGCAAGCGAAAACATTCTTCTTGCAGCTGAAGCGCTAGGCTTGGGTGCTGTGTGGACAGGTGTTTACCCTCGTGCAGAAAGGGTTGAAACCGTTCAGGGAATTCTTAACCTTCCTTCCGAAATTGTTCCACTTAATGTTATCCCCGTCGGAACCCCAAAAGGAGAACACCAGGCTAAGGATAAGTTTAAATCGGAAAATATTCAGTGGAATCGCTGGCCCTAAAGGCTCCCAATCAGGGTTTCCTTTGAAAGAGCTTTGTACTTTTCGTTAAAGTTCCGGTAAACCTCTGCTATATGCTTGTAGTCGTCGCTGTTCGGCTCAATTTTTAGTCCATGGTTGTCCAGCTTATCTTCTATGTAGGCAAGTGTTAGGTGATCAATATGCCTGGCAGGCTGGTAGGCGTAGTTTTTGGCTATGGGCGTTACCACTTCGTTCAGAAAGCCGCACTCCACCATTTGGGTGAGAAGATTCCTCATCAGCCTCTGAGGAATTTTCAACTGCTTTGAAAGGTCCAGGCTTGTCAACGGCTCTTCCCCATTGTTAAATCTTTTGATGATGGTATTCAGTATTAAAATGGAAAGAACTTTCCTGTTGAAGTGGCTTATCTGGTCGGTTTCCTTTTCAAATTCGTACATCTCGACATTCTGGTAGGCAAAAGAAACCTCGGCACCAAAAAGTACAATTAGCCAGCTGGTATGCACCCATACCAGGAACAGGGGTAGTGCAGCAAAACTCCCGTAAATGGCATTATACTTTGATACTCCTATCTGTAGGTAAACATAAGCCCATTGCACAATAAGAAACGCTGTGCCTGAAAGTATGCCGGCAATTATCCCCGAAACAATCGAGACCTTTGTGTTGGGAAGCGTAATAAACAAAAAGCTGAAAAGTATCCAAATCAACAGGTAGGGTACAAGCTTAAACCCCGAAAGTAGTACCGGGCTTATAATGTGTATGATTTGGCTTTTTTCGGCTATTGTGCTCACCTGGGTAGAAAGGTAAATTTGGATTCCGCTGGCAGCAAGAAGCAGAATGGGCGCTATAACCATAATCGAAAGGTAATCGGTAAATTTTCGCACGTAGGTTCGGGGTTTTTCTATCTGCCAGATGTCGTTAAAGGCGTTCTCGATGCTCGATAGCACCATCACCACTGACCAGAAAAGTAACACCACTCCAATACCCGCAATAATTCCACCGCCTGTGCGCTCAAGCAGCGAAGACGAAAAGGTAATGAGCTTGTTCATAACCTCCTCCTGTCCCTCAAGGCTGCTTCTAATTTGCTGCTCCAGAAACTTGTCAAGCCCAAAACCCTTGGCAATTCCAAACACCATTGCAAAAATGGGGACTATGGACATAAGGGTGTAGTAGGTAAGGGCCGACGCTTTAACGCTAACCTTTTTCTCGTTGAAACCACGTAGCGCCAGCAGCCCCACTCGAAGGTACTTGTAGAAGGCCTTAAGCTTAGGCGAAAGCTCATCAACCTGTAAAACCCAAATATCATGGGTGATGAATGAGTATATTTGCTCAAACTTCTTTTTAAGCCGCTGGATTCTACTTTCCTTTTTCTCTTTCTTCGGTTTTGCAGTTTTTACCATAACCTTACAAAATAAATTTTATAAAGGCGCCTAGCTCCGGGAGCAGGTGTTAAGGTACTCACGATTTTTACTGCCAAATATTTCGGCTCGAATTATTACATCAAAGTCTCATAATCATCCAATTGCTAAGGCAAACACCTTTCCTGGCATACTTCTAACAACCCCAGCAAATTCAAGATTCAGCAGCAGCGATAAAACCTTAGAAACCTGCAAACCTGTGTCCATAGCAATTACATCAACCGTTTCCTCACCTTTTTCCTTTAGAAAGTTAAGAATTTTTTGCTCATCTGCAGAAAACTTATCAAAGTTAATAGAATACTGGCGTGATGAATTTACCTTTGAGGTGGTCCAGCCCATCAGAAATTCTAAATCGTCGGCGGACTCAACCAGTGCTGCCTTATTTTGCTTAATCAGCTGATTACATCCCTGCGAATATACCGAGTTTACATTACCAGGCACTGCAAAAACATCACGGTTATAGGAGTTGGCAATATCGGCAGTAACCAGCGCACCGCCCTCCAGCGCGCTTTCAACCACAAGTGTGGCATCGGCCATGCCAGCAATAATCCGATTCCGACGTAAAAAGTTATTCCTGTCGAATACCGCATCGGAGGTGAAATCGCTAACCAGCGCTCCCTGGTTTAGTATAGCCTTGGCCACGCTTCGGTGCGATTGCGGATAAATGGTGTTCAGGCCATGCCCCAGCACCGCAACAGTAGGCAGGTTGCGCTTTAGTGCCGCCCTGTGAGCGGTAACGTCAATTCCATAAGCCAACCCACTTATAATTATTGGCCTATACCCCTTTTCTGCCAATCCCGAGACTAAATCCTCACACATCGCCTTTCCATATTCTGTAGCCCGCCGGGTTCCTACAATGCTTAGCACTTTATCTGTGTTAAAATCAATGTTAATATTTGATTTTACGTAAAGAACAACAGGACCATCCTCACATTGCTTTAGCCGGTAAGGGTATGCCGCATCAGTAAAATAAAGTACTTTGATGCCGAATTTTTCAATAAACAGTAGCTCGTTTTCAGCTCGCGATAGAACTGTTTGGGCTACAATTTCGGCGGCAGTGGCCTCGCCTATTCCCGGTATTTTAAGCAGGCTGCCTTTTTTCTGCTTAAAAACGGCTTCAGCACTTCCGCAGTATGCAATGAGTTTTTTGGCGCTAATACTTCCAACTTTTGGTATTAGTTCGATGCCGATTTTATATACCAGTTCGGGATCGGCGCTCATTTACCTTTCACATAGCTGTTAAGCGCAGCAACCAGCTGCTCAAGTTGTTTTCCGGTAAGCGAGGAAATTGAAATAGCCGGATACCTAGAAACTTTATTTCCGTTCCGGACAAAAATGCTAAGTTCGCGACGAAGGAACTTTTTCTCGATGGTGAAGCGGTAAAACTCGCTCTTGTCAACCTCGATAGAAATTTTGGGTGCTTTAAATGGGCGAAGCAGAAAATACCTGATGATGATTTTTTTCCCCTCATCGTTGTACGAAAAGTAGCTGGCTCGCCTCAGGTAGAAATAGCCCGAGAAAAGGATGTAGAGTAGCAGAATGATGGCAATTGCCCAATCCCGGTCTATCCCTGTTGTCCTTAGTAAAAAATCGCTAAGGCCGGTGGCTATCAATAGAACAATTAAAATAATGGCTATGATGGCCATTATGAGTTTGGCCGAATGGATACCAGTTACGGTGTCGTCGTTATCAAATTTCATCCGTTAGCCTTATTTTTCAAATTTTATCCGAAAAATTAATATACATACGGAACTCAACCAAGTTGTTGGCTATGTAAAAATAGAATAATCATCCAACATGCCCAACATTTATATCATTATTTAATAATGCCAACGCCTCGGTTTGTGAGATTTTAGTTTTTATGGATTCTTTCAGGTTTCTCCTTCCACCAATTTTTCCCTTCGCTTTACCTCTTTCCTTAAAAAATGACGCTCTTCCCTCAGGTGGCTGGCTGAGTAATGCTGAATTATGCTGCTAACGATTCCCTTCTCTACTATATTTTTTGGCCCATAGGGAATTGTTTTAACAACATTGTAGCCTGAAAGGGCAAGGTTAAAGCTTAAATGATCGGCTAGGCCAAGGTGATGGGCAAAAAATACTTGAGGGTCGCCTGGACTAACCCCGAGGTTTTCCATTAAAGATAAAATGTAGAGAATAGTGTCATGGTTATGGGTACCAAATATAAATGAAGCAGAGGCAAGGTTGTTGAGTAGAAATTTGATTGCCTCGTTTAAGCTATGGTTGATGTCATTTTGAGTATTTTGAAACAATATCTTCTCAGATTCGCCCACCTCCCGGTGTGTTAGTGTGCCTCTAAGAAGTTTTGCCCCAAGTATGTAACCATTCTTGGACGCAATCCGAAGCTGTTCAACTAGCCTTTCAAACGTCTCCACCATGTCAAACCTAAACGTTTGATACACGGTTGCCCTGTCTCCGTTATGGAGCATCATCATTTCGCTGGCAATACTATCAATAGCGGGTTGATAATCAACATGTTCGGCGTCAATAATAATGGATTTTCCGGAACTGAAAGCTTCGTTGCAAAGTAGCCTTACCCTATTGGCGAATTCTGTGTAAATACCTTTGTCTGCATGGTTTAGCATAGCGTTTTGAGATACCAGCCGTAGTATCCTGGGTTCAACTAAAGTAGAAAGTTTAACCAGCGTAAAGGCGTGGTTAGGAAAATCCCTGGCAATTCTTATAGCCCTTAGGTACTCATCAAAAACCAACTGCTTATCATTGCATTCAACAAGGGGCGCTGGTGAAGAGTAAACTCCGTAGCCCCATAGTTCGTCTCCAACCCTTTCGCAGGTTTCCAGCGTTAAGCCTCCGGAAAAAAAGTCGAATATTCTATTTTTGAGCAGGAAGTTTACGGGAGGAATTGATGCCCACGAATTAGCCTTGCCAGAACGATTCATTCCACCCAATTTTGATAGCAGGGTGAATAACCTGCATGCTCTTTTCAACTCTTTGTTTGACAAGTACTGGAAAGCATTACCGGTGTTATCAAGCGCTATCATCTGACTGCAATATTTAACTCATAAAGTTAAAACAATTGTGGGAATGTGTGAAAAACAGAAAAAACACCTATAAGAAAAAGTGTTGAAAATGGTTTGCCGCTCCTTGGCAGAAAAGAAACGTCTAAATGGCCATGGATACAATAAAAGCGCCCGATGTTAATTCGGGCGCTTTATTACTACTAGCTATTAGCTAAAACTACTTTTCCCTATTCCAACTTACAGCTGATTGTAAAAGCTTGCCATCACTTACTGCCAGATCCTCAGCATCTTGATCGCGTTCAAAAATTGGATCAGGTGCAGGTTGGGTACATTTAAAAATACCCACATAGGTTTTTTTGGCCAAGTCATTTTCGTAGGTGTTGAATGTAACCCAGTAGTAAACAGGAATTCCATCAACCTCTAATACTGCATCGTTTGCGTACTTCAACTTTAGCAAAATAGTCAGACCTTCCTGGAGCCTTTGCCACGTTAACGCAATTTTTTCCTCATCGGTGGCAAGTTCGGCAAATCCCGGCACGTTGTACTGGCTTCTTGTAGAAAGCCTAAGGTCAAAATTTTTGTAGTATGCGCTGGCTCCAAAGTAAAACTCGTCGTTACCATAGCTGCTTCCGTACTGGCGTCCATAAGTAAGGTAAACATAATCAACTAACAGCTGCAGGTCGGAGGCACTAGGAGTCAAATGTACGGTTGGATCAAAAATCCAATGCTCTCCAGTGTGGATGAACTGTCCCGACTGCTGCACAATACCATTGTACACCATCCAACTCCCTGCACTATTCTGGTATTTACCGGCCACTTTGGTATTGGCGTTCGGATAGTTGTAAACCATTATGCAGGTATCCCCGTCCTGTGCATAGGGGTATTTTTGGGAAAGGTAGGTTGGAATATACCGGCTAGCGGGATTAGTATTTGTGAAGGCGTTCCCTGTAAGCCCCATTAGGCTGTATTCGAATGGTTGAACGCAAAGCACCCCTTTTGATTTTTCCCACTTGGAGCCTGTAAACCTATAGTAATCATTGTAGTTTTTGAAAAGGTCGGCTGTAACACTTTTCCCTTTAGCCAACACCTTGGCTGTAATAACCACATCATCTACCTCCCATGTTCTACTTGCCGATGTGGTTGAAGTGTACACAAATGCAATGTAAATTTTGGCTTTAGGAAGGGGAACATTTCCCGAAGGACAAAATACAAAGTTGCCTGTTCCCAGGTCAAAACTCAGGTTTGTCCATGAGGCCGCATTTGGATCGCCGCTACCGCTGTAGTTGGTCGAATACTTCAGCAGTAAATCGTTTCCATCGTACTTCCATGCTGTAGTAAAGTTGAGCGTTGCGCTTTGCACGCCCGAGAGGTCAATTGCCGGAATGATAAGCCAATCCTCATTTTCGTTGTTTACTCCACCGGAGTAACCAGATATTTTGGCAAAGTAGTTCCCGCTATATGCTGAAGCAGCCCACTTTTGCGCCCCTTTGACGCTAACAGTGTCAAACTTATCCAGGTTGTTCTCGTTAAAATTTTCCTTAAAAAGGGTATCAGTGCGTGTTGTTGTACTAGATGGCTCAAAATCAGACGATTTATAGGAAACCAGGCATTGCTGGTTAGCTGTGGGCGACGAAATTGCAGCTGTCAGAATCTGTGGAATGAATTCCTCGGCAGGCATGGATGGTATGAAATAACCGGTATTTGCAACAGCACCTCCTACCGATTGATAGTTGTCGGAGGTAAGGGTGTAAAGTGTTGGGCTGCTGTAGGCAGTAAGGTAACCGGTGTTTTCAAGATTAACGTTGTAGGTCACATTTGCAGTAGAGCCTAGGTTTAGCGCAACAAATCTGTTGGCAAGCACTTTCCCGACATAGTTTTTGGCTGTAAACCTTTGGTTGAATGCCTGCTGGTCCTTAATCAGCTGTGCCGATGCGCTGTCGGCATGATTTTGGGCATCAGCCAAAGCGTACTTGCTTGCATTAGAGTAATCGGTTGCATCAAGAGTATAGGTGATGTTTTCCTTATAGGGTTTCCTGGCTTCGTCAAGATTGTTGTAGGTGTCCTCCATGGGGTTACATGCCCACAAAAGGCCCAACAGCATGGTAAGATTGAGAATCCTTTTCATCGGTGTTATCATTTATTGTTTATTTAAATTCGTTTGGTTAAATTATTACGGTTATGCAACGGCTTGCAAATCTTCAACATATCAACTCAACTCCTAAAATTTGCGCGTGCACTATCCATCGTGTTAAAAGTTGATTCTAAGTCCGGCAGACCACGTTCTACCAAAGCCATAGAAAACATACGATGAAAACTCATCATGATATGTTCCATCCGTTGCATCGGCAATATACTCGGTGTCCAGCAAGTTTGACACGTTGCCATAGATGGTAGCATTGAAGGATCCCATTTTGAAACGGTAGTTGGCGTCTATATCAAGAAGGTAGTAGTCGGGCATTTCCCATGCATCCACCTTGCTTTCAATAGTCGTTCTGGCAGTTGGATCAAAATCGGCATAGTTTTTACCAAACCAGTTAAAGTCAACGCCCACCTTTAGCTTTGGCAGCACCTCATAGTCAACCCCAACAGCTGCTGTTATTTGGGCAGAGTTCCCCACATGAACATCAGCAATGTATGCGTTATATGTACCGGCTACCGATTGGTCTTCGTTGTAAAGGGTAAAGTTAACATCATCTGTCCAACGGTAATCTCCATAGGAGAACATTCCCTTAACATTCAGGGTATTAATTGGTTTGTAGTAGCATTCCAACTCGACTCCCTGATGAAGCGCATTAATTCCCAGAATGTTGGCGGTTTGGCCATTCAATGATCTTACAAGCCCTTTATCCAACCAGCTGGTACGGAACACGTTCAGCTTGGCATTGAAATTTCGTAAGTTAAACCCATAGCCTACCTCGGCAGTAATAATCTTTTCGTACTTAACGCCCTTGTTGAAATCGTTCGTATTATTCAGGAAGGAGTTGGAAAAAATTGGGGCTTTTTTAATGTACCCACCGTTAATAAACACATTTTGACTTTCACTTATCTTGTAGTTAAAACCTCCTTTAATATTCCAGGGCAGAAAGTCGTGCCATGGGGATTTTTGATTTCCAGGAGCATACTGGAAAAAATCAACCCTACGGTAGTTGTTGCTAGCAGCAGCAACAGAAAGGAATCCCGAGTAGCTATTCTTTATATACTCTGCCTGTGCATAAAGTCCTAACCACAGCACCTGTCCCCTATAGTTATAGTTAACATAATCGCCCTTATGAAGCGGCTGTGATGCAGGACGATTTATGTTCTTATTATCAAGGTAGTAAACCCCACCAAGCAAATCGTCAATTTTATATGCATGTACACCGCTGTAGTACCGTCCGTCAAAACCGGCGGTAATCTTAAAATCTGAAATAGATGTGGTAAAAGTTGAAAGCACTCCATACCACTGATGGTCATTAATTGCATTGGCTATTATGGCTTTTGAACCGGTTGTTGAAGCGGCATTTTGTGCTATAACCCAGTCAAAATCAAAATACCCCTCGGGAGTGAGCGCAGAGTTATCATAAGGTGTTCCGCTGGGGTAGTTTAAGCTCAACCAGGTAGAATTCGGACCGTAGACTCTTCTTCCGCCTCCGGTTGCTATTGAGGCATAGGCCTGGGTAGATAGCATGGCGTTATCACTAATTTTCCAGTAGTGGTTTAATGAAATTTGCGGTTTGTGGTAGTAGTTGTAGGCATACCCAATGTTATAAATATCGCCATTGCGGTACCCGAAATCCGAATTCCACTTAGCCTCCATGGGGTGATCGCGGAATTCCTGAATAGTATGCTTGTTGCTGCGCTGGTTATGCCACTGAGGTGCTCCAAATGCATTGAAAACTATGCTATGCTTACTGTTAATTTTTTTGGAAACATTAACAAAATATGACCAACCTTCAAAATTAGTAGCCTGAACATAGCCATTGCCGTATGTATGTCCCCCCGAAAGAGTCATAGCCCAACCGTTATCCAACATGCCGGTGGATACCGTAAAAGTTTGCTTCATATACCCATCGTTCCCAATGCCCGCATATACCGACCCGCCCTTTTCAGCGTCTGTTGACCTGGTGATAATGTTGATTGTTCCTCCAACCGAGGAAAGGGCAAGTTTGGATGCACCCAGACCACGTTGAACCTGCTGGTTGGAAGTAACATCCGAAAGACCAGCCCAGTTACTCCAGTACACCTTGCCATCCTCCATGCCATTTACCGGAATTCCATTAATTAGCACGCCTACGTTGTTGGAGTCAAAACCCCTAACGTAAACGCGGGAATCGCCAAAACCTCCACCGCTTTTGGTTGCATAAATTGAAGGCGTTGATTTAAGAATTTCGGGAAATTCTTTATTCCCAAGCTTTTCGGCAATGATTTTGGGCTCAATGGTTGAAACGGCAACCGGTGTGGTTCGGTCACGAACAAACGACGAAACCACCAGCACCTCTTCCAGCCCTATTGAGCTGGCCGTAAGCTGTATTTGCCCTAAATCCTTTTCTGTTCCCGAGGGAATGGTTACCTCAATTGTTTTATCGGAATAACCAACAAATGTAACCTTGATGGTTCCTTTCTCTACAGGTACTTTTAATACAAAAGAACCATCCAACGAGGTTAACGTTCCAATTGTTGTGTTTTCGACTGCTACTGCAGCGCCAACTAACGCTTCGCCACTGTTGCTGTCAACAACAACACCTTTCACAATACCCTGTGAAAAGGCTACTCCTGCTGTTCCTACTATACAAACGGTAAGTAGGATTTTTTTAATAACTTTCATCATACTGTTATGAATTTGGTTAGGGTTAAGTGTAGCTATTGATTGTGATCTACAATTTTGTTTGCGTATTGAAGTTGTGAAAAATAACCTGATGGCTTAAGGGTGAATATTAATAAAATACTAACCTCCACTTCTCGCTTGCAGGAAACCGACCCCCGTTTAACCGAAAGCGTTGTTCCTTTAGTGTTTAAGCTGAATTTTTGTGCACCAAATTACAAACATGAATTTCAAAGTGTATTATACGGCTAACCTTTCTTTACCATCAACTAAAATTTGGAATAAACTTTAACAGTAATTCCAATATGGTTGATTTATTTTCTAGGTCAAGCCCTTAGAACATGGCGTTTTGAAAACATTTAAACTATGAGGGTAAATGCTAACACGCCTAGATTCAAATAATTAAAACAACATATATGAGTCTATTAGTACTTAATGCACAATGCAAAAATTTAAGAGGTTACGTTTAACTAATAAGGTTAAAGCAATCATTGGTGTGAGCATATAGGATAAGCCGGATAAATGATTGGGTAAAATGATAAAAAAATCCGTCCAGAAAACCCGGACGGATTATTTATTAAGTAAACATGGCTTTTAGAAAATCAACCTTATACCAAGTAGAGCACCCCATGTACTGGTTGTGCTGATGTTTTTGCTGAGGGTTGTTTTAGTCTCAAATTCTTCAATTGTGTTGGCATTAAGCCTGAATGTAGGAGCGGTAGTTGCGGTTGGCAGGGCAACCCTGGTTAAAGGACGGACATTGTCGTAGCTAGCCAGCGGGTTGTAGGTATAGGCGCCCCACTTGTCGTTTAGCATGTTACCAACGTTGAGCAAGTCAAGGCTTATTTGCAGTGTATATCTCCTGCTGGTTCCAAAGTTGGAGAAAATATCCTGCAGCACCTTTACATCGAACCTGTGAAGCCATGGTTGAACATCACCAAAACGTTCTGCATACTTGCCCTTACGATCTTTCAGGTAATCATTACCGTTAACGTAAGCCCAAAAAGCATCAGCCTGTTGTTGTGCAGTCATTTCAACACCTCCTGTTGGGGTATAGGGAACAAACATGGCCAGAGCTTCGTCCTTGTCCTTTGGAACATAGATCAGGTCGGAGGATATGCCATCGTTATTTAAGTCGTTGGAGTAGGTATAGGACCAGCGTCCTTGCTGAAATCCTCTATAGGCTAACGAAATAGTAGTGGCAAACATTCCACCATACTCAATTCTGTAGGAGGCATGGCCAATCAGCTGGTGTGGAGTGGCAAAGTTTGAGTAGCTAAGGCCAGGATTGTTAAGACTTCCCACAGCAGTATTTGAGGAGTAGGCGGAGTAGGCGGCAGAACCTGGGTTAGAGGAGATATCCTTGGCCATGGTGTAGGTGTAGGCAAACATTCCGGAAAAACCCTTGCTGAAGTTTTTGGTTAGCTGGGCAGTGAATGAGTACTGGTAACCTTTGTCGGTATTAGAAAGAACAACAGCATTGGCTATTGTGGAAACCACCTTTCTATCGTTTGCTGTTGCCCAAAACGGCCTATTATCTGGACCAACCATATTGCCAGTTGGATTGGCTTCGTTGATGTTAATCTGCTGCACGGCATTAATATCTTTCCCAAATAATGCCTCACCGGTAAACACAAAGTTATAGGGTAGCTCAACATCAACCGCCAGGTTGGAACGCCAAACCTGGGGCATCTTAAAGTCTTTTGAAACTTCAGCCAATCCGGCATTATTAGGCAATGTTCCGGGTGCTTGAGGGAAAAGCGTAGGATTGCTTGCTATGAATTCCTTGAAGTTGGGATTAAACTGCAAGCCCACTAAATTCGCATTGCCAGGGCCCCATCCAATCTCGGGTGATTGAATCATGCCCGAGTTTGTTGGCTGGTTGGTGAACCAAACGAAGGGTAAAAGTCCTGTAAAAATACCGGTACCTCCACGAACCTGTAACGAGCGATCGCCCTTAACATCCCAGTTAAATCCTAAACGAGGGGAGAAAAGCAGCTGCGGATCGGGCCAGCTACCCACATCAATCTTTTGACTATTTGCGAAGGTAAGTGCAGAAATTGCAGGGTTATCCTTCATGTCGTCGAAGTAGAAGGGAAGCTCCAAACGAATGCCATAGGTAACTTTTAGGTTGGTATTCACCTTCCACTCATCCTGAGCATAAAAAGCTCCCATTCCAAAAGTAAGCTCAGCTCCGGGAGCGTCTTCACCATTATACCCGTAGGTTACTCCAAACCCTATGGGATCAGCACCATTTATGAAATCATCAACCGATGCATACCGGTAGTAGGTTGTCCCCTCCCGGATGTATGAATTCTTAAAGTAAAGCCGGTCAAAGGAAACCCCAAGGGTGAGAGTGTGTTTTTTTAGGTTAATTGTGGTGTTGTTGAGCAAACTTAACGTATTGTTGATCACGTCGTTGTTATATGAAAACAACTCGTATCCAAAGGACATATACTGATCGCCGTCCTCCCATATATCTACAAAGGGGAACAGCTTTGATGGAGATGTTCTGGAATCCTGAATGTGGGTGTAGCTACCTAAAAACTTGTTTGAAATATTCGTTAAAAAGGTGCTGTTTAGCTCACCGGTAATCGAACGAACAGTGTTCTCAAAACCGTAGAACGAGTTAGAGAAAGCCAGGGATTGGCTACTAATTCTTCCTGAATTTCTAGCGTTGTTGGGAGGTCCACTGTTAAAGTTGGTTTCAACGTCCGAAGTACCCACTACGTCGTTATAGCGAATGGTAAACTTATGATTTTTGCTGATGTTCCAGTCAACACGCGCTAAAATTTTGGTGTTTTTGTTCTGGAAGGGATCAAAGTTTTTATACTTACCCGGGTCATAGTTATATGTGTTGATTAGATGATCCCTTACCCTAATCATATCGGCTTCGGTTGTACGCGAAATCATCTGATCGGGGTTGGCAACCCCATCGGTGCTGGGTTTCCATGTAACCCCAGGAATATCTTCATTTTCAATTTCTCCATTTATAAAAAAGAACAGCTTATCCTTTATAATTGGTCCGCCAAAACTTAACCCAAAATTTTGGCTGTTCCTGTCGTTTGCCCCTTCTACGTCGTTTCCGTCAACCTTATCGCCGGTAAATGATTTTGGGCGAATGTAGGAGTAAGCCGAACCCTTAAAGGAGTTGTCTCCACTGCGGGTAACCGCATTTATGCTGGCACCGGTAAACTGGGAAACTCTAACATCAAAAGGTGCAATATTCACAGAAACCTGGTCAATGGCGTCCAAGGATATTGGCTGTGCATTTCCTCCCGGAAGGGGGTTGCTGCTTAAACCAAAATTGTTGTTGAAGGCTGCACCATCAACAGTAATCGTGTTAAAACGACCATCTCTTCCAACAAAAGAGTTTCCCTGGGCTTGAGGTGTTAACTTTGAAAAGTCGGTGATGCTTCGGGAAATTGAAGGCAGTGTGTTTATGTCACCCCTGCTGATGTTGGTTTGTGCACCGGTTCTTTCCGAACTCAAAATAGGATTCCCCATTCCTGCCGAAACGACAACCTCCTCTAGGGATGTTGTTGATTCTTTTAACTTTACATTTTGCAGGTACGATTCACCCAGGTTAAGGTTAATGTCCGTATAAACTCCCGTGGAGTACCCTACAAACGAAATGCTTAACTTGTAGGGTCCACCAACACGCAGGTTGGTTAAACGATAGTTACCAGCATTGTCAGTAGTGGTAACATACTGCGTTCCCGAAGGCTCATGGATGGCCACAACAGTGGCAAATGGCAATGCCATTCCTTTTTCATCTACTACCTTACCGTTTATTTCCGAAGTTGTTACCTGGGCGTTTGCCCATAAGCCAACAACGGTAAACAACATGGCGATAAAAAACCTGATTTTTTTCATTAAATTAAAATTTGGTTAGTAATGGTTTAATTATTGGCAAATAAATTAACACATAAGGTGCATGTAAAACAAAACTTTATATAATAGGTTTAACTTTTGCTACTGCATTCGAAATATCTGGACTTACCCAAAAATCACTTTCCAACATCATACTACTTGAATATGTTTCGGATTTGCAGCTGGTAATACGGATACTTTTTTGTCATGCCAAAGATGAGTCAAAATAATCTAACGGCTGCTAGCTATATATTAAAAAATGATTAAGTCTAAACGGTCAAAGGGTTTAAATCTCTTTTTTGAACGAAATTAAGGTTTTGCCCTTCTTCTTGCCTGAAAATAACTGCACTAAGTTATAAAAATATGCCTTATAGTGTTTTCAATGTTAAACTTATCTCAGCGTAATTCTAGAGTTTTGGAATAAAAACAAGCCATTTCAAAATAAGTGTTTGCATTATTTCCATATAAATTTATTATAATAGGATTTTTTGCTTGGTGTCTTGAAATATGCTAACAGTAGCCCCAGCTACCTTTTTGCCACAGCGCTGATAGCTTCTGCCTGTCGCCCTCAGGCACCTCCCATAGGTCGAAGTCTTCCTGCAACCCTTATAGTTCCAGCACAACCCCTTCCCTGTCATTCTGCAGGTTCTCATCAGCCCACCGGTAGCATTGCAGAGGTAAAGTTTCGATTCCTCACCAGAAGGCTTCCTGTTGTCAACTGAAAGGGATTAAACCCAAACCTCCGACATGTTGCTAGCGACGGAGCTCGGCTACCACCTCCTCGTTGGGTATTCATCCACAGCTATGCGCCTCTGAGAATGCTACACAGCAATTGTTGATAAATTTGGCAAATCTACTAGTAGCGTTAACACTCAACGCCCATCTAGTGGTTCTAAGTAACGGGATTAAACTACCGGCTTTGAGATCATATCCTAAATTTGAAGATACCCAGGCGACTGACCCTAGAATTTTATTCCCATTACCAGAATGTCGTCAACCTGCTCGTAGGTACCCTTCCAATCGGAATGGCTGGCAGCCAAAATGTTTTCCTGTTGGGTCATGGAAAGCCCAGCAATGGATTTTAAAAGGTTGATAAGATTTTGCCTCTTGTACTTTTGGTAGTTGGGGCCGCCTAGCTGATCCGAAAAGCCATCTGTAAAAAGGTATAGCATATCGTGTTTGCGTAGCTCTACCTGGTGGTTTTCAAAAGGCATTTCCTTTGGGTAGTATCCAATGGGGTTTCGTGTAGGCCTGAATTCCAGCACCTCGCCATTCCTGATTATTGTTAACGGCATGTTAGCTCCTGAATACTCAAGATATGTTGAGGCTGGGTTGAACCTGCAAATAGCCATATCCATACCATCCTTGGTTTCAACCCGTTTACCCGACTGTTTGAGGGAGTTTTTTACGTTTACCCTTAACTCCTCAAGAATTTGGCTTGGAGATATCGAACTCTTCGGGGTAACAATATCGTCCAGAAGGGTTATGCCCAAAATGCTCATAAACGCCCCGGGTACACCATGCCCCGTGCAATCAGCAAATGCCAGAATACCTGCGTTTTCTTGAAGCTTAAACCAGTAAAAATCGCCGCTGACAATATCTCGGGGAAGATAAAAAATAAAAAATTCAGGGAAAAATGCTGAAAGTTGCTCCCTGGATGGGAGAATGGTCGACTGGATGTGCCGGGCATACTCAATGCTATCGGTAATCAGCCTGTTCTGACGGATTATTCTATCGCGCTGGCTAACCACCTCATCTCGTTGTGTTTGGATTTCTTCCTTTTGCTGCGAAATCAAGCTATTACTTTGTTCCAGAATTTCGTTGTCGCGTTTTTTCCTGCGGTAGCTCGATACCAGCACCCCAACTAACCCAATAAGAAGAACAGAAAGCAGAAGTTCAGACAAGAGAATAATATCCCTCCTTTTTACCCTTTCCTTTTGAAGTTCGATTTCCTTTTCCTTTTGAACCGTTTCATACTTGGTGAGGAGCTCTGCCAGGTTTTTCTGGTTATCCCTGGCCAGAATCGTGTCCTTCCACATGGTGTAAATTTCGTAGTACTTTAGGGCTTCTTCAAAATTATTTAACTTTTTATTCAGGCTATAAATTTGTCCGGCCAGCGTCATTTTAAGGTTTGGCTGGTTAAGAGAGTCAATATAGCTCAAGGTTTTAGCGTAGTAACTTTTTGCCATTGCGCTTTTATTCAAGCTATCGTAAGCACAGCCGATGCTCATCAGGCAGAGGGCTGCATCGTTTTTTGCCTTGACCTTTTCAAAAGCATCGAAGGCCTTTTCCTGGTAGGCTATTGACTTTTCGTAGTTCTTGAGGGCAAACTCTACTTCTCCAATATTAGCAAGGCATTGGGCCGATTTATAGTAGTTTCCCTGGTTGGTTTCAAATTTTTGAGCCCTGCTGAAGTATTCGAGTGCCTTTTTGTAATCCTTTTTATTCTTATAAATAACGCCAATGTTCATGAGCGCTGTTGCCTCGTAATCGGCCCATCCCAGTGTATGGAACATGCTTTGCGCCTTTTGGTAGTACTCCAACGACTGGTCCAGCTTATCAAGGCTTAAGTACAGGTTTCCCAGCACGCCGTAAACGGTTGCAACTCCCTTTTGGTTGTTTCGTTTTTCGAAGATATCCAGCGCCTTAAGGAAACTTTCAACCGCCATGCTGTATTTTTGCTCGAACATGTAGGTGTTGCCAATATTTCCATAGGCAGAGGCAATAAGGCTTGAATCGTGAGCGCTTATGGCCATCTCAAGCACCCGGCTAAAGCGCTCCCTTGCCTTTTCAAAACTTGAGTTCACGTTAAAAATAAAGCCATAAGTGTTTTCGCACCGAATCATTAGGGCTGTGTCGGAAAGATCCGTGGCTAGCTGGTGGGCAATTTGGTTGAACGCCATAGCTGAGTCAGTATCGATGTTTATATATCTTTGAGCCAAATCTATGGCTGTTTCGGCCTTTACCGATGTGTTCGGTGCTTCATTCAGCTGTTTTAGCAGGCTATCAATGTCCGACCTTTGGCCAAAAGTCGTAAACATAGGTAGAATAGCGAGTATGGCTGAAATTAATTTCCTCATAATCAGATTTTTCAATAAATTTATGCCTTTTTACCTATATGATGTAAAAATTCACCATAAATTTTTACATCCTAACTCAGAATAAATCTTCTACTGCAGATTGCTGCTTTACTGCCATTCCAAGCCAGGAAAAGCTATTCTAAACAAAACCTACTTGTAGAATGCTCCTCAGGAACAATGCCAAACTAAAAAATCGGCAGCAATCAGAGCTGCAATAAAACTTTGATCCTACACCATTAAATTTTCCATTGGCGGCTAAATCGTTTTAGATATTTACAGTATATTTGTGGAAAAGGCTCAAACACGGTGAAGAAGGTAACCCTTAACGACATTGCAAAAAAGGTTGGCGTATCGAAAACTCTGGTATCCCTTGTGGTAAACGGGAAGGCTAGGGGTTACGGAATTTCTGGACAAACCTGCGACAAAGTTATGGCAGCAGTTAGGGCGTATGGATACAATCCCAACCAAACAGCACGAAGCCTGCGTACCGGGATGAGCAACACTTTGGGCCTAATTGTTTCGGATATCTCCAACAACTTTTATGCCTCTTTGGCAAGACAACTGGAGGATTTGGCCTGGGAGCTTGGCTACAACATGATAATAGGCAGCACCGACGAAAGCGTGGGCAAAGAGCTTAAACTCCTTGAAATTTTTCGTAACCGGCAGGTGGATGGAATTATTCTCTCCTCTTCGCAGCAAAACCCAACCGAGCTGGAAACTTTGGTAAAATCCGGATTCCCGCTGGTACTCATTGACAGGTACTTTCCTACTGTACCTATACCGTCGGCTGTTGTTAACAACAAGGTTGGTGGAGAATTACTGGCACAGCACCTGCTAAATCAGGGTTTTCGCAACCCAGTGGTACTCTCCCTAACCCCAAGCTACATTTCATCCGTTGCCGAACGGGTTGAGGGTTTCGTAAGTGTTTTTGAGAATGCAGCCATTCATACTGAAGTGCACAATATTCCCTTCCTCTGCCTGGTCGACATGGTTGAGGATTTTTTCACGACTCGTCTCCATGATAAGAATATGCCCGATGCAGTTTTTGCCGTTAACAATAACCTGGCAACAGCGACTCTCCGAGCCTGTCATGTTCACAACATTGTTATTCCTAAGGATATTGCGCTGGTTTGTTTTGACGAACTTCCTTACTTTGATTTCTCCAAACCATCCATCACCTCTATAAGGCAACCTGTTGCCGAGCTGTGCAGCGTAGCATTTTCGTTGTTGCTAGGGCAAATTACAAATAACGGGGAAACAAAACCCGGCCATGTAGAAATGATGCCCGTTGAGCTTTTGGTGCGGGAATCGTCAACTCAAATTTCTGATAATAATGGATGGCGGTCACCTTAATGCAAAGGACACAAACCTATGATTGTAAACCAACTTAAACCATGATACAACCAGCCCATAAAATGACTATAATTCACTTTATATCAGGTGTTTCATTGCTTTTTCATAAATCGCATTTGGCAATGTCGCAGTACAAATCACCAGCCGATTTCATATTAAGGTGTGCTAAATCAGTAATTTTAAACACTCATGTAAGGCAGACTGCACAAACACGCATGAATAAGCGAACGTTACTTGCAAGTTCGGCAAAGTCAAAATATGGGGGTTCCATTGCTCTACCCCGATAACGAAAAGCTGTGGGCTAGCGTGCTTGTAATTAAAAAACCTAAAAACTATTTCAGCTTAAACCTTGAGTTATGAATAGAAAAACATTTACAATTCTTTTGGCCTTCCTATGTATGGGATTTGGCGATGCCGTTGGACCATTTGTGGGTCTGGCAAAAGAGCAGTTCGAGCTTTCAAACTTTGAAGCGCAGCTAATTGCCTTCATGGGATTCATCATGTTTGGCTTTTTGTCTGTACCAATGGGAATATTCCAGGATCGACGGGGGAAGAAAGTTGTGCTGATGCTGGGTCTGGCAGTTGCCCTAGCCGGGTTAACCATTCCGTTATTTGGACTGGGCAGCTATGCGTTGTTCCTCCTGACAATTCTGCTTCTGGGCGCAGGTGCTGCAATTCTGCAGGTAGCAGGAAATCCCATCATGCGTGATGTTTCCGAACCCGGGATGTACTCCCGAAACCTTAGCTTCGGCCAGTTCATTAAAGCTATTGGATCGCTGTCGGGTTCCATTATTCCATTTGCCGCCGCAAAATGGATGGGGGCCGATTGGCAAGTTTTATTTCCTATTTACGTGTCAGCCCTGCTGTTAACGTTGGTCGCCGTGGGATTCACGAAGGTAGAGGAGGAGAAGTCCGATAAGAAACCTGCAACACTCAACAGTTGCTTTTCGCTATTAAAAAATCGCTTTGTCCTTTTAATGGTGCTGGGCATTTTTATCTACGTCGGAATTGAAATTTGCCTCAGCTCGGGTGTTCCTATCCTGCTTAGCACCCATTTCGGGATCGACCTAAAAACATGGGGGTTGCTTGGTAATGCCTTTTTCTTCATCGCCATTCTTATTGGTAGGCTTCTTGGTTCCATTATTCTCAGCTGGACAAAACCGGCAGCATTTTTCAGGGTTTCATGTCTCATTGCGCTAATGGGTATCCTGCTCATTTTTTCCAACAACCAGATTACCACATTGGTAGGAATATTCACTACCGGTCTTGGGTTTGCAAACATTTTCCCTTTGATTTTTTCAATTACGGTCGATGCCATGCCAGAGCGGGCTAACGAAATATCGGGTTTAATGGTTACCGCAATCGCGGGTGGCGCATTTATTCCCCCAGTTATGGGCTTGGTGGCCGATATGTCAAGCGTTAGAACAGGCTTTTTGGTTCCTTTGCTGGGTCTTGGATTTATTATTGTTCTATCATTTTTAAAACCTCAACCCTCCAGACAATGAGCTACTCCGACGATAGCAGAATTGTGCTAACCCTTGACGCAGGCGGAACCAACTTCGTATTTTCGGCTCTACAGGGGATAAAACCCATTGCCGATACAATTACACTACCCAGCAACGGTAACAACCTCGAAAAGTGTCTTCAGGGAATCGTGGAAGGGTTCACCAAACTAGGAGCTAAGCTAAAAGGGAAACCTTCGGCCATCAGCTTTGCCTTCCCCGGACCTGCAGACTATCCCAAAGGAATTATTGGCGATTTGGGGAATCTTCCAGGATTCCGGGGTGGCGTTGCCCTGGGACCAATGCTACAGGAGAAGTTCGGAATTCCTGTCTTTATCAATAACGATGGCGATCTCTTTGCCTTCGGAGAGGCCATCGCAGGTTTTCTGCCCTGGGTAAACAGCATGCTTAAAAATGCCGGAAGCCCAAAAAATTTCTACAACCTACTTGGAGTAACTATTGGCACGGGTTTAGGAGGCGGTCTGGTGACGAATGGTAAGCTTTTTACCGGCGATAACTCTGCCGGAACAGAAGTTTGGCTTCTGCGCGATGGTGTCAACCCAACCTGCTTTGCCGAGGAAGAAATCAGCATTAGGGCAGTGCAACGAACATACCATGCACATACGAGGAAAAATGAAAGCACCTTGCTTTCACCCAAAGAAATTGCTGAAATAGCCTACGGAAACCACGAGGGCGATATGGTTGCTGCCAAGTTAGCCTACCAGTCGCTTGGCGCCTCCCTCGGCGATGCTCTGGCAAATATCATAACTATAACCGATTCGATTGTAGTTGTTGGAGGTGGATTGTCAAACGCCTACCATCTTTTTGCCCCTGCCATGCTTGCCCAGCTAAATGGAAGCATTTCAACAGTTACCGGAGAGCAGGTAAACCGCTTGGAGTCAAAGGTGTTTGACCTTGAGAATGAAGGGCAGTGCAACCTTTTTGTTAAGGGTGAAAATCGGAAAATCAAAGTTCCCCTAAGCAGCAAAGAGGTTGACTACGATCCTCTTAAACGGGTAGGCATTGGCGTTTCACGTTTAGGGACCAGCCATGCCGTTGCTATAGGAGCCTATGTTTATGCCATTAACATGCTTGACCATAACACATTACATAGCCAGGCTATTTAATGCTTTAATCCTCCATCATCTAATAAATTTAAGGCGAACGCTTAATGCTAATGTATGAAAGCAAATCCAAGGTAATAGGAGTAATCCCCACCCCATGTTTCAGGGTGTTGGTTTTTTTAGACAAAAAATGCAAACACCAACAAGTTTGGAATAAAAGTAAACTAGGCCATAATAAAATAACACCACTTATAAATACCTATAAACAATGAAAAAGCCGCAACTATTGACAGTTGTAATGCTCATCAGCATTGAGCTGTTTTCACAGGTGAAAGACCCCGTGGATTACGTTAATCCATTTATTGGTACCGATTTTCACGGACACACCTATCCGGGGGCAACCGTTCCCTTTGGAATGGTTCAGCTTAGTCCCGATACAAGGCTAACCGGTTGGGATGGCTGTTCGGGGTATCATTACTCCGACAGGGTAATCTATGGGTTCTCTCATACTCACCTTAGCGGTACCGGGGCTTCTGATTATGGCGATATTCTCATAGCCCCTGTTTCTGGCAAACCCGTTTTTGAAAACACGCGGTATTCTTCTCCATTTAAAAAGGAAAATGAAATGGCGGTTGCCGGTTACTACTCGGTTTTTCTCGACAAGTACAAGGTTCAGGCTGAACTTACTGCAACCCGTAGGGTTGGCTTCCACCGCTACACCTTTAAGAATCCCAATAAAGCGGCGCTGGTTATTGATCTCGAGCATCGCGATAGGGTCATCGAATCTTGGTTAAAGGTAGTAGGGAAGAACGAGCTGCATGGGTTTCGCCGATCTAGCCACTGGGCAAACGACCAGCAGCTATACTTTGTTATCCGATTTTCCCAACCCTTTGAAAAGGGGCCAAACTTCGTGGATGCCAGCGAACAGCTAAGCATAACGAACGGCGAAAATGGTGAAGTATTGGCTGAGGGAACCAGGCTTAAGGCATGGCTTCAGTTTCCTAAACTTCCAAACGGTAAACTTCTTGTAAAGGTCGGACTTTCAGCCGTGAGCGAGGAGGGGGCTTTACGCAACCTGGAAGCCGAGGTGCCCAATTGGGATTTCGATAGCGTTGCCGCTCAGGCCAAAAACGACTGGAATATCGAGCTGTCAAAAATTAAAGTGGACGGCGGCTCTCCCGACCAGCTGACCACCTTCTACACAGCTTTGTACCACGCTATGGTTGTCCCCAATGTGTTCTCTGATGTTGATGGGAGCTACCGTGCCATGGATAACCAGGTGCACCATGCCGAAGGTTTTACTCCCTATACCGTTTTTTCGCTTTGGGATACCTACAGGGCTTGGCACCCGCTAATGACAATTATTGATACTCGACGTACTACCGATTATATTAACACTTTCCTGTCTGATTACCGCTTCGGTGGTCGCTTGCCCGTGTGGGAGCTGGCTGCCAACGAAACCGAGTGCATGATTGGGTACCATTCGGTTCCCGTTATAGCCGACGCATGGATAAAAGGAATCAGAAATTTTGATCCCGATCTAGCCCTGAAGGCAATGCTCCATAGCGCAAATCTCAACCATTTTGGGCTAAAGGAGTACAGGCAGTACGGTTTTATTCCTGGCGATATGGAGCATGAGTCGGTTTCCAAAACACTGGAGTATGCCTATGACGACTGGTGTATTGCTCAATTTGCGAAATCCATTGCCGATAGCTCTACCTACCAAAAGTTCATTATGCGGGCACAGTCATACAAGAATCTCTTCGACCCATCCACTCACTTCATGCGACCACGGATAAACGGCGGTTGGAAAGATAACTTTAACCCATCCGAGGTTGACCAAAACTTCACCGAGGCAAACAGCTGGCAGTACAGCTTCTATGTACCTCATGATGTTTCCGGCCTTATTGAACTCCACGGCGGAAAGAAAAATTTCATCGGTAGGTTGGATGAGCTATTTTCAACCTCATCCCAGCTGATGGGGAAAAATCAAGTTGATATAACCGGCCTTATTGGGCAGTATGCTCATGGAAACGAACCCAGCCACCATATGGCATACCTTTACTGCTATGCCGGGCAACCGTGGAAAACACAAAAGCTTGTACGCAAGATTATGGACGAGATGTACACCTCAAAACCCGATGGCCTTTGTGGTAACGAGGATTGCGGACAAATGAGCGCATGGTACATTTTAAGTGCAGCAGGATTTTATCCGGTCTGCCCGGGAAGTACACAACTCGTCATTGGTTCTCCGCTCTTCAGTAAAATTACCTTTAACCTGGAAAACGGAAAGTATTTTTCGGTGGTAGCCGAGAACAACTCGCCTGAAAATATTTACATCAACTCTGCTTCGCTTAATGGTAAACCCATTACCCGCTGCTGGATTGACTACAACGAGATAATGGCAGGGGGCGAACTCCGTTTAGCTATGTCGCCTACTCCTAATAGCGGCTGGGGCAGCACCGATGCTGATATGCCAACCTCATCAATTGATGAGCATTTTATAGCTACTGCTCCGGCCTTCAACACCTCAACTAAAACATACATGGACAGCTTGCAGCTAACCCTCACAACTGTCCAGCCCCAAGCCTCAACTTTTTATTCGGTGGCAGAAATAAACCACCCCGAAGCCATTCCAATATGGACACAAGGGAATACGCTGAATCTTAAGAGCTCCAAACGGGTTAAAGCCTACTCCGTTCTTCCGGGTGGCGAATCCAGCGCCATAGTTGAGGGTTCCTTTATCCGAATCGAGGGAATTAAAAATGTTGAGCTGAAAAGCATCCCTAGCCCTCTTTACGATGGTGGTGGAAAACTTGCGCTGGTTGACGGGCAAAGAGGCTCTACAAATTTCAGGTTGGGAGGCTGGCAGGGCTACCAAAATCAGGATTTTGAGGCAATTGTTGACCTGGGCCATGAACGTGAACTTCACTATCTTGGAGCAGAGTTCCTTCAGGATGCCTCGCCATGGATTATGATGCCCCGGCAAGTTACCTTCTCTGTTTCGTCCGATGGTACTAGCTACTCCAACATTGGAGTGGTCAACAACGACATCCCCGATACTTTAGAAAAGCCCATAGTAAAAGAACTCGGAGTAGCTGTTAATGTCGAGGCTCGCTACGTAAAGGTATTTGCAAAATCGTATGGAAAACTGCCATCGTCGCATGAAAGTGCCGGCGAATCATCCTGGCTATTTGTTGACGAAATAGTAATCCGTTAGCTAAATGTTCAGCTTATGAACCCACAAGACGCATAAACATACCAACACACATTTTAGCCGCCAACCTGCTGAACCACAAAATCATGGTCATTTAAGGCTGGCCCTTCTCCTATTTTTTTGTAATAATTTTGGCTTTTGCTTTACTTCAGGAAATTTTTGTTGTATCTTATAGCTGTAATCCAACACCATGTAAAATGAATAATGATTTTATCTGTCCAAAATGTGAGGGATACCTGGTTGTAGGAGGCAGCGTGATTCTTTCTATTAGCATGCAAAGCGGATTACGAGGTCTTATCCTGCTTAGTCCTGAACTTGGAAACTATGCCAAGGTGAGTAGCCCTCATGTTAAAATTGAAAATGGCGAAATGCTGGACTACTACTGTCCCATTTGCCATGCCAAGCTGGCTGCTTCAGATGTACACCCTCGTCTGGTAAGGCTTATCATGATTGACGACAAATCCAAGCGGCATGAGATTTTCTTCTCGGGAATTGTGGGGGAACACTGCACCTACAAGATTTCGGAGACTGTATATGAGAAATTTGGCGAATCATCTGCCACTTACGATCAGTACTTCAAAACCCGTAGAATATAGGCTGACATCCATGTGTAGAAAAATATAGCCTAGCCAGGGCGGTTGCACTCGGGTTATGCTTCGTGGTTTATCTTTCACGCGAGACCTCCTATGGGGCAAATTTTTGATGGGGCATGTTGTGTTGGTATACTAAACTTCCATACCTAAACCTATTGCTATTCCCTGTTGCGCCGGAGTTATAGGGGGATTATCATTAAAAATGAAATATGTAAAGCTGGTAACTAGGCAATTCCGGGCTTGCCTATCTATCCGAAGATGCCCTGCCTGCATTTTTAACTGAAAGCAACATCGGCCGGGTTGCGCCCTAAGCGATGTATTCAGTTGAGGCGCTCCTCCTCGGTCAAATGGAGAAATTAATACCTCGAATAAATTTATTATATTTGTATTTTGGCTAGTATCACGACGTTTTCCCTGCAGTTTTAACTAGCATTCTGTTGCTTGCAACCACAATAAGCATTTTTACAAAATCCGATTCCGCTCATTTAACCCTTTACAAAATGATAACAGTAATTATACCCACACTCAACGAACAAAATACAATCTCGCAGGTAATTGAACTTGTGGAAAAATCTGCAAACGTATCAGAAATTTTGGTAGTTGATGATAAATCTTTGGATAGCACAGTAAAAATTGCCAGGGCAAAAAACGTAAAGATTTATACAAGCACAAAATTGGGTAAGGGTTCTTCAATGTATGAGGGAATGCTACTCGCCACAAATGGTATAATTGTATATTTAGACGCTGACATAACTACCTATCCTGAAAATATTGTTAATTTACTAACCGACCCAATAATAAACAATACTGCAGATTTTGTAAAAGCAACATTTAATAGGCAAGCCGGCAGGGTTACTGAATTAGTGGCAAAACCTTTATTAAGCCTTCTTTTCCCTGAACTTGCTCATTTTTCTCAACCCTTAAGTGGAATGATTGCAGCAAAAAAAAGTATTCTGGAAAAGGCTACTTTCGAAAACGATTATGGTGTCGACGTTGGGCTGCTTATTGATATGTTCCAGGAAAAAGCACGAATTGTAGAAGTAAATATAGGATATATAGAAAATAGGATGCAGTCGTGGGAACAACTTGCTAAAATGTCTAAAGAAGTTTCAAGGGCAATCTTAAAACGTGCAGAACTAATAAAACACTCTAATTTGGAGACACTTGGTAATTTTGCTATGATTAGAGACCAAATGGATTTTGCTATTAAGGAAAGTCTGCTTGGTTTAAACAAAATGTTAATTTTCGACATGGATAACACCATTCTTACAAAAAGTTTCATTTTAACACTGGCTACAAATTATAAATTTAAAGAAAAATTAATTGAAATTGTAGCTGAAAATAGTAGCCCTTATGTCCGAACAAAATTAATTGCACAATTACTTAAAGGTTTAAAAATAAACGAATTGCTGGAAACATTAGATGGCATTCCTACTGTTAATGATTTTGAAAGAATTGTTAAGGAGTTTAAACAAAAAGGTTATATATGCGGTATAATAAGTGATAGCTACGATTGCATAACAAATCATCTTGTAAATAAATTTGATTTGGACTTTTCTATCGCAAACGAATTAGAATTTTCAAACGGCATGGCAACAGGGGAAGTCAAAATTCCTTCTGCGTTTTTACGTACTAAAGATAGTACATGTAATCATGATTTTTGTAAATCCAACGCCATGCGAGAAGTTGCACACCGCTATCATATTGATTTACACAATATAATTGCTGTGGGTGACGATGAAAATGATATTTGCATGATAAAGGATTGTGGAATCGGCGTTGCGTTTTGTTCTTCAAATTCAACATTGAATTTTATAGCAGATAGAGTAATCCAAGAAAGAACATTTGCCCCTTTGATAGAGCTTCTGAAATAAAAAATAAATATAAAGCTTTGCTTTTTATCAATTTAATAAAGTAAATTCTAAAAAGGAGGATAAGCTTTTAGACATTTTGCTACCTATATTGAAAAGATGTCCTTTTTCAAAATATACCCACTCCGTTTCAACATAGTCCGAATCCCGATGGAATAGCCTCAAAATGGAACATTTGAGTTCGGCTGCTGATAACATGCCTAGCCAAACCCTTAAAAAAATTTTTCACATCATTTAAAATGGTTACCTTTACCCCCGACTTTTGGGGGTGCCTTTAAGGCTGAGATTACACCCTTTGAACCTGATCCGGGTAATACCGGCGAAGGGAAAAAGAGTTTTAGGTATCAATCTCAAGTTTTTTTACTTCCCCCTTTTTTAAAAGGCTACTCAAGAGCATCAACCGGGGTGCACACCGCTATTGCTTTTGGTGGCCCGATGTTTAACACTTAAAAAAGGGTAAAAACCATGAAAAAATTTTTTCTTTTGTTGCTCATGCAGCTTGCAGCTGCATGGGCTTTTGGTAATCCAACCGATTTTTCAGGCTCATTAAAAGTTAGCGGTAGGGTTACCGATTCTGAAGGTAATCCGCTAGTTGGAGCAACCGTAGCTCTTGAGGGTACCCTGCTGGGAACCTCAACCAACCCCGATGGCAGCTTTGTCCTTAACCGCTTGCGACCCGGAACCTATGTGCTGATCGCCTCATTTGTCGGTTTCGAAACCGCCAGGCTCAACCTGGTGCTGCAAGAAAATGTAGTTATCAACATTACTCTTAAGGAGTCAACGCTGATGTTCGACGAGGTTGTAGTAAGCGCTACTCGGGCTTCCGGACGTATGCCAATTGCCCAAACTACCATAAGCAAGGAGCAAATTGACGGGAACAACACTGGTTTTGATGTTCCTTATCTCCTGGAACTTCAACCCTCCGTTGTTGCAACCTCCGAGGGGGGGACTGGCATTGGCAACACGGCTATTCGCATTCGAGGAACTGATATGTCGCGAATAAACGTTACGGTTAACAGCGTGCCCCTGAACGATGCCGAATCGCAGGGCGTTTTTTGGGTCGATTTGCCCGACTTTACTGCTTCGGTAGATAACCTTCAGGTGCAACGCGGGGTGGGTACTTCAACAAACGGTGCCGGGGCATTTGGAGCAACTATCAACTTTCAAACGGTTTCCCTATCGCAAACACCATTTACCTCATTCGACATTTTTGCGGGCTCCTACAACACCTGGAAACTCTCTGCTCGGTTCGGAACGGGTTTGGTAAAAGAAAAATTTAGCTTTGAGGGTCGTTACTCGCAGCTTGGCTCCGATGGATATATTGATCGCGCGGGCTCCGACCACCGGTCAATGTTCATGACCGCAGCATGGCACGGCGCTAAAAGTCTGATTAGGGTTAACATCATCCATGGCGAGGAGCACACGGGAATAACATGGGAGGGCACACCCGATTACATGTTACAGATTAACCGCCGCTACAACCCCGCCGGTGAGTACACCGATGAATTCGGCAATACCCGCTACTATAAAGACCAGAAGGACAACTACTGGCAAACCCACTACCAGCTTATTTCAACCTTCTCCCTGGGTTCTAACTTAACACTTAACGCTACCGTTCATCTGACGGATGGAAAAGGGTACTACGAGGAGTTCAAGGAGGACAGAAAGTTTTCAAAATATGCGCTGCCTAACCTCGTTCTTGGAATTGACACCATTCGCACAAGCGATATCATCCAGCGCAAATGGATGGAAAACCAGTTCTACGGTGCGGTTGCCTCGGTAAACTACCGAAAAAAATCTCTTGAAGTTGCTGTCGGTGGTGGTTGGAACCGGTACGATGGCGACCACTTTGGCCGGATTCTCTGGAGTGCTTATAACTACGGGTTACCTAAAGATTACGAATGGTACCGAAACAACGGCCTAAAAACCGACTGGAATATCTTTGCCAAATCGGTTTGGCAACCCGGTAAAATGCTTAGCCTTTTTGCCGATATTCAGCTGCGCGGCATACAATATGACCTAAAGGGTCCGGACTCAGACCTTCTGCCGGTTGACCAGGAACATAGCTGGCATTTTGTTAACCCAAAGATTGGTACAACATTTAGGTTTTCTCCTGCAAGCGAACTCTACGTTTCATTTGGAGTTGCCAACCGTGAACCGTCGCGAAGCGACCTCAAGGATGCCCTAAAGGGCGCAACAGGCTTTGCCCCAAAACCCGAAAGACTTTACGACTGGGAGTTGGGATATGGCCTTAGGCATCAGGATTTTGCGATTAACACAAATATTTACTACATGAAGTACAGGGACCAGCTGGTGCTAACCGGTGAGCTTACAGATGTTGGCTATGCGCTTATGGACAACGTCCCTGATAGCTACCGGGCCGGAGTTGAGATTCTTCTTGGTTTAAAGCCATTTCAATGGCTCAACGTGGAGGCCAACACAACTTTTAGCCGCAACATTATTGAACACTACACTAACTACGTCAATTTAACCGATAACCCAACCGATTGGAATGAAACAGGGTTAACCGAAGCAGAATATCTTGGTAACACAACCATTTCCTACTCCCCCTCCGTGGTGGGTTCAGCTAAAATTACGGTTACCCCGGTTAAAGCACTTTACTTTTCATGGATTGGTAAGTATGTGGGCAAGCAGTACATAGATAACACCGAAAGCAGTAGCAGAAGTTTGGATGCTTACTTTGTAAACAACATTGTTGGTGAGTATAAATTTTCACCCAAAATGGCCAAAAGCATTTCACTGCAGGTTGTAGTTAATAACCTTTTCAACCTGAAATATGAGGCTAACGCATGGGTGTACCGCACAAAATTTCAAAGTGGCGATCCGGAGTATGTCAGCATAGGCTACTATCCCCAGGCTACCCGAAATTTCATGCTCCGACTTGCGGTTGGGTTCTAAAATTATACCAACAATAATGAAGGGCAGCATGCGATGATAATAGGGGTGGGCAGCAGCAAGCCCGCCCCTGCTTGCCAAAAAGATTAGGAATAAGTTGAAAGAAAATGAATTAATTGAACCATTAAGCGTGAGAAGCCAAATGCTTGTCCTAAACCTTTAGAAGGAACTTGCCCGTTTGCCGGTTGAGCTTGCCGAAGGGTGAATCAACCAGCAGGCGGACAAGATCTTGAATTTTGAATCTGAAATCTTCAATTCTTTATCCCTGAAAAAAAATGAGCTGGCTGATAGGTAACTACATCGAACTTCTGGGTGCCACCATTGGCTTGATTTATCTATACTTCGAAATAAAGCAGAAAATTTGGCTATGGCCATTGGGAATTGCCACCTCGGCTCTCTACATATACATCTACTTTTCATCAAAATTTTACGCCGACATGGGGCTTCAGGTTTACTATTTGATAATAAGTATATACGGATGGTACCACTGGCTGCATGGAAATGTTGACAATACCTCCAGCTCAAAGCCCCTGCCGGTTACCCGAATAACATTGAGGCTACTAGTAGTTCTTACGACTATTTCGCTTTTACTATTCGTTATTTTATGGTTTGTGCTCGACAGGTACACCGATTCCCCTGTTCCGGTTGGCGATGCCTTTACAACGGCGCTCAGCATCACTGCCACCTGGATGTTGACACGAAAAATTATCGAACACTGGTGGGTTTGGATTGTAGTTGATGGGGTCTCTATGGGACTCTACATCTATAAAGGACTTTACCCAACCACCGTGCTTTTTGCTTTTTACACCATTTTGTCGGTTGTGGGGTACTACCAATGGAAAAGGGAAATTACCCCATCTCAAGTAAAAACTACCGCTGGCTCTTCCGCAAAAGAGTAAATTTGCTAGTCCATATAACTCAAACAAGTGCCCTATGAACGCTGTAATTGTTGCCAACGGCAAATTTCCGGAACACCCTAAACCGCTTCGTCTTATACATGAAGCTAAAACCTTACTTTGCTGCGATGGGTCCATAGAGCATCTTGTTAAACTCGGTATAACCCCTACCGCCATAGTTGGCGACCTTGATTCGGTTAGCCCTGAACTCAGGGAGCGTTTCAAAAACATACTTTTTCACGACCCCGACCAAAACAGCAACGACCTAACCAAGGCTGTTTCCTGGTGTGCTGAGCGTAACATCAACTCAATTTCCATTGTAGGAGCAACTGGAAAACGTGAGGATCACACAGTGGGAAACATCGGGCTACTTGTTAGGTATGCCAGAATGGGCTTACAGGTTGAAATGGTCACAGACACCGGCACTATCAAGCCTCTTTTAGAATCAGCTAAATTAACCAGCTTTCCCGGACAGCAAATTTCAATCTTTTCTCCCGTTAACCAAACTACAATTACCACAAATAACCTTAAATATCCTATTGATAATGGCCAGATTCCCGAGTGGTGGATGGGTACGCTGAATGAATCGCTGGGCAGTTGGTTCGAACTCAATTTTTCTCCTGGTCCCCTTATCGTTTATCAAATGTACTAATAAACTGTAATATATACTAGTTTCTGAATTTCAATATATTATAAATTTTATTTACAATATCATTGCTTTTTGATTGCATATTGTTAGCTTTGTGGTGGGACTAATTAAATCTCCACATCATGAAGTATCTAAATTCCGTTATTACCGGAACAGGTAGCTACATCCCTTCCGTTAAGATTAGCAACCGCGAATTTGCCCGTAACACCTTCTTTAAAAAAGATGAATCGGCAATTGAAACCCTGGTTGATGAGGTTATTGCTAAATTTAAAGATATTACCGGTATTGAAGAGCGGCGCTGGGTAACCGACGATTTGTGCGCCTCGCACATTGCAGCCATTGCTGCTGAAGAAGCTATTGCCACTGCGGGCATTGACCGCGAAACTATTGACCAAATCATAGTTTCGCACAACTTTGGGGATGTTCTTCAGGGTACCATTCAGTCCGACACCATCCCCAGCGTTGCATCACGTGTTAAGCACCTGTTGAAAATTAAAAATCCTGCTTGCATTCCTTACGATGTTATATTTGGTTGTCCGGGTTGGGTTCAAGGGGTCATTCAGGCCGATTCATATATTAAATCAGGGTTGGCCAAACGATGCCTGGTGATTGGTGCCGAAACCCTTTCGAGGGTCATTGACAAGCACGACCGCGACTGCATGATTTTTGCTGATGGCGCTGGTGCTACCATTGTTGAGGCGGTTGAAGCTGACGAAAAAGCCGGGGTCATAGCCTCCTCAATGATGTCGCACACCGAGCAGGAAGTCTTCTACCTTTCACTAGGGAAATCCTTCCATCCCGATTCGGATTCCCGCATACGGTACATAAAAATGGATGGTCGTAAAATCTACGAGTATTCTCTTATAAACGTACCAGGTGCCATGCGCGAAGCCATCGAAAAATCAGGGATTAACCCAAGCGAACTTAAAAAAATTATCATTCATCAGGCTAACGAAAAGATGGATGAGGCCATTGTAGCACGTTTCATCAAACAGCTAAAAATTCAAACCCCCATTTCCGATCTCATGCCAATGAGCATTAAGGAGTTAGGCAATAGCTCGGTGGCAACCATTCCAACACTTTACGACCTAATACTAAAGGGAAAAGTGCCCAACCATACCATAGCCAAAGGCGATATCATAATGTTTGCTTCGGTTGGTGCCGGGATGAACATCAATGCGATTGTTTACCGACAGTAATTTAGCAACACACGATGAACTTTTGACTGAAAATAACCAGCTAACGCAAATGGCTAATGCTTGTTTGGCAGGCCTCTTTTATGGTGGTTATTCCAGCATAGGTTTTTTCCTTTGATGGGTAGCTTGCTCGTAGGAGTAGGCAATGCTTAATAGTTCCGCCTCGCTCCAGGCTTTCCCGATAAACGAAATATTTACGGGGAGGCCATCTATAAATCCCATAGGAACGCTTATGCTTGGATAACCAGCAATCGCTGCATACGACGAACTTCCCCCTAAAAAGTGATCGCCATCAACCAAATCGGTTTTCCAGGCTGGTGAACCAGTAGGTGCAACTAGTGCATCCAGCTTGTATTCGTTCATTATACGGTCGATTCCTTGCTTGCGCATCCCAGTTTGCATCATCTCAAGATTTTTTTTGTACTCGGGGCTGTTAAGATCTCCTTTTGATTGTGCCATTTCCAGTAGCTGCTGGTCGAAGTACATTAACTCCACAGAATCGTTCAGGTTAAACTTAATCAGTTCGCTAATATTCTTTACCCGAGCGCTCTCCCCCAGGCTGGCAAAGTAGCGGTTCAACCCATCTTTAAACTCATACAGTAGAACCTCGAACGAAGCGTTATCAACTTCCCTGCTTACCGGAAAATCAATAGCTACCACTTCGGCTCCAGCCTGCTTCATGGCGTCAACACTTTGTTTCATAAGGGTGTCAACCTTAAAATGAAATCCTGATACGTTGGTAAGCAAACCTATTCGTTTACCTTTCAGCCCATCTCTTTTTAAAAATTTTGAATAGTCAGAATAGAATACCGCATCCGGGTTTAGGGTTTTTGCATCGGTAGAATCGACACCCACCATAATTCCTAAACATACTGCCACATCCTCAACTGTACGCGCCATGGGTCCTGGTGTGTCCTGGGTAAATGAAATTGGTATAATTCCCGTCCGGCTAATCAGGCCTACTGTGGGCTTCAGCCCAACAATGCCGTTGTTATTGGACGGGCACACTATAGACCCGTTTGTTTCGGTTCCAATTGCAAAAGCACAAAGGTTGGCTGCTACGGCAACCCCAGAACCGGAACTTGACCCGCATGGGTTTCTTTCGGTATCGTAAGGATTGCGGGTTTGCCCACCAACTCCGCTCCAACCACTTGATGAGAGACTGGCTCTAAAGTTTGCCCATTCGCTAAGATTTGCCTTGGCAATAATAACTGCCCCGGCTTCGCGAAGTTTTTTGGCAACATGGCTATCCCGCCAAACGTATGAATTCTTTAAGACAACTGCACCAGCAGTAGTCGGCATTGAATCTTTTGATTCTATATTATCCTTCAGTATTACCGGTATGCCATGCAAGGGACCACGGCTTTTCCCTGCGGCTAGCTCGCTGTCGAGCTCCTGGGCTATTCTAATGGCCTCGGGATTAATAGCAATTATTGAGTTAAGAACGGGACCATTTTTATCCAGCTCCTCTATTCTTGTCAGGTAATCGTTTACCACTTGGGCCACCGTGAACTTTCCCTCCCGGTATCCCTGTTGAAGCTGTTTTATAGTAATTTCCTCAAGGTATTCGGTTTCCCCTACTTTTGCCTGTTCCCGCTCGTGACAACCCGTAGCTACCGCTATAAGTATGACCAGCCCGGCTAGACATGCGGCAATTTTTGTCAACTTTTCCATTTTTGCAAATTTTTTAATAGTGTTAGGACTTGCTTTTCATATCTACTTTACACAAACAATGCTGTGCTGAGTGTTGCTGCGGCACCCTTTTTCGTATGGCATAACTATGTCATATGCTATAAGTATGCTTTAATTTTGACCAAGTTAGCTCAACTAGGTTTAAAATCAAATACATATCCAGGGTGGGGGTAATAGGAAAAGGCGGTTTGCTGAACCGCCTTTTCCGAATTATCCCAGGTTAAACGCTTTACTTTAAAGAAAATTCAGAGTAGCCAATCATATAGCCATCCATATACAGTGTTACCTTATAAACGCCCGTCAAAAGTTCTCCATTGTTATCAAAAAATATGCACACATCAAGATCGCTGTTCTGGTAATCGACCTCCCTACTAGCCGAGAAAACAATTTTTTCGCCCTCAAAATCGAACAAATCGGCTTCCGACTTGGTCAGCACAAAGTCATCGGGTCCAACAATCCGCATGTAAACATTCCGGGTTCCCGGTTTAGCAATAGAATTTTCGCTTAGGGTAAAGCATGCGCGAATTTTATTCACCCTGCGTGCTCGGGTTACCTCGTTGCCTTTCTGGTTTACACCCATGGCTACAATATCGCGTGCCTTAACTATTGAACCCTTTGCAACCTGGGTATTGAGCTCTTCCGTTTTTTGCTCAAGCTCTATTACTGTTTGTTTGGCGGTGGCTGCCTCCTCTTTCACCTTAACATTCTCTGCAATTAACTCCTTGTTCAAAGCATTCAAGGAATCTATATCATGGAGCATATCCTTCATAATTGAACGTAGGGTGCCTAGCTCCTTTTGGTACTCCTTAATTTTGGCATAGCTAATCTGCTTCACACTCTGAAGCTCGGCATACAACTTTTTGGCATGTTCCTGCTCCTTTTGAAGTTTTTGATTCAGCGTGTCGTTGGTAGTCTCCAGCTCGCTGTAGTCATTCATCAACCTCAGCAAATTATTAGAAATTGAGTCCTTTTGTGCCTGGAGTATTTCCTGTGTATCTTTTGCTTGCTGCTTTTGCTGGAAGTACACAACAGTTAATCCAGCTATAATCAACAGAAGCATAACCATAATTACTCTTAGAGTTTTAATGGTTTTGGCTGATTTTTCATTATTCTCCATTTGTCTTTTATTATTTAGTTAAAACTGTTAGGTTTAGTGCTAGTTTCTGTTACCAAGGGTAAGATTTTGAAATACTTCCTCAAGTTGAAGGTCTCTTTTTTGAAGGGTAAGTAGCGTGAATCCTGCATTTTTGGCAAAATTAAATATTTTGCCTCGTAAGTCTTCGAGCCTGCCAGAGGTAATCCACCAGCAGTTAGTATCAATGAGGGTTGCCGTTTCCACCCCTTCAATAGCCATGATAGCTTCACGACTAACCTTTTCGGCAAACTCTACAACTATGTTTTGCCTAAGCCCCGACGACAAAGCTTTAACTTCGGTGTTGGTTCCATCGGCAACTACTAAACCCTTGTTAATGATGATGATTCTGCTGCAGATTGCTTCAACTTCTTGTAGGATATGGGTTGAGAAAATAACAGTCTTGTCTCTGCCTATTTCTTCAATAACGTTACGAATTTCGACAATCTGATTAGGATCCAAACCGCTGGTTGGCTCATCGAGCACCAGCACGGAGGGGTTGTGAATTAATGCTTGCGCCAAGCCTACCCGTTGCCTGTACCCCTTGGAGAGGCTGCCGATCTTTTTACCCTGCTCATCGCCTATACCCGTAATGCCAATAAGCTCCGATAAGCGCCGGCGCTTTTCCTTTCCCAACTTGTAGATGGAGGCCACCCACGATAGGTATTCCTTCACGTACATATCCGTATAAAGAGGATTATTTTCGGGCAAATACCCAATCTCCCTTCTAAAATCAAATCGGGTATCCTGCGTGTTATGACCATTAATATCAACACTTCCGCTGTCTTGGAAAAGGTAGCCCGTGATAATTCTCATCAACGTTGACTTTCCGGCGCCGTTCGGCCCTAAAAGTCCAACCACCTGACCTGTTGAAATATTGAACGAAACATCGTTGAGCGCTTTCTGCTCTCCAAACTGCTTGGTTATGTGGCTTATTCCTATTGACATCGTTATACTAAACCCGTAAATGCTAGTTCTTCGTTCAAATAAACGGAATTGGGAATGGGTTTATTTTATTCCAAACTCACTTTTAAGCCTATCAACATAGTCGAGCTTTTCCCACGTAAAAAATTCCACTTCCCGCTTAACAATTTTTTCTCCGTTGCAGTTGCTATTCTCAATAAAATCAACATTACGTTTATAATGGTCGCGCCCAAAATGCCCGTAGGCGGCGGTTTCTTCAAATATGGGATTTTTAAGTCCCAGCCGTTTAACTATTGCTGCTGGTCGCAGATCGAAAATGGTCAATATTTTTTGGGCAATTTCACCATCACTGAGGCTTACTTTAGCTGTGCCATATGTATTAACATATAGATTGATAGGCCTGGCTACTCCGATAGCGTACGCTACCTGTATTAGCACTTCGTCGGCAATACCAGCTGCCACCATATTCTTCGCAATGTGACGAGCGGCATAAGCTCCCGACCTGTCAACTTTTGAAGAATCTTTTCCTGAAAAAGCTCCACCGCCATGCGCTCCTTTTCCACCGTAAGTATCAACAATGATTTTCCTGCCGGTTAGCCCGGTATCGCCATGAGGCCCGCCAATAACAAACTTGCCCGTTGGGTTAACATGCAGAATATAATCGTCCTTAAATAGTTTTTGAACCCGCTCGGGAAAACGTTTCTTTGCTCTTGGAATCAGAATATTCTTTACATCCTCGTAAATTCTGCTGAGCATACGGGCATCATCGGTATCAAATTCGTCGTGCTGGGTTGATACCACAATGGTGTGAATGCGGACGGGTTGGTTGTTATCGTCATACTCAAGGGTAACCTGCGACTTAGCATCAGGCCGAAGATAGGTCATTTGCCGCCCCTCGCGGCGGATGCCGGCCAGCTCCATTAGCAGCACATGCGAAAGGACTAAAGCCAATGGCATATAGTCATCGGTCTCGCGGCACGCATAGCCAAACATCATCCCCTGGTCGCCGGCGCCCTGTTCCTCCTCCGACTGGCGAACTACACCCCTTGTTATGTCGGGCGATTGCTCATGGATTGTTGAAATAACCCCACACGATTCAGAATCGAACCGGTACTGGTCATTCGTGTAGCCAATCCTTTTTATCACCCTTCGGGCAACCTCTTGGACATCAACATAGGCCTTAGTTTTAACCTCTCCGCTAAGCACTACCAAGCCCGTTGTTACGAGGGTTTCACATGCCACCTTGGCCTCCGAATCCCTCCGTAAAAACTCATCAAGGAGAGCATCTGAAATTTGATCGGCTATCTTATCGGGATGACCCTCCGATACGCTCTCGGACGTAAATAAATACCCCATTTTAATAAAATTTAGATGGTTACTTAATTAAATAACAAGGGAAGGTTTGAACAGTTGCGGCAAACAGCACGTTTTAGCATTTATTATTGTGGTTGCAATCAGTCAAATCTCTCCACATTCTACCGGCAAAGATACCACATTATTTATTTTTACTCTATAATTTATGTTCCTCTAAGGGGCAATATCCAACTTGAAGTATATAAAAGGCTTTTGTTTAGTCTATCCTGATGGATTTACCCAAAAATTAGACATTTGGCTAAACTAACCTTCTGGTTAAGCGGCTAATCGGCAGGTATAGCCATGCAGCGATTAGCGTACCCACAACATCAGCTATCAAATCAAACCAGTCTGCCCCTCGATAGGTGAATACTTTAAGCTGAAGCAGCTCAACCAATCCTCCATATATGATGGAAACAACTATCCCAACCCACCTGGTCTTTTGCAATACGCTTCCCGATAGTCTAAGCGTGTTGTTTTCCGAGATCACCAGAAGTGTTAGCACGGCAAAAAGGCCAAAATGAACCAACTTGTCTATACCCGAAACGCTTACCTTTGGAAATCCGGAGGGTGGCATTGTGCATAGAATCAAAATAACCAACCCCCAAAGAATCGAATTCCTATTCTTGCTGAAAAATTTTAGTGCCTTCGCCATCATTACCAGTATAATTTGGTTGTCATTCTTGTAGCAAGTATAAAGCTAGTAATAATTTGGTAAACAAATTGAACCATACCTGCGGCTCTGCCTTTTACCCCTTACCACCAACGAATAAAATATTGTATTGCTATTTATCAACACCCCAATGAATTAAAATCTATTTGGCTTCCATATTAAATTATGTTAAATTATCTATTGTTGACCCTGTAAAAATTGCTAAGCACCTTGTAGAATAAGACTTCTATAGACTTATCTACAAAATGACAACAGAGCTTAGTTTGATTATATCGGGCAAGTAGCTATTTTTATACCATAAAATTACTAAAACTCATGGCCATGTTTGACAAGCAGATTTATGTTGACCGCAGGCTTAAGCTGCGAAAAAAGGTAAAATCTGGCATAGTTCTTATTTTGGGAAATACCGAAAGCCCAATCAACTACCAGGGTAACACGTATAACTTTCGGCAGGATAGTAATTTTCTTTACTTTTTTGGACTTGACACCCCGGGGCTTGCTGGGGTAATTGACATTGAAGAGGGTACCGATTGCCTTTACGGCGATGATTTTGACATTGACGACATTATTTGGATGGGACCCCAGCCAAAGTTGAAGGATATGGGTGAAAAGGTAGGCGTTCTTTCTACCCATCCATTTAGAGAACTCTCTACTACCTTGAACAGAGCCATAAGGCAGGGCCGAAAAATTCATTTCCTCCCGCCATACAGGGCAGATAATACCCTCCTCCTGGAAAAATTATTGGGAATTAACCAAACCATTATTAAAACCTACTCCTCCATTGAACTCATAAAAGCCATTGTTAGCCTTCGCTCAGTAAAAGAACCCTGCGAGGTTGAAGAAATAGAAAAGGCGTGCTCTGTGGGTTACAAAATGCATGTTACCGCCATGAAAATGGCAAAGCCCGGCGCTTTGGAGCGCGAAATTGCTGGCGAACTTGAAGGAATAGCTCACTCTTTCGGATATATGACCTCTTTCCCAACAATTCTCTCCCAGCATGGCGAAACTCTTCACAACCACGATCACTCACTTACCCTTGAGGAAGGACGATTATTACTGGTTGATGCCGGAGCCGAGGGGATTAGCCATTACGCTTCCGATTTCACCAGAACTTTTCCGGTTGGCGGGCATTTTTCACAAAAGCAAAAGGATATTTATTCTATAGTGCTGGCTGCCAACAATAAAACTGCAGAACTAGCAAAGCCTGGCGTTACTTACTTTAACGTGCATAAGGCTGCAGCAAGGGTTATTGTTGAGGGTCTTTCTGCTCTTGGAATTATGAAGGGGAATTCCGACGAGGCTGTAGAAAATGGCGCTCACGCACTTTTTATGCCCCACGGATTAGGACACATGATGGGGCTTGATGTTCATGATATGGAGGACCTCGGCGAAGACTTTGTTGGCTACGATGACGAAATTTCACGCTCCGAGCAATTTGGAACTTCTTCACTTCGCATGGCCCGCAAGCTTCAGAAGGGCTTTGTCCTGACTAACGAACCCGGCATCTACTTTATTCCTGCCCTTATCGAAAAATGGAAATCCGAAAAGATTAATCAGGCATTTATCAACTACGATGTACTGTCCAGCTATCTAACCTTTGGAGGCATTCGCCTGGAAGACGATTTACTAATTACCGATAACGGATGCCGTATTCTAGGCCACCGAATCCCTATTACCCCCGAAGAGGTTGAAAAAACAATGAATTCATAGCAAAATTGCTGCATAGCCGATTCGAAAGGAGCGTTGGCAACATCCACGCTCCTTTTTTGTTTCATAAATAGATAGCGGACGTAGTTTTGCATGTAACCTCCACTACCGTAATGCTCATTACGGTAAAAATCCAGTTAACATCTTACCGTTTACTGTTAAGTTCTTTATTATTGACTGTTGAAAACTAGTAATGCTTTTTTGTTGTCATGCATTCCAATTTAACTACTTAATAAATTCTCGATACGTGTCAAGAGTATCTTACAAATCTATACCTGAAGTTTTAAACAGCTTAGCTAACTAAATCGGGTGGTTTAATTCGGAAAATGTTTTAACATTGCCCGGGGTTACCCGATGTTAATTACTTCTTTTATTTGCTGATTACCAGCAATAACCATCTTTTCTTTGTGTTAATAATTTGTTATTTGCCTTTTAATACCGAATTTTGCATTATTGTTTTCCGTTTTTTACCAACAATATAAACAACAAATAATCATAATTTAAATTTTTTTTAAATACTTAAATTAATATTAATGAATTATTCTATTGTTGATAAGTTAGGGTATATTGATGAAGATATTGATAGCAACATTGACTTGAAAGTTGCTATACGCAAAATCAAGGAGGAAAAAAATGCGGTTATTCTTGCGCACTACTACCAACGACCCGAAGTTCAGGATATTGCCGATTTCGTTGGTGATAGCCTAGCCCTTTCTTTAAAAGCTGCAAGTCTTAATAGTAGTTTAATTTTGTTTGCAGGAGTGAAATTTATGGCTGAGACTGTAAAAATTTTACGACCAAATTCACAAGTTCTAATACCTGATCTAAATGCTGGTTGTAGTCTTGCTGATTCATGTCAATTTTCTGATTTTAAAAAATTTATCGATTTACACCCAAATCATATTGTAGTTACCTATGTTAACTCTTCAGCTGAGGTAAAAACGATTTCTGACATTTGTTGCACTTCATCTAATGCCATAAAGGTTGTTAAATCGTTAAATAACTCTACCCCGGTTATTTTTGCACCTGATATAAATTTAGGCAGCTACGTAAAATCTATTCTAAACAGATCTAATATGGTTCTATGGAACGGTTCTTGCCATATTCATAATCAGTTTATATTACAGGATATTATTACTCTTAAAACTAAACATCCGAAGGCTAAAGTTATAGCCCATCCGGAATGCCAAAATTCAATTTTACTTATTTCTGATTTTATTGGTTCAACTAAAAGCCTCCTTGATTTTACATACAATTCAAATAATACTGATTTTATTGTTGTTACTGAACCAGGTATAATTCACCAGATGAAGAAATTATCACCACAAAAAAATTTCTATTTTCCCTATGTTCAAAATGAAGAATGTTATTGTAATGAATGTAGCTATATGAAATTAAATAACTTAAAAAAAATTTACTTAACTTTAAAATATGAATATCCATATATAAATTTAGAGCCTGATATTATTTCTAAGGCAGCTATTCCTATTAATCGTATGTTAAAAATTAACTAGTTAAACGTATGGAAAATCAAATTTCCGACAAAGAATTTGAAAATAATATTAGGCCATCCGAATTCAAACAATTTAATGGTCAGGATGATATAATTAAAAACCTTAAAATTTTCGTACAAGCTGCCAAAATAAGGTCTGAATCATTAGACCATGTGCTGCTACATGGTCCTCCTGGACTAGGAAAAACTACTCTGGCTTATATTATAGCGAATGAACTTGGAGTTTCTATAAAAACTACATCAGGACCTGTTCTTGAAAAGCCTGGCGATTTGGCCGGAATACTTACAAATTTAGATAAATTCGATATACTTTTCATTGATGAAATTCATCGTTTGAGCCCAATAGTAGAAGAATACCTTTACTCTGCCATGGAGGATTTTAGAATAGATATTTTAATAGATAAGGGTCCAAGTGCCAGAAGCATCCAAATTGAATTGAATCCATTTACTCTTGTCGGTGCCACTACTCGAAGCGGTTTACTTACTAGTCCTCTTAGAGCACGGTTTGGAATTAATTTTCATCTGGAGTACTATGACGCTAGTACTATAAAATCTATCATTAAACGATCCTCTTATATTTTGAATATCGACATAGATGATGATGCTTCTATGGAAATTGCACTTAGGAGTAGAGGAACTCCCCGAATAGCCAACAGTTTACTACGTAGAGTTCGCGATTTTGCTCAGGTGGTAGGAAACGGCCGAATTAATCTTGATATAGCAAAAAGTTCTTTAGATGCTTTAAAAATTGATTCGTTAGGTCTTGATGAAATGGATAATAAGATATTAACAACCATAATAAATAAATTTAATGGTGGACCTGTAGGAATAAATACTATCGCAACTGCTATTAGCGAAGACCCTGGAACTATTGAAGAAGTTTATGAACCTTTTCTGATTAAGGAAGGTTTACTAAAGCGTACTCCAAGAGGAAGACAGACGACAGATTTAGCATATTCCCATTTG
>Ga0208695_1000466_pt1 | contig 43830 bp, 51 predicted proteins | sample AD_UKC111_MetaG_FD_184449 | JGI IMG/M metagenome (GOLD analysis project Ga0208695, IMG submission 184449) | Active sludge microbial communities of municipal wastewater-treating anaerobic digesters from Hong Kong - AD_UKC111_MetaG (SPAdes)... | ecosystem: Engineered > Bioreactor > Anaerobic >... | reverse complement strand
ACAAACTTCCACAAACGCTTTCTCTTCGTGGGGTTTGAACTCCTCTCTTATTTTGCCAATATCCACCACATAATTAACATCATCATTTTGTTTATCGAAGCGAGCCAAAAGCCGGCATGTTAATACATAATGATTGTGTAATTTTTCAAAATGTTTCCATGTCTTGGGTGAAACAAATGCACATTTTTCTAACATATGATATGGAATTACAAACGGATCACATCTTCTGTTATCAAAAAGAGACGTATGAATAAAAATAGAAAGTTCCGATATAATGGTGGGTGGGGTAGTGGAAAATATACTTTTAAGTTTGTCCCCAATCATTTTTAATTCTAATGCATCAAGTTCGTCATCACTCATTATTGCACACATCTTCTTTCATTTTGGCGTAAAGAACCCATATCAATTGAATACAAACAAATAATTCCTAAAACAAATCTTCGATAGACACAACCTCTTTTGGCTTTTGTTGTGGTACAACAGGCAAATCATAGATATTGGTTTCTACAACCATTTCTGTTAGTGTTTGAATTGTCTCATGCTTTTCAGAAACCAATTCATCTACATCAATATTGCGTTCACAAAACCTACGTAGTTTTTCGCGCTTTTCTTTTTCAAGTTCTGGAAATGTTGCTTCGATTAAAGAAGCAATTGTAACATTGGATGTAGACAACTGTTGAATTTCTGCTGAATCCGATTCTTCTAAATTTTCCAAGTCGGGTGCTTTGACAATAATATTGGCTTTTGTGGATGGTGTATCTGATATCATTATATAAATTTTCGTTTCATCAACTGCGTCTTCTTCCTTTTCAATAATTGTGGGTTTGAATTCTGGGAATGTAATTCTCTTTAGCGTGTTAACCATATTTGGGGAATTTTCGTCCATATATAAAATGGACGGAATACACTTCTTCCCAATCATTTCGTCAATCTTAAAACATCCCATAGACCCTGTTGTGTGAAACTTACCAGAATCATAACATTCGTGTGTGTCACCATGAATAACCAATTCGAAACGTTTAAACACTTCATCTCTTTCATCTATCATTCCAGCAAAATGATGACTTTGAAATGTTGAAAAATGACCAAACAAGATTGTTGCGTTTCCTTTGTAATTCGCCAATTGCTCAAACATATCTGGTATAAAAGGTAGCATTAACACAATCTTTCCGTTTGGTAGCATTACTTCCGAAGGCTTATCAAAGGCGTAAAATTTATAGTTTTCATTATGTAAAGAAGACAAACACATGATTTCCCAAGCAAAATTACCATTAAGATTTATCTTATCGTGGTTTCCTGGTATGCCATAATATTCTACTATATTCGAACAGTTTTCCTTCACCAGAGCAGAATGAACATGAATATATTCCATTGGTGACGGCATGTTTGAATCCCACAAATCTGCTAAGTTAAAACGCATGGATCTAGACACCATCATTTTTCTATCAATGTCATCCATTGTATTGATGATGTGTTTAAAACCAGCCAATATACTGTTGTACAAAACTTTGTTTCTACCTCCAGCACCTTGATGTGCGTCCGCAAATATAAACAATATTAGTCCCCCCAAGTAAAAAGCAATAATTGTTTTTCATCTACCAGTTCAGTCACGCATACATTATAAACGCTACGTATCCATTCTGCTACTATTTTTCTATGACATTGGTTATAATTTTTCTCCCAACAAATAAACACGGAGTTGTTTTTGATGTATTTTTCTCTAAACAACTCCGTGTTTATTTTATTCAAAACATTTTTTGTATATCTTATTTTATATGTTTCGAATGTTATTTTGCCGTTTTTAAGCAAAATCACATCTTCCCAACTTGGTGGATATAATTCTGGGCATCTATCTATGTCCTTCCACCACGTTGGTACGCTGAGAGAAATACCCCAACACTGTAACTTTTGTTTATATGATTTCAAAACAGGGCTAGAAAAATAAGATGTGAACATTTTTAATCCCCGCTCTTATTGAGAAAAATCAATTTGTTTAAATGATCGTCTTGTGAGATTTTATATTGTTTTAAAATTTCGCTATCAATTAGTAGATGAAATGTATTATTACAATTCCGCAAATCCATATTAAAATTTGAATCGAAGAAATGGCTATACGCGGCGGCGGCATACATATACAAATCAAATTCTACATTTATATCATCGGATTTTATTAATTGATCCTTGTACACTTCTTTAATCCACACGAGCGCACCAACGAACGGGTCACAACACACCCGCCCTCTGGATTCCGTGTAAACATTTCCAAAAGGCCAAGGAAATGTTCGTTTGCTTCCACGAATGTTTAAAAACAGGGATACTAACCCAGAAAACAAATTCTTTATAGTCATTTCACATCTTGGTATATCAAAGGGAACATTATAAGGTTTCAACACCTTTGTATGCGGTAAAATTGTAAAAGACAGTGTTCCACGGCCTTTCGGACTAAACTCTTTCAAAAACAACAAAGGATTTTTTGGTTCTCTCCAAACAAAATTAACGTTTATATTGGTGTTTTTGTTTAATTCTGCATGTTCGATATATTTTTTCGCAGAATGGTAAAATCGTTGTTTAAACATAATCAAGTCTATACTGTTACTACTTACCAAAATCATATCAATATTCACCTCCGTTGGTAATATATTCCTCCCAACACAACAATAAATAAATCATTCTGTTCGTAATATATTTTGGATATACAATATTTAGAAAAACTTCATCTTCCAAATAAATGTTCATTTTTGGAAAAAAGTTGTATAAATCCTTTACATTATTAATTTTGTACTTTTTAAGGATGGGATTTTTTGTTATAAATGCTTGTGAAATAGTAGACGCGGACAACCTGTTATCACAAACAGGTAAATCGAAGAAATGCGCAAACATACAAACTTTAAATAAAAATTCTTTTAAGGAACCAAATTGTTCAAAATATTTCTCCATATATAGATAAAAGTTTTGCGTAAAAAACTCCTCACTACCATCTACAGGAACTATAAATTTTATCATTTAACAACACCACCAAACTTAATGTTGAAATTACAAGTTTGAAAATAACTCTTTATCAGTTCCTCCGATTTTTCATCTGGATTCTTTCCAACGCTACCAACAAAATCTTCTATTAACATTCTATGATTGTCGTCTTCCATGCTACATTCTTCGAACAAATCAATATCAGAAAACGCCATTATTATATCGTTTTGAAAAAACCAATAAGTATTTTTGCATTTTTTCGATACTGGAAAACACAAATTACAAGAACGTTTTGTCAAATCAAACTCAATTCCGCCATCCCAATAAAAAACATCCCCATTTATTTTTACCGATTTATCCACTGTTCCAACACCTCCACAACATTGTTAGATCGGTCGGACGCAAGTTTTTTACATAGTTTCGTTATTTTTGATTTTTGAGCAGCATTTAGTTCAAATGTAGAAAATTCCGTTTTAACAACCATTCCATCATTGGGAAGATATTTTTCTTTTAATATTGCGTCTTTTTCTATCATAAATATACCGTCATTTGGGTTTTTTGCCAACGAACATAGAAGTAACGGAAAAAAAGCTTTTATGTTATCCGTATAAATAAACATTTTAAATACACCCCTTCTGCTTTAAATAAGAAAAACAAACATCCATTTGTACAAAACTATTCGTATTTCTTTCAAATATCGAAGCAGATTGCATAAAACTTAGTGGATCTTTTTTAATAATTTCCAAACCAACTATTTTTTCAATTTTTTCATTAGACTTTTCAATCAAATCCCCAAAAACATCATAAAAATTTAAAATATTTTCAGAAGAACACCCCACGGGATTGATATGTATGCTTGGTGAAAAACGAGTTTCACTTGTTAGTTTTTCCCAATTATTACACAAGTAGTGATAGTTTGTATTGAAAAACGATCCAAAACACGAAATTCTGGAGGATAGCACATCCATACACATATCCCAAGAAAATTTATATTTGAGAACAAGAAAACTTTCCAACATATTTACGAATTCATTACATGTATAATATTTGCTAATATAATACAATGCTTTTCTAGACACGGGTCTAGTTAACAGTAATACCCGCCAGCAATTTGTTGGGGGTAAAAAATTTAAATCTTTTGGACAAAACCTAGGCATAAAAATGTTTTCACCAACAAAGGATGCATCATAAAAAGAGCCACATTCACGTAAGAAATATTCATCATATTCAAACCAAGGTGTTGCAGACGTAATATTGGGAAAATATATATGAAAATATGATAAAGGTTTAAAAGATAAATCACATTCCTCAATATTGGAAATATGCTGTGCGTACAAGACCAATTCTGGATAACCCGTTCTATTCTTTTCCGCTGTAATATATAACATGTATTCGGACGGTTGATTTTCAAAAAAGTCCAACAGTGTAGTTAAACCCAACATCCATCGACCACCATCCAAATAATTCAGTTCATTGCTCGATATACGCATAATGGAGAATATTTTATCGTCCTTTTTCATTTTGGAGGCAGCAACAATATTCTCATTCATTTTTTCTATAATATCGGACGATAGACTCATTGCTCATCAACCTCCTCATTAGTTAAAATATCACTAATAGGTACTCTCGTAAGATCCCCATTAAATACAGAATCAAAAAACGCGCTATAAATGCAAATAAGATATGGAAGTATATCGACGTGTACCACATCCGCAGTTGATTGATTTGTTTGTTTTTGAAAGTCTAGTAGGTAATCATAAAAAGATAAAACCTGCTGATTACCCATACATACGGAAGCTTCGTCTGTATTACTAACATTTCCATAAGGCCAAGGTGTTATAAAAGAATAACCTCCGGCTCGTTTAATGCAAATATAAACACCAAGTATCGGTTTAATGTTTAAATAATTTGAACAGCGTATTAGAACTGGCGGGATTGTTGCTACTTTCTTTATTTGATTACTAAGATTTATTACTCGTTTGTGTGGTTTAACATAAAACAACATACTTAGTCCGTTTATACCTTTTAGAGAAACCATAGAAGATTTTCCCGTATAAAGCACGTATTTTTTTGTATTTTTATTACCTTTTTTCATTTTTTCAAAAAATTCATCATCCCAAATAAAAATATTTCCATTATGTTTATTACACAAAAACTTTAAAGGGTTTTTGCTTTTGACAAACATACTTTTCTTTCCTCCATTTCTTCATAAGCTAAAAACATACGCCAAAAATTATCAACAGACGCGTTTAAAATATTATCAGACAAATAATAACACATTCCCTCTATTTTCCATACATCTGAAGACAAATCATATCTCCTGTTTGATAGAATTTGGTCATACATACTAGGCCATCTCTTATTAACATATGTGTCTAATATTTTTTTCGCAATATCTGATGAAAAAGACAGCCCAGCCGTTAAAATCCTAAATGCCAATTCTTTTAAAGTTCCGCCAGATTTTATATACCCGTTAACCATGTTTGTGATATTGGCAGTTGTTTTTCTAAATATTCTAGTCATTATCGTTCCTCGTAGCTTAATTTAATTGAATTTTGGTTAAAATATGATTTGCTTTCCTCTTCATTGTCCCCAAATGACATAAATAGATCAACATCTTCCCAAGGCTCAGTATTTCTTGGAAACGTACCAATCCACCCAAATTCCGTTAAATAATCATATTTATTCATATTTTTAACATCTGGTATAAAACAAACAATAGAATCGTTTATCTCAAAGCAACAATCACTTTTTTTGTTTAAATACATTTTAAACCCTCCCATCTATATATATCGGCGAGGACTATTGGTTTTACTATCATATGGTTCGTTCCAAAAATTTTCTATTTCTTTCTGTTCTTCTTCCGAAAATATTTTATTAAACATTGCTGTGCTGTTTATTTTTTCGTTTAAAACATCATTGAGTGGTGTTTTGTTTACAAAATTACCTATAATGTTTCTATTGGTAAAACCTCTAACCAGATTTTTATATTTTTCATGCACCAAATATTCTACTGCCTCTTCTTTCTTTTTTGGCTTGGGCGAAAGGATAGCTTCCACCAAATGTCTATCGTATCTTCGTCTTCTGCTTAAAGCCAACCAAAATATTTCTGACGCTTCGTGTTCTGGAAAAACATAAAATCTAAGCATTCGATTTTATCTCCCTTTCTTTTCTATTTAAAACACCTAAACAGTTTAAAACAAAAGACGCAACACTATCCTCATGCGAGGGCAAACTTAAAAAATTCTCGCGTATTTCTTGCCAATTTCCTATACACATTTTTTCAGCTATACGATTAAAAATATAATGTCCATAACGCTCATCCAATGGAATATTTTCGAAATTACGGTATCCAAAAAGACCATTTGGAAATTTATAATCTAATATATAATCTTTTATCTTATTAAAAGCGTTTCCTCCTGTGATATTTGTTAAAATAGAAGCAGGTATCATAATTTCCCCTATATCTTCCGTTGTTTTGAAAAGCATGTCTGCTACAAATTCTGTCCACTTTTTGTTATAAGTCTGTGAAAATAACAAAAACGATAATGCGGTATTCATACCTTCTTCAGATAAAAAGAATTTATACTCACCAACATTTGTCTTAATACATGGTGTATTATAAAAAGAGAAATCCCTATTTTTTTTATTAAATGAATCGTAATTTAAAAATTGCACATTTTTCACAGGCTTCATGTTTTCAATCTTTTCAGCATAAATAATTGCATGAGTTGTATCCAACCAATCGAAACCAACATTTAATGTTAAGCAACCACGAGGTTTTTTACCATAAATAACATCTAAAACCATAAGACAGAATAAATTATTTCTAAAATTATTAAAAGCGGGTTCTAGAAACCTTATGTGTCTTAAAACCTGTGGTTTCTCGGCTACCGAACTGCAATTCAGCAGGCGCATATGCGCCTGCTGAATTGCTACTATTTCATTCAAAATGTCATTCATGGTTGATTAAACACCTCTTCTTATTTTTATGAGATTTGCTATTCACACCGGCTGCTTTCACACACGGTACATCTCCATCGGCCCGCTTCTCAAGTTGAGTTGTTTTTTCTTCATTGATAAGTTTAAGTGCTTCTCTGTTTATAATATCTGCAGATTCCATCCTATTAAACGCAGAGTATTCTGGCCACCTGTCCCAAATAAAATTGTCATTAGAATCAAAATTCGGTTCGTGTGTTTTTCTTGAAACTGCTGGTAGATTTTCGAAACAACGATTGTTATAAATTCCTCCATAATTAGAGGCTACAACGGGAGCCATTTTGTATTCATGAATCCTATCTTTGGGGTATGTGTGTGGTGTAAAAATATCAAACACGCTTAGATCATATACATTATCCCAGAGTGTTAGACGAGAATGAACATTCTTATTAAGATTCGTCCAGTCAAACTTATCAATGTTTTTTACCACCAAACTGATGTGCGGAAGCAAATCCAGCATACTATCATTTGCGTCATCGATGCTGCTAAAAGAACAAGACATTGTGTGATGACTATGCATGTCGAGGAGAAGAATATGTTTTTCTGGAAAAACGTGTTCAAATTTGCAAGAAGATCCGCTAACCGTTTGATCAGGAATGTAAAACACATGTTTCTTTTCAATTGTGTTCCACAAAACAAACGCTTCCATTTCCGCTTTCATATTATTGTACACCTGTCCCGCATAATCGAGGAAGGTGTAGAGATAAGAAATAGATGGTTTGGGAATCAACCACTCTACGGGAGGCAAATATTTTGTTTTATTGAGCTTGCTTAAAGGTGAAAGTGAAATACGTGCTGGAATATTGATATTAAAAATATTTGTCTTGGCAACCAGATACAAAACATTTTCGTGAACGATAAGATTGCTCATCTGATTTTCTAACATAAGTATAAGCCTCCTTAAATAATACCCATGAGTAGAGCTTGGGATAGATTTGTATTGGTTTCCACCGTATTCTTTGTAAAAACAATCTTGCTTGTTATAATTTCGTTCGTCCCAACAATTGTAGTAATAATGTTATACAAATGAAGTGCTGCATTAAAATTAGCAAGGATGGATTGATCTCCCATCACACTGCATGTAGGTGTGCGAGTATCTTCCGCTTCCTTACCCTTAAACACGCTAGCAATATCTACAGATTGAACGTGTTGCCTAACCTCTTCCGGTAAATTGAATGTTTCTACCAACACTTGACCGTTGCTTACAAAATTACCAGCATCTACATAAATAAAAGAATAATTATATTTCGTTACCAATTTTTTAATAGATTTGATTAACTCTAAACGAACTTCAACCTTATCTACACATCCCACAATAATATTTATTGTGTTTAGAGATGAGTTTATGATGAAAGGCAAGGCAGCATCCCCAACAAAAATGTCTAGCGCTTCAACTTCATAACGTTCGCCCAAAACTTGCGCTTTGTTCTTTCCTATATCAGATTTCGTAAAATTTTGTCTCAATACGTTTCGCTCTTCAACTATATCTCCATCAACAATAACATATGTTGCTTTAATATTGGGGGGAAGATGAGACATGAATTTAGACAACGGTGGTACTAGATAACCTCCAGTACCACCGCACCCAATTTGAACGATATGATATTCACTCAAAGTAAATTCCCTCCTATCTAGGACCGTTTTTACGAAATGCTACCCCAGCATCGTCAACCAATGATGTGTATAGTCCTTCCCAATCAGGTCCAACCATAGTTGCGTAGTATTTTCTAAAGATGTGCACGATTTCATTATACATGTCTATTTCTAAGACATGAGATGGGTTATTCTTACAAATAACATCCACATCAACGATATCTGTTTTTATATCTCGTCTAAACAGCATATTGTTTGTTAGTTCGCATGTAATTATATTGTCAAACTTAGCGCGTATTGTTAGCGCTTGTCCGCATTCCGAACACTTGTAAATCAAAAACCTCACCCCGCTAATTTAAATTTATCCAAATTAGGTTTCTGAAGATTGGTAAATTTTACAAATAAACAAGTTAAGGCGCACACATGTTTTCATCACATCAACACCCCCAATGAACGTATTGTTTCTAGCCTATTAATTGAATGGTTTGGATAATACATTGCTTCTTTTTCAATAACATCAAACCATGCCTTTTGGTAATCTACATCTAGGTACTCCCCCGTAAACCAAATTGGTATACCTTTTTTCAAACACAACAAAACGGTAAAAATATCATCCTCAAAATGGCATACTGTTTTAAGTTGATCGAGAATTTCCGCTTTGTCTCCTGCGTTAAAAATTAGAGCGTGTGCGTTTATATTGTTGTTTTGCAAGAATTGTAAGATATTATCCCACGGTTTGCGGGGGGATAAACAAGTAGAATCATTTATGTCTATTACATCCCTCGATGTTACAACTAGAAATTTCGTATTCGGTGCTTCTGCTAAGGATTTAAACATTTTCAATCGCAGTGCATATTTTCCAGTTTTTTCAACCAGCGTATCATCATAATCGCTGGTCACGACAGTAGGATTATTTTTTAAGAGATCATCCAAAAAATCTTTTGGTAGACCAAATTTTGCATCAATAACAATGGTGTTAGATTTTGGGTGTTCCATTTATTTCCTCCTCTTCATCATCGTTTATAAAGTCCAAATCGTATTTCTTTGCTTGTGCGTAGCGTGCTAATGATTCCAAAAACTGTTCGAGATTTTCTGCTATAGAAAACCCCGCAACATCTTCCTCACTAGGGTCTAGCGGAGTCAAAATATTTGTTCGAAGCCACTTCGCCATTTTCAAACATTCCGGAGTTGTTGTATCCTCCTCTAGAGATTCTATAGATGCGAGTACAAACGCAGATGCATCTTTTATTAAATCTAATGCATCTTGGATGTTATTATATACATCAACAATTACCAATTCATTGTCTTTAAATTCTTCCACTTTAAATTCCCTCCTCCCCTAACTGATTAGAGGGGTAGTCCTTAGACGTTTGGTGTGATCATAAAAACGCACTTTAATCTTTTTGAGATTACTAATTGCATTCATAAATTCTTTTTCCGTTGGGGGTTGTTCACCCGCAAGTTCTAGAAATGCAGCAGCTACAGTTTTATAGCTAATGTCCAACGTGTGATTTTCTGTTTGTTTTGTTTTTGCAAGAATGACAGAATAAATACGTGCTTCCCGTTTGTAATTGTTTTCAAACAACACTTTGGTTATCGTTTCAAGTTGCTCTGTCGGATTCTTGCAATCAAAAAGATCGATAGATAAGTTCATTACTCATACAACCCCCAGTCAAATTTAAAATAACCAAACACCAGTCAGAATCCAATTAAACAAAGAATATATGATACTAATTAAAATAACAGAACAAACAAAAAGAGTAATACTTTCTTTGAAACATCCATCACTGTCACTCGTGATAAACAAAAACAACAAAACAAATAGTATCAGAATACCAATTCGATTCAGCACGTGTTAGCCCGCCTTTGTATAAACAAGTTTTTCGTTATCAATTATCACTGTCCTGATTCTTCTGTTGGTTATATTTTTAATTAGGAATTGATAACGCTCGGGAACACACAAAATAACACTATGTCTCTTATCCATTTGTGTATTGATATAATCTGTATCCGTCGAATTTAAAGCCAAATCCGTTATAATTATAATAATATCACAATCTGTATTATTCAATTCTTTCAACATATCCACAAGGTACGTACCACCGAAACCAGACCATTGAATATCATTGATTTGTTTTTTCGTTACATTCTTCAAATCCAAAAACTTTCTAACATCACCAGAAATGAGTCTATCAATGGTTCCCGTTTCGGATGCAATGCTTGCAATATGACATAAAACGTCTGGAATAAATTCGAGCATAGAACCGCTGGAATCCACCAAAACACCAATACGTGGATAATACAGTTTTCTTTTTCCGGGAAGCGGAACAGCAGAAGAAACAAATCTCTTATTGGGTTTTTTCCAACACGATTCGTGACCTCTTATCTTCGTAGCACGAATTACTTCTTTAGAAAGCGCTCTGCGCCATTTTTGCTTGGCTGTGTAAACATAGTTCAACCCTCTTAAAATGCTGTAACCCATAGAACTTCCCGGATCTATATTTAAATCATTAAATGCTGTAATAACAACGTCTTCCAATACAGATTGTACTGCTCTTGACGGTGGTTCTGTCATATTGTGAATATCTGGAGTTATATGACTTCCGTATTGGTATTTTCCGGATTTGTTGGTTTCTGTAGCAGAAGTTCTGGATTCATTCCCTCTTGTATCAGAATCTCTATCAATTTCTCTATCTCCGTTGGTTTCATCACCTTGTCCAAAATTGTTCGGTTCATCATCTCCATTTCCACCATCATCACCCCCATTCCCATTTTGGTTATTTTGATTGGTATTTTCTTCTGTTTCATTTTGATCTGTCGAATTATCATTGGATTTGTTTTCTTCAGACGATTGCTGTTCTTCGTTTTTCTTTTCTTTTGATTCTGAAGATTCTTCGTTTTTCTTTTCTTCAGATGATTCTTTTTCTTGTGTTGTTTGGGATTCTTGTTTTTCTGGTGGATTTTCATTTGGTGTTAACAAATTGTTATAAATATGTTCCCATGTTAATTTGTCGTAAATACTATTCAAACCAGAAACAAACGTCAATCGTTCTTTTAATGGTCCGTTTACTGGCGTAAACATATTCGTATCGTATAACAAATACGGATTTATGCTAGCATCCATAGATATGTTGAGTGCATCTTTTATATAGTCGTTTTGATCTATATAAATATGACCATATGCTATATGCAACGCTTCGTGTTTTAGAAGAAACATTAGCCAATTTTCGTCTTCTATGGTGTTGTTATAATAAATTGCTACATGACTTCTTTCCACAACAACCATAGCAGTATCTATTTTGTCTGTTGGGTGTAATATACAGGATTTTAAAATACGACAACACAGTCGATCCAGAGGGTTTCCATAATCCAATTTATCTATAATTACAGAAACCATATCTTCTGCACTCATCCCTAACCACCTTCTTTTTTAACACTTGTTCTATAAACACGCTGCCCCCTAAAAACAAATTCTTCATAATGACCTTTTATTAATTTTTTATCATAATAGTAACTATCAATTGTATTAGCGGGCCATAATGCTGCAACGGTTCTATAGCAATTTTCCCCCAAAAGCATACCATATTTAGCAGTGATTGTTTTGTTGATATTGATTAGTACACCAACTACTTTTGAAAAAAACCCCTCAAACATTCCAACTTCTAAAGAATGATATGATATATTTCCACTATATCCAATTTTTATAAAAGGTAAAACAAACTCGTGCACGTTTGCTTTCAGCGCAGAAATAATCAACATTCTCGCTCCAACAAATGGAAGGGATTTAATATCTTTATGTTCAATTCTCGTCTCATTTAAAAAAGGCATACTAATAATTGCCGCTATATTTTTTTCTTTTTCTGTTACAAATAACAGACCATTATCTTGAATAATTTTTGGCATGCAACACCACCTACTTGGCTAGTAATTGATTAATTGCTGTCATAAATCGCACATTAGTATAATACTCACTGATAATATTAGGATTAATTTCAAACAGCAATTTGTTAGCTATTGTGGGGTGAGAATTAACACAATTAACAAACCAATTAACAAACATATCTCCGTGTTTGAAATTCGGTGTCATCTCGTTCATAATATGTACTGCGTTTGAAAGCGCGTTTTCGTCTGTGATAGGTTCATTCAGCGTATCCAGAATGGTCTTACCACCAAAATATGTTTCCAACAACATGGCAATAGCTGTGTTGGTCTCCGAACCCAACATCCCTCTACAGATTAAATCGAGAGCGGGGAGAGGTTTGATGTTTTCTTTTTTGCAAAAATCGAGAATGGTAATTAGCTTCGTCCAACTGCGCGGATTAGGTTTTATATTTTGGTTGAGAACATTTTGGATGTGAGGAACAAAATGAGTGCGATGGGTCTCCAAGAAATTCACAATTGCATCATCATGCATATTTCTTTCTTTGAGCCATGCTTTCCATGAGGTAAAGTCTGGAGGAACTTCAATGAGTATGAGCCTTGAAAGTATTGCTGCGTCATCAAAACTGTTAACCATATCGAAATCATTATTATCTGGGTTCATCGCAGCAAGCAACCAAGTACCCTTGGGTAGGGTATGTTCGTGGAGTGTACCATTAAGCAACATGGGCATAATTGCGTTGATAACGTCTTTCGATGCCCTGTTAATTTCATCAACATAAATTAGATACGTGTTTTCTTCGTTTGCGTTGGGAAACCATGCGGGAGGTGCCCAATGCATTTTGTTGTCGTCTCCCCTATAGGGATAACCTACCAAGTCTTCCGTACTTTGTACTGCCAAGTTGAGAACTGTCAATTTTCGTTTGTTTCGATCCGCTATGATAGAACCCATGTCTGTTTTTCCCACGCCGGTATAACCAATTAGGCATGGAACATTTCCAGTTTTCATACTAATTTCTGCTGCCAACTCTATAACTGCGCGTCCCATATAAAACACACCCCCTCAAATAATTATAATAAATTGTGCGGGATTGTGCTACTAACACAACCCCACACACAAACAGAAATAGGAATAAAATTATACTTAATCCTTTTTAGGTTTTACCAATTGAAACGGCAATTCCTCACATTGGAAACCTGCAGCACCGGCGTGACCACCTCCGCCATATTTCTTAGCTATAGACCCCACATGGAATTCCGCTTTAGTAGAATAAAGGGATACCGCCCAATAACCGCTTTTTGTTAAAGAAAAAGACATCATAAAATCATGTTCTTCGGGATTATAAACAGAATCGAACATATCAGAACCAGTTTTTTCTGTGTTTGCTACAATTGCGCGTCCACCCTCAAACAAGGTCACAAACGCACATTTGTTTGTTGTATGTTTGTTTTGTTTCTGTATATACTTTTGTATAACCTTACCGTCTTTTATAATATTCTGAATAATTTGCGTATCTGTGGAATTCATAAATAACATATCCCACACGTTATCAGAATCTTCATAATCCCAAATCATGCTATCTAATCCATAAATAAATGGTCGAATAATATTTTCCCAACGTTCTTTATTATGGTTTTGCCAAACATCAAACATATGCACAAGAACGATAAAGAGGGGAGCTTGCTGTTCTGGATAAAAATATTTCCATGTTAACAAACAACCCGCTTCACCAACCTTACGCACACCCTTAATATTAACACCATCCATTTTATTAATAGCCGTAACATGATGGTCTATCCAAACACAGTCTTCGTGTTCACTTGCCAATTTTTCCATAACATCCCTATCAAAAGAAAAATCTAATATATAAATAGTATCATTTGTTTTTAAATTGGATTCTTCTATAAGTTTTAGCTGTTGGTCGTGTTCTGTATAATTTACCGCATGCATATAAATGTTGGTATTTTTGGCATCCCTGTTATAAAATTTCACAACTCCAGCGGAAACATACCCGTCTGGATCTGAGTGATGAAAAACATGAATATTACGCAAAATACCAACCCCCAATTAAAAGATGTCATAACGACGTAAGATTAATTACCTCCAAACAAATTCGAAATACTGTCGTCTACTTGTGAAGTAACATTATTCACATTATTAATATTTTGTATATCCTCTGGTTGTTGGTTGCTTTTACCCTTAAATTCAATAACTTGACCATTTCTCGAAATGAGCATATTAACTGCTTCCAGACAACTATAAGCAAAATCAAAAAACTGATCCGCTGTTAAATAAATGACATAATTGGTCGTTTCCGCTCCCTTTCTTTGAAAAACAGCAAGGGAACATCCAAAAGAATCTTGGTTGTTTGGTCCAATGATGATTGTCCTCGTTACTCCCTCAAACATATGTGTAATAACATGCTTATATACTACAGGTTGACCATTTTTGTCTTTAACGGGATTGCCGGCTGTGTCCACAACAGGCGTACCCAGTTTGTTGCAATAGAACGGATGAATATATTTACCTATTCCCGCCAACTCAGCTTTGTCGAGCTTCAACTCAATCTTTTTACTATAATCAAATAAATTAGTTCCGCCCCTTTTTACAACATCCATAGACACGTTCTTATCTTTGGTTGGTGCCATTACAAAAGAAACGTGTGGAGGTGATGTGTCGTCTTGAGGAATTGAAATGTTTAATTGAACGCACGCCGTCCTAACATTGTAAGCTTCAAATAATTTACCCATCCATACTTTCATTTTATATCACCCCTTTTTATTTTTTTGTACAACCTTTCCAGCTTCCACAACGGCGTATTCAAAAGTTCTTCTATAGTATCTAAAGAAAGTGGCTTTTTCATTTTTGAGTATTCTAAAATGATATCTTCGATAATTTTTTTCTTCTTTTCCAATCTGTTTTCAACGATGTTAACAATAACAACAACCAGATTTATCAAATATGCAGAAATATAAATTATTCCAAACGTATAAACATAACCGGGAAAATTGGGCCAAATATAAACCCACGTAAAGAACGGGAAAATCATGGCAGATAAAATTGACAAAAATGTTCTCGTATAGAAAATAAAAAGCGAGACTGTGAGACACAGCCTCGCCGACCACATAACCGCACTAGCTATAGCTGAAAAAGTCAAAAAGTCACCTTCAATCCAGCACCTTTTAGATACGTGCGAAATGTTTCATATGTAACCGTCTGTAATGAAAGAGGTTCATAAAACTCTTCTTTTTGATCGTATAGATGTTGGAAGAACCTATAACGCTCTTCGGGATTATCCGCTTTGATGCTATGAAATTCCCTTATAACACCCCAAGCTTCATATGCAAACAAGCACCACACTTCCATTTCGCCCATCCGGTGTGCATCTGTTCCAGACGGCGCTTGTTCGTGCTTACCATACGCACCCACAGACCTTCCAAATATTTTGTGATCTGGTTCATGTTGTAAACGTAGCATGTACATTTTACCAACACTACATTTTTGTTCTTTTCCATCTAACATAATTGTTGCTTCAAGTGGTTCACCAACATAATTTGCAGCATCCATTATCATATCAAATGACGCACTTGAAAATGGAGGTTGAATTATTTGCAAACCGTTGGTTCTAATATCATATGCTATATCCCCAACATTTTGAAGAGCAAATTCTGAGGCTTGTCGACTATATTCTTTGTTTGGCGTACCGTCTAATTTTTCAATCAATGTTAGGCATTTTTTAACTAATTCCAAATCTGAAACTTTCTCATTTTTTCGAACAAGCATATCTGCCAAATAATTTATATGTAATTCAAATAATTGTCCCAAATTCATTCTGCTAATAACACCCAACGAGTTGAGAATAACTTCTAGTCTTCTTCCGTCTTTAAGCATGGGCATTTCTTCGTCTGGTTTGATGATAGATATAACACCCTTGTTCCCATGCCTATTAGCTAACTTACAACCAACCGTGAGTGGTTGTTCATCAACAATCCAAAAATCTATAACGGCTGTTTTAGATTCTATCCTACCACTGTTGGATGTGTAAAGATATGGTGTTAACTTTTCTTCTGAACCTTCAATTTTTGAAAAAGTATCAAGCAATTCCTTTTCAGCAATTATTTGACTTTTCTTTTTAGCTTTCAACCATCTAGACATTTGTGTGTGACAAACAGATTCTTTACGAATATAAATTTTTGAGTAAAAATATCCGCTCTGTTCCGCTGTAATTGTTTTATGACAAGGCACAACAGCACTAATGTTATCCGGCATAGGTGTGCTTATCTTGAACAGTGGATCTCCCACATTTACCTTAGTTCCATCTTCTAATATGGGAATATAATCGTCATCGCCACACAAGGAAAATAAAACTTCGTCTTCCAATTCCAACCTACCAGAAAATACGCGTTGATATGCCATTTTGTTGGCGGCGCTTTGGCTTATCACGATTGCGTCTTCGTAATTCCATCCACCCGCAGACAAAAACCCAACAAGCAAGTTTTTCCCCAACATTAATTCTCCTGTACAAGGATGGATATTTCGAGTACACGCCAAAATATCCCCCTTCTTAAACGGTCTATAGTGGGGTACTCGCGGAATTAGCGTTTTATCAAAATCCAAATAAGACTGCCATTGTGTGTTGATAACTTCCAACCCACCATTGTTGTAACCAGCAATCCACACCCCGCTTCCAGGCTTATCATGATAACAACAACCATCATCTATTGCCCTTACCAGCGAGGAAGAATAATGTGTATATGCTGCTTCATAACCACTCTTAACAAGCGGAACTTCTGGGTGAACAAGTGAAATGGCTTGTCGCATCTGATTACAAGCCATTTCAACCCGCACACAATCGTTATGCTCCAATGATGGTATTTGTAGGCTGGCAATTGATAGCATATCGTCTGCCATCTATTTAACCTCCATATGCGGGTTTAAGTGTTCCAAACTTTACTTGTGCGCTAGGCACAATATGTTGACTAACACCAATGGCATCGCCTGTTGGTGTATCCATTGGATCAATGACGCCTTTGTAACTTTCATGCAAATTGCGCAATTCTGGATTACAAGAATTTTTTCCAATGCCACCCGGACCATTATAAATTATACGGGACATAATGCAAAGTTCCCCTAAAGGATTCACACTGTCGTCCAATATCCTACGTTCATCTGTATGTAATGTTTGAATGATCGCTTCGCCAAAAATACCAGCATCTCCACTGTTTTTTAGAATATTGTTTTTGTGTTGTTGCGCCAATTTATACAACAACCATTCACCCAACCGAACGCGTCTTTTGCTAATATCATTAATTTCCCGCATTTCTGTGGTAATGTTATTTTGATAGATGAAATAAAGTAAATCTATCATGGAAAATGGTTTATGGAAAAACCCATTGGGCACCATAAAATTGTCCACAATTTTACATGTTAGTATAAGATTGTTAATTTTATTTTCTGGTTGCCACAAAAGCAGAGCGCGTTTGGCTACATCCTCCATACTATCGTAATCCAAAACAGCATTCTTATAAAACTGCAAATCTTCAGAGTCTGTTGCAAACGGCAAAAACAACTTAGTAATAGCACTAGACTGAGATGTTAAAGTTATAAAAGAATCTGCACATACTGGAATGTTAATAAAACCATCTTCTTCTTTTTCGCTATACGTGTACGAAATATGTAGTTTGTCTAATACAGCGTCAAAAGACCCTTCTGCTTGTACTAGTAAAAGAAATACAGGCCATGTCTTCTTCTTTATTTTAAAAAGACTCATATTGTTTCCCAACAGCAATACGCAGTATGTATTTTGAAGGATGATAGTATCTGCTTCTTTTTTAAACATAGGTGTATCTGTTATTTGATACGTTGGTATCCACCTATGTCCGTCTATTTTAAACGAGATGTTTCTATCTGGAAGAGGAACAGCCAGTTTTACAACTGACTGTTCCCCATCCCGACGCAATTCATAAGCCATATATAAAGTGGGATGCGTTGGGTCTGTATCTGCCAATGATGCTCCCACTATATTATATCCGAGAGATTCTGCAAAAGACAGTGCCGTCTTAACCATGTTTTCGTATTCCGTAAAACGATGGTCAAGAATGTTATTGGGTGCCGCTTTTCCATATATCAATCCATTCAACGCCAACTCGCCTCCGGAACCTCGTTTTCATCAAATACAAAATCCGTCATAGATTTCAATAAGGAAAGATTGCCAGCTTCAAATATTTCATCTTCACCGTTGTTAAGTATATTGTAAACACGCTTTTTGAACTGTTCGAAGGCAATACCCTGCTCTGGGATTCCGTCAATAACTTCATTCATTCCAACAATACAATATGGAAGATACGGTTCAAGTCTGTGTGGTTTTTTAACATTGTTGGCATTTCTACAAAGCATAGAAACAATTAATTCAAAATGAATCAAATCCACCGTTGCAAACGATCCATACAAGTCTATCAGTTGATAAAGAAAATCTTGAATGGACACATTATCTCCAGGTTTCATCAATTTTGAATTTATACATGCTATTGCAGAAACAACATCTTGTGATGCCATACAGACCTTGGCAATATCGTCCCCTTTGTTGAAATAATACAAAGTTAAAGAATCATCATCAATGCTTTCGTCCAATAGAGGGTCGAATGATTCATAGTCCTCAAATATAAAGGTTTCATTGTCTTCGAAAATAAAACTAACACTACCATTTTCATCAATTGTTAGTTTTCCACCGATTTTGGCTACAAATACACCGTTTTTATATTCGATATACTTGTTTAATTCACCAAGTTTGTCTTCCGTTGAACCGGAAGTGTGTTTGGTTCTCAGCGTTAATTGCGTGCCTCTTTCGCCGAGACTTTGTGCTGCAATAATACCAATCATTTTGCTTTTGTGAATGTCATACAATTCTCCATAACAGTGTCTACAAATACCATCTTCACAAGAACATGTTATAGGAGAATATAAGTGAATGGTCTTTCCAATGATATTTTTGTAATTTTGTTTCATTATAAGACCATCTGTTGTATAACGACGAAGCAACATTTTGGCTGTTTGTTCATCCCTAACAAAAAATTCAAATGTATAATCTTTGTTAAGGTCGTGTTTACAACTTGATACTTTCGTGCTAATTTTTTGTGGAAACAATAAATATATTAGTTTTCTGGTTAAATAACCAGATTTTGCTGTGTTATCTGCGGTATCTATTAAACCCTTTCTTCCACCATAACACGTTGTAAAATATTCATCTTTTGTTAATCCTTCACACAAACTGCTTGTAACTGGTGTTGGAAGAATGCGACCGAGCACATCACTAATATAACCCTTTTCCCATACCATCTGCCTATATTGATCCATACTGCCTCGCGCTCCAGATCTAATCATGCGCGTAGCATTGTTATCTGGTATATTTGACACATCAAAATCTGCTTCGTTTTTCTTAAATGGTATGTTGAAATCGTTTAACGAAATAGTAATGCAACTCTTTTTAAAACCCAATTTACACAAATAATGATGTGCATTAATCCACTCTTTTTGAGGTAATATATCTTCTAAATCTTCTATAAGTGCATTGCATGTCTTTTTGTTGAACTCAATATTAAACAGTTTGAACAATTCTGCGGTTCTAAATTGTTCTGGTATAGCAGTTTCGAAAACCTCAACTCTTCCTACAGTTGTGTCGATACCCATATAAACACATTCATCTGTGTTTTCTTTTTTGGTTAGTGTGTTCAATCCCAAAATCATATCTTGTGAAAGATTGAATAACGATTTTCCGTTGCTGGGTAAATGACAATTGTTATCGATCCACATTTTTTCATGTGCATCTTTAACCGCTTCTGTGTGTGGAACGTAAATCGCCATTTGATCTCCGTCAAAGTCCGCATTGTACGCTTCGCATACTAGCGGATGAACCACAATTACATCTTCTTCGATAATATCATATATCCGCATTGATTGTATCGAAGGTCTGTGCAATGATGGTTGCCTATTAAGGATAACATACGTATTAATAAAACGTTCCCTTAGTAAATTTAAAAGAATTGGTTTGGTTGACGGTAAATCGTATTTTTCTAAAGCACTTAATTGATTTACTTTTAATCTTTCCGCCAATCCAGAAATGATTGATGGTTTATAAATCTCCTTGGCTATCGCAAATGGAATTTTACAATAACCTAGTGGCATATCTCCGCCATCTACAACAATAACGGCTCTACCACTATAATCTACACGTTTTCCCAACACGTGTGAACGCAGAAATCCATTTTTGTGCTCGTACTTTTTCAAAAGTGTTTCGAAGAGTTTTTCAACTTCAATTTGAATCATTACAACAGCCATATCTGTTAAATGTGGAGATTGTTCTATCTGTTGTAATGTTCTTAAAATCTTGTCATAACAAACGTTAATTTCTTCTGAAAATCTTACACGCGTGGTTGTTGAAATAGACATCATACGTGTATCTGGTGGTATAACGGGCAACGTGTGAATAAAAAGATACTTCCCATATTCTTTGTCGAACGCCTGCAATATTTCGTTTTTGGATAAAAGATACGGATACAAATCTTGCTTGAAAAACATAGGTCCATTTCTACCATAGAGTTCGGCGGCCTCTGTTCCCCTTATTGCTTTCCGTAATCTACCAGATTCATCAAAATATGCTAGTTCCCTGCCTCGAACTAAACGACCAACATTAACACCATTCAACCCCTTTAGCTTTAACCCCAACATCATTTGTAAAACTAAAGGGTGGATTGTACAACATTCGTCTGGTATATCAATTTTTGCGAATGTAGACAATCTGGAATTAGACGTTGTAATCATTACTCCACAATTTTCACAAACTTTATTGGTGTATTCTCTACCCTGATATCTACCACACTGACACTTGTAGTCTTCACACGGACCAAATATTTGTTCGCTAAATAAACCATCAGCAGTATATTTATTACGAACAAAACATTTGTGATTTGTTACTCGTTGAAGGCCGCCGAACTCTGCGTCTAAGTCAATCAATTCCACGCGCATTTTTATGACAAGACCTCCTCGTAAAGACCGTAACAATATTCATCTATGTTGCTAATTTTGTTGTTAACAAGCTTTAACTGTTTCTTTGCTTCTATTTGAAGCTCTGCGGACATACAAATTGTGTCTATACTATAATTAAGCAACTTCTTAACTTCTGAATGTTCTAGCTTTTCTGCCTTTGAAATACGATCCGCCGCTTTTGAGTCTAAGGGATTGAGATAGGGTTTAATTTTTTGCAACAAACCATAATTATGTTCTTTCTTTTCCCATTCCTCCTTTTCTGCTTTAAGACTCGTCAACACAGCATCACGAAACGACTCATAAACAGTTCTGAAAATTTCAACCATACCATAATTTCTTATAATTTCATTGTTGTGGCAAACGATGCTGAGTGTTTGCTTAGAGGACAAAACGGAGTCAATATCTATATCAGACGCATATTTTCCACGTTCCAATTTAATAATGACCTCCGTTTTATTTCCCGCGGACACATCGTTGTAAACACCTAGTTTGTCAACAATGCTTCGCGTTTTTACTTGGGGCGGCAGTTCTGTAATGGTTATTGTTTTACCGTCCTCGCTAACCTTCCATGCGCCCTTAATTATAACAGTATCCGTGCCGTTAGTAAATAGTTTTTTTGTAGTAGGAATACGTAAACTTTTAAAAGCAATATTGGGAATGTCCTTAATTTTGTCTCCTCTTATTAAAGACATCATAAATTTAACTGATTGTTTATAATCAAACTTTGGAAATATAAAGGAAAGGGCGACGCCCAATCCAGATGTAAACTCAGCGTTAGGCGCAAACTGTAATAAATTTAATGGAAGCATGGTTGGCAAATACTCGGGCTCCATAGAACCCAAGTCATTCATGAAATAAGGAACGTAGTTTATATACTTGAAAGCAATTTCTTTGATTAGGGGATGTAACCTAGCTTCCGTATAGCGCATATGTGCTACCGGAACAGAATCAATTCCACAATTGCTACCAAAATTACCTCTGCCTTCCATCATACCGTTATTTACTAGATTAACCAGAGTTTCATAAATAGAAGCGTCTCCGTGTGCGTGATAATGCCCCATACAATTACCCACAATACGTGCGCTTTTAACAAACTTACCATTCTTAGTATCTTCAAAAGCAGCAAGAAGAACTCTTCGATGAACAGACTTAAGTGTATCTTTACAATACGGAACGGTTCTACCACCAAGATTGACCATCTTAGCATAATCATAATAATATTTACGTACCAACTCCGGTGCTGGGACGGATAATAGTTCCATTTATTTCACCTTCTCAATGAATGGTTTATCGTCTTGTAAAGATAAGATCCAAACACCGTTGTACAAAATATATTGACTATCTTCGATATCTTTCGTTATGTCTATCCCACATTCTTCTAATTTTCCAAAATATTTTTTATGAATTGAAAACGTAGCATATCTGTTTTGATCTGGTGGGGAAAACCAAATAACAAACAACCCATTTTCATCAGATGGCATATCCATAACAGCATAATTACCAAACAACCAAAATGTTTTGTTTTTATAAACAAATTTCCCACACCGCTTAGAAGACATGCTCCAATCATAAATAGAAGCATGTTTTTTACACAAAAGATCTCTTGCGTTTACATGTTCCCATTTTTCTGCTTGTTTCTTACGCTCTTGACAATGCATACATTTAGCTGGATCTACAATAAAATGCTTTGCTTTTTCTTGCACCATACCCGTTTGAATTTTATTCCAATTGAGTATTAGTTGCATTGGAAGGTATGGCCGAAATGCAAGCTTGTGTTTCTTAACATACACATCAATCCTCAGTAGCTTCTGCATCCACCATACCCCCCTTTACGAAGAGATAATCGGAAACCAACTGTGTTCTATTTCTCCACACATCAAAAATACTTTCTTGGTTTACATCTTTGGGTTGAACCTGAATAAGCCTTCGTGTTTCTATATTGAGAGCAGAAGACGCAAGCTCATTAGGTTGCATTTCTCCCAATCCCTTAAAACGGAAAATTTCATTTCCTTTCTTTCTAAACCGTTCTACATCTTCTGGTGTATATAATGGATAAAATGTTTTCTGGACATACGTACCAAATAGGGGCGCTTCAACAACATACAATCTACCGTCTTCTATAATCTGGGGTGCACATCTGTCAAACAAAGACAGAAGAAGCATCGCAATATGCTTTCCATCTTCGTCTGCGTCCGCCAATACACAAATTTTACCGTATCGCAAGCCATCAATATTATCAGAAAACGGTCTTACATTGATAGCTGTAAAAATATTCATCAAAACCTTATTTTGTGTAATCGCCGTTCTATCGCCCCGTAGAACATTCTTTATTTTTCCACGTAACGGTAATATAGCATGAATATTTTTATTTCTTGCGTTTAAAAGCGTACCACCAGCAGACTCACCTTCTAATAGGAAAATTTCTCTTTCTTCAACATCATTGCTTAAACAATCCTTTAAACCTTCAACCAGAACGACGTTACGCGTTTTTCGCGTTTTCATTTGTCGTTTGCTGTCAATCTCAGTTCTGTAATTCTGTGCTAATTCTAACCACCTGTTTACAAATTCCGCATTGTTGATAAGCAACTTTTGAATAGTTGTTTCATTTATAATATGAATTAAATCTTCTTCTTTCATTTCTAACGCGAATTTTGTTTGTCCGCTAAACGATGGGTTAGTTATTTTCATAATTGCCATGATTCTAGCACCGTACAACACATCTTCCTTGTTTACGTGCATTTTTGCTTTCTGTGCTCTATCATACAAATAATCGCGCACATATTGCTCTATAAGACGCTGATGAACACCTGCACTCACATTCAGAGTATTAACGACGCCCAGAAACTTGCGTGAACGAGATTGGTCATTATATCCAATGTAAAGTCGAATGGTATCTTTTTTGCCTTCGATATCCGTACAAATATGTTCCGTGCAATCTTCTAAAAACGTTTCAACTAGTGTATTTCGGATTCTTGTTAAGGAGGGTTTACCGTTTTTAATAACAATCAAATTAATTTCAATATCGGTGCCGTCGTAAGCGAGGATGGATTGGAGTCGTTCGATTATAATATCTTTATCGATATGTGTGGTTGTGAAAAACTGAGGGTCTGGAGTGAAAGAAACTTTAGTGCTGTAATTCTTCTGTTCAATATCTTCACAAACAACAAGGTTTGCATTTTTAAACGTGTACTGTCTATGTTTGTTTTTATTTTTTGTTATAATTTCAAACGAAGTAGATAGTGCGTTAACAATAACCAATCCTTCACCATGTAGACCGGAACGGTGTTGGTACAAATCATTGTCAAACTTCCCACCCGTAAATAACTTTGTGCAAATTAGAATTGGAAGTTCTTCTTTAAAATCTTTCGACCTTATCGGAATACCTCTACCCTTATCTACAACCGAATAGGTGTTAGTATCATAATCCAATATAACTGCTAAAAAATTCGAATTGTTTGTTATACATTCGTCCGCAGCATTATCAATCAATTCATACAACAAATGTGTTGGTGTTTCTGTACTACCGATGTAGTTTCCAGGACGTTGGCGTATGTGTTCAAATTCTGTCAATAGACGAATAGCCATTTCATTATACCTCGCTATTCTTCTGTGACTTCTGCCAAACTACCAACACCCAAAACGTCCTCTACATCATCAATACGCAAACACCAGTTTTGATTGATAAAAAGAGCGCCAACTGCTTCGTTGTTTTCCGGGTTGATAATAGAAACCATTTTTCCTTTTAGACTGATAATCTGAGCCATTTTAACAACCCCCCATAACCAAAATTAGTTTAAAACATAATAAATAGGGTTGTGTGGGTAGCACTAATACGTGGACACGTACTACCCACAGCTAAGCATACGCAATATGGCGAATGTAACCCAACCAAGCACACCATGCTAACCCCCAAGAAAACATGGCGCACCGGTTATCTTAAAAACTTTTAATTGGTGTATTGAAACACAAATCGATAGCTTCCATTTTTGAAATATTTGGGTTTGATAGTATAAACGCTTTATTGAAACAAAATGGACATGTAATCGCTTTGCTTTCTTCGTCTTCAACCATAACAACAGACCCAACAGTCAAATGCAACCCGCAGTTTTCGCATTTAATAGGTGTATGACATTTGGTATATAATGGTTGGAGAGATGTTTTAAGTTCATGAAAATTTTCAAAAAACTTTTGGCAAAACGTTCTCATAAAAATGACGTTCGAATGTTTATCATCGTTATCATCATAAATTAGTTCAAAACGAAGCAACTTATCACATGTTACACCAAAATTCAAATTACTCGTTTTTGAAATGATATTTAGTTTTTCAGTTATAAGTAACCCATATTTATAAACAATATCATAGATGTAACAATCATCTATATTGTTTTTTAACCAAATTAGAAACGAAGGATCATAACCATATTCTTGAGCAGTATAAATATCTAAATCTAGTTGAATGGTTTTATTCATTCTATGCAATACCCAGCAACATTGCCATCCGTTTCCTGTACTTCAACGGAAAGCAAATTTATGTTTTCTTGTCTCAACACAGGACTAAGAATATCAAAGAAATGCTTGGCGATATTTTCTGCTGTAGGATTGAAAAACACTTCAACCATGCCCGGAATATGGGCAACAGATGGATATGTATTATGAGAAACTATGCTGTGATGGTCATACTTATTCTTGATGTGTTCTTCAAAAATTTCTTTTAGCTTTGTAAAATCTACAACCATACCATCTGTTAATTCAGATCTCGACAGTGTTAGTTTAATGTAATATGTGTGTCCATGAAACTGTTGGCATGCTTTGGTGTAAGATGCTTCCAAAATATGACCCATATCAATACTAAATTTCTTTGTAATATAATGCATTAAACAAACACCTCTTTTTATATTTTTTAATCAGATTCCGCGTAGGGAATAGGATCTTTTATATTATTAGCTCGAAATGCATCCAGCCTCAGTAAACACGCAGGACATTTTCCACATGCATTATCCTCACCCAAATAACAACTCCACGTTAAATCAAACGGAACATCCATTTCCAAACCCACAGACACAATTTCTTTTTTCGTAAAACATCTGAAAGGTGTAACAACAGAAATTGAAATGTTTTTGTTCAATTCAAACAAATAGTTCAATCTGTCTACATAATCCCGTGTACAATCCCAATAACCAGCAACATCTTCTTTGTGAGCAGCATAATATATTGTGTCTGCTCCAACGCTTTCTGCGTAGCTTGCAGCCAAACTGAGAAAAATTGTGTTTCTAAAGGGAACATAACTTTTTGTTAAATCGTCTGTTTCTTTCGTTCCAGATAAAAGAGAAACGTTTTTGGTTATCTCACTTAGAAATGAAATATCTATTTTAGAATATGTTAAACGAAATCGAGAAGCCCAATACTCTGCCAAAGCAACTTCTTTGTTATGGCGCTGTCCATAATCGAAAATAAGCGCGTGTGTTGGTAATGCTCCCTTTCCGCATGTCATAAGAAAATGCAACAGAGTAACACTATCCAACCCACCAGACAGAAGAATGATTTTATTCATATTTATCCTCCTCAAATTAGCCGGGAGCGCTACATTATTTGTTCTGGTTTATTTTCGAAATTTGAAATTTTTCCATGATTTAAATTCAAAACAGCAAAAAGTTTTTCTAGTTGCTCGTCTGCCGTTTTGCTGTACAGGTTGATGATTGGAATTTTTGCATGATTGGCAATCCTCAATGCTTGGGATGTACCGCCTTTGTTGGGTATGGCATAGCATATGACAAACAAAACGGGTTCGTCTAAATTTGGTCCCAAAATGATATGTGAATTTCTTCCATGTAGTTTCAAAGCTCCATCTGATAGCCTATTGGCTACTGGATGAAACACTTTTGCCAATTCTATTGCTTCTATTGTTGGGCTTTCCATAACTACGTTTGTAAACCTATCGTTGTACGCACGCCAAGGTAGAAACAAGTGCGCTGTTCCTCCACCGTCCATACAACCCGCTTCAAACGCGGTGTCTGCTCCGTGTGCGCCGCCCGTTCTTAAAATCAAATCTTTATAACAACACAAATCTTTGGCTATTTTACGCATTTTTCCTAAAATATTGCTTGGTGTTTGACGAGAACCAATACCCGCATAATACTGCAATTATTAAACCCCCCCAAACAATATGTGGTGGGTGTATAAACAATAACCCACCACATATTTTATTTTAAAGCGCTTTGACAAAAATTCTAACCTGAGTGCTTCCGTCAGCGTCTTGTTTGTATGGTTTTCCTTTTGCATTTAAAAGACCGTGTTCTTCAGCCATATCCTCCAAACAACGCTGTAGTTCCGTGTTATCACTTAATTCTTCCAAATAACACCCCACATAAATACCAATATTAGATTCTTCTTTTTCAAAGCAGACAAAGTATTTTACATTGTCGTTGTTTGTAAACGAATGATTTTTATATATAGATAGTAATAATTGTTTTTGATCCGGCTGCACATCTTGTGCCAAAACAGCGTTTTTCAAAGTAATTAAGTTTGTTACAATTGTTCTGGCTTTTATTTTGCTTTCTAAACAATTGCATGTTTTAATCATAAAAAATATACCTGATGTAACAAGAATCAATACAACCAGTATTTCTACTAAACAAATACCTCTTCTTTTTAACATAATTAATTTTATATACTCCTTTTTATCATAAGAAGTGTATAAATATTCCACTATTTCTTTTTTGTGTACCATGCGCTTAAATATTTTGAAAACACCAAAGAATCGACATTAAGCATTTCTACTAGTATATCTGCGGGTAGAGGACCGTATTCTTTTTCTATAGCGTCTAAAACATCAAACACATCGTTTTCGTTTTCATCCGCAGACATAGACCAACAAATGGGCATAACATTATAACCAGACGCTATTTTGAATGCGTACAGTAAATTTTTTGATATTTGCCTAAAAAGATCATTTCCCCTAAGTTTAAATATACTCATCTTCAATATTCCTCGATTCGCCAGTATCCATTAGGATTGGAGAATTCTTTCGGTATTCATTGGAAATACGCATCCAGTTCTTTTGATTTTTTATTCCATCAATAACATCATCCATCATTTCTATTAGATTTTCTGTAATAACATTGTTTATTAGAAAATCATTTTCCATTTTGGTTGTTGTTATATTTTCTATAGGTGCGTACGAACTAGCAAGTACGTTGGCTTCTTCATCAAAAAACTGTGTTCCCACACTAAACAGAAAATAAAACGGCTTAGGTTCTATACACATCACTTCTGTTACACATAAATATTTTCCGTCTGGTGTCAAATGTTTACCTTTTAAACAATAAATAGGAACGTTTGAATACATGTTTATTGTATAATAACTATCAACCGCCAAAACAAACGATGGATTGACACACTCCTCTTTACCACCCTTAAACAAACCGCCGAGAAAACAAGCCCAACCTATGCGAATATATAATCTTTTAACAAATTCATTCATGATTTCTTCAACATAGGTTGGTGTAATATGACTTTCTAGTTCTTTCTTGGCTTTATTAGGAAACAAATTCTTCCAGTAGTTCTTTAGACGGCTCATCATAACTCGCTTCACCCCCATCAATAAATCCATTATGCTTGAAGGATATAAACGCGGACGCAGCCAGCACCGTATATGTTCCGTCTACCAATTGTAACAGAACAGAGCTGTTTGCGTCCCACGCAATATGGCAAACGAGTCCGTCCAAAACGCGAATTTTTTGTGGGTTCCTATGAAACTTATCGTTGATATCTAAACTATATTGTAAATAAACATTTTGAATATCATTTCCAAACATTTTTCTAAAAACGGGAAGCAAATCGTTTTCTTTTCTATATTGTCCTTTATCTAAAATTCGTTTTTTATTCTTGTCTGCAAAACACACATAATCCACAACATTAACATTTTCATCCGTTTTATATTCCCAAAACATATTCTCATCCCCAATAATATTATTTAGATTTTAAAGAGGCGCGCTCAATTATTTGCTTTTTAAATTCATTGCGCGCATCGTCTCCTATATTTTTATCTTTAATACACCGGTCTAACCTGTTCCTATGAAAATGAGATTGCATGGGAATCCTTTCCATGTCTTCTTTTGTTGCTAAACGGATATATGCAGATTCGTTTAGTGTATCGTTAATTGTTCGGTTACCATTCTTATCAAACGTCATACCTATTGTATTTCTCAAAATGACATTTCCAGACTTTGTTACAAACTCCACAATATCAAGACGTTCTTTTTGACCGTGCTTTTGATTATACTGCACATAAACGACATAATCATTTGTTTTAAACATTTTCAGACCAATCCTCCTTAATAAAAATAATAATATGCGGGGAAGTTGAACATTTCAACTTCCCCACAGTTATGACGTTGTTTTAAGAAGAAGGATCCACTCCCATACAAATCAAAATAGCATCAAACATCTGTCCAGAACCACTACGTTCGACATCCGTATTGATGTCCGCGCTACCTTTCTTATAAATATCAGTTATTACTTGATTTTTGACTTCTGGATTATCACCGTTCACAACCCAAAAGTCATTTAACACTTTCTTCGCATCGTATGACAGCAAACACCACGTATCCAATTCTCCCATGCGCTGACCCCCAGCTTTTGCTTTACCGCGTGTAGGTTCCAGCGTTGTTTTTACATATGGTCCAACGTTACGAGCACTTTGCTTTATTTCTGAGATGTGCTCTAGCTTTTGAATATACATAATTCCCCATGCAACTGGATACTTTGTTTTTGTGTTCAATTCAGGCAACAACATGGGAGATTCTAACTTAGCACCAACAAACTTAGCTGTTTCCATAAGCTGCTTTGTTGATGGTGTTTGAAATGGCGCAGCAATAAAATACAGTCTACCACGCGCAATATCATTGATTGTTTTTTTGAATGTCGTATCATTCATGCTTTTGATATTCTTAATAACGGTAGAACTATATGTTTTGTCTTTCGTTCCATCTAAAGTATCATAAAGCGTAGTTAAAAATTCTTCAACTTGTTGCCTATTTTTACCATTTTTAATCATATCCGCAATTTTTTTACATGCAGTATACATAATATTACCAACAGCCAGTTCGTGTAGTTGTCCTGTATTCATACGACTAACAACAGACAAGCTGTTTATAACAATATCCATAATCTCCCCATCTTCTGTTCTGGGCATTTTTCCATCTGGTAATATTCTCGTTACAACACCCTTAGCAGCATGCCTATTAGTTAACTTATCCCCCAAAGATGTTGTCATAACACGCAATAGTTTGATGATAATAAACGTATTTTTGAGTTTTTCACCGTGTGAAGTATATTTACCTGCGTTTGCTATGACTTTACTCTTATCAAATATGGGGTCCAAACCATTTTCTTTTAATTTCTTATTTGTTTCTTTATATGATTCTTCAATTTGATTTATAATAGACAATACCTTGTTAGCATCTTGTGGATATACATCAATGTCTACAACTTTTATAGTAGATGGCGCAACAACTTCCCATTCATCTGTTAACGCTTGGCTACCTACCACGTTGCGCTGTATTTGTACTACAATATCTCCCTCTTCAAACACTTGTCCAATCTGGGGGAAAACTTTTAACACATCGTTGGATGCTAACTCAATTTCGATCGTATCGTAGTGAAGCGAACTCATTTTCTTTGCGAACGATTCACTTATTACAATACCGTCTTCATAATTATAGCCCATATACGACAAATAGCAACACTTGGCATTAACTCCTTGTGTCAATACGGGTTTTATATATTCATTTGTAGCAAGCAATTGGTGATTTTTTACAGTATCTCCAGCTTTTACAATAGGTTTATAAGTAATAGCGCTATCAATACCAGAACCACTCTTTAAGGGGCTTGGACGGATATCTATTACTTCCTTTTTACCGTCTGCTCTGTCTATAATAATAACATTATCATCAACATATGCCACTTTACCACTATCTTTGGCGCGCTTTGCAAAAACGGAAGAGGTAACGGATGCAATATGCGCCTCATAGCCAGAACACACCATAGGTATTTCGCTGTTAATAACGGGAACCGCTTGTCTGGCTTGGTTACTAGCCATAATCAACCGTGCTTGATCGTCCCTGTCTGCGTATGGCGTTAGTGAGGCTGCTGGACCCAAAATATCTGTGTTTGCATCATTTGGATTCATTTTTGCAAACGCATGTTGTTTATCATCATAAACGTGTCCGTTTGCCAAAAACAATCTTGTTCCGGGATCACCTTCTGATGTATCCACTGGATCTATGTTTCCAAAGTGCGACAACCTAACGCTTCTATCTTTAGGCTGAACAGCATCTTTGTTGGGTAGACCTCCGGGACCAACAATACGCACGCTTGCATAGGAACTAACCTCTTCTACAGGATTTTGCTGTTGAAGAAGTTGTAAAACACCCTGTTCCCTGAAAAACATAGTCACAAACGCAGAATTAACTTTTAATGGTTGGTTGGGAGCATAAACCCGCTGCTGTTTATATAGAGATATAGCAGCATGTACGCCCTTCTCAATAGCAGCAACAATAATATCCGTTGTACGAAGATATACGTTACTAATATCCAACTTGTCTTCACTATCACCACTAACAGCCAATTCCGCACAATAACTAACCAATTCGTGTAACTTGGTTGGATACTTGTGAGCAATTAATACATCCTCAATCTGTTCGTCTATCAGATATTTATTAACTTGTTTAAGGATATACTCTGCCTTATTTTGTTTTGTATAAGCTTTTAGACAAGCGTAAGCTTCTTCCAAACTGGAAATAGATTTGAACCGATATTTGGCGAACATCATTTCAAACCCATTAATAATGACTCTACTGATCGGATCCGTCTTACGCTGTATTACCAAATATCTACCATCAGATAACGGAAGTTGAACAAAATCTTGTCCGAGTCTTCCTTTTTTATCGCTAATGGTATAATTGAGCTTGTACCTTTTCAACACACCCTCTGCTGACAAAATGGTAGACAACAGCAACGACAGTGGTAATTTGAAACCACCAACAAAACAACGTACATCTTCTCTTCTGTTAAACTCACCATATTGATACGTTATAGCAGAATAGTTTGTTCTCAACTGAACAAAATGCGGACGCACTATAAAGATAGGCAACACAGACATAATAGTCGGATAAAACCATTTCATACCTCCAGATAATACAAACCTATCTTCTGTTAATTTGGGTATCGAAAACTTGAGGTCGACTGTTTTTCCATCTTGGTCTTTACATTTGATATTAACATATTCCATAAGCGTTTCATATATTTCCACATCTGCTTCTTTGATGGGTTTAAATGTAACACTCACAACGCTATAACCTATTTCCGCCAACGGCTCTTCTATACATTTGCGTATAGAGCCGACAAGAGATTCCTGATATCCGTGGCGACGAGCAATAGCACACGCTACATTGTTTTTTACAATTTTTTCTTCAATATCTCCGCCGTGTACATCATCTATGGCTTCAACTTCTCTCATCCCCAATTGCTTTGCCAAAACTTCCTGTTGTTGAATATTTTTAGCATCAACTTCAATTGGGTTAATCAGCGCCAATTTAGGTTCTTTGATTGGAGATAGCGCAGATTTTATTAATTCCTGTTGTTCTTCCTTATCTTGAGTTTGATATGCTTTTAACGTTGCTACGGTGGCAGCAGTATCTGATGTTGCAAAAGATTTAAGTCTGTCTTTAATAACATCCGTAGACAGATTCAAGTGTTGAATTGAAGAAGATATGTTTTTAACAATATCATTTACTGCACGGTCAATTTCATATTTCGAGACTTTATTCGCTACCTCTTTTTCGCGCTCCTCTTCTTTTTTAACACGCTGGTCTATTTTTTGAGGTGTCAAATCTCCAATTGTAACTTCTTTATCTTCTTTTTCCTTTGGAGCCTCTGGCTGCAATGTTTCAACACCCGTTGTATCAGATTCTTCGTCTTCCACAGAAATAATTTTTCGTGTTTTACATGCAGCATAAATCCACTTCATAAACAAACTGTACTTGTTTTTATTTGATTGTTCTGCATCAAAAATCAAACGCACGCTGTTACTTGTCACTAAGAATATTTTTGGTATACCTAAATCATAACTCATTCTTCTTAGAGAATACGTAAACATAAACGAATACAATTCTCGTTCACGTACCCGTTCCGGCAACAGTGTTTCGTCAAAATAATACAGCATGATTGTGTTTTTATTAACATCTTTGATGCTGTCTACTGCACTCTTAACAAACTTGATACCCTCTGTAGAAAAACGCATGATGCTCATTTTCGATTTTAAATATTTAATATATGGTGTAATATCATAATAAAAACTGCGTTCTCTAAGAGCTGTTGTATTGTACAACAACGTTACCCGCTTACCGTAATCGTTTCTTAATTGGTTTATATCAGCTTTTATAATTTTATTATATACTTTTTGTATACGTGGTGTATACGCAAACAGCATGGGACGCACCAAAGGCATTTTGCTTATAAAAGGTGCTCCCGTGTCTGCTCCTTCAACCAGTGTAATAACATTATAATCATGATATGGTATGAAAAGTCCAGAACTAAACGTGGCGTACAACCTAAAATTATCAATTCTCATTCCCATAGGTGTTCGCCCCCTACATGTTCAACAAATTATCCAAATCAGAAGCAATTGCATTATCTTCTGCATTGGTAAGTATGGCTGTATGGAATGCGTTGCTTACGTTTTCAAACGCAGCACCGCGTCTCCAATTTTCCAATAACGCGACTTGCTTTATAGGCACACGCAATGGAGATTCTTTAAATCCACTTAAACGCCAAGGAAATTGTGGTGCTTCTGGATTGCGCGCCAACTGAGATGCAAGTATTTCCACAGGCCACAATGGAATGGTAGCAGACGTACTATACAAATCAAAAATCTTTTTAACGAGCGCATCATTAGTAAACATACGCCCCGAAAGTATTTTTGATATTTCTGCTATAGCTCCAGTTACGCCTTGGGAACTGTTCTTCATACTACCACAAATCATGTTTTCTTCATAAGACACAATAAACGTGTCGTCTTTGATAACCAAACTATCTTTGTTTGGAACAATAATTGTAAAATCGTAATCTATGTTGATTTCCAGTTCTTCTTTGTCCGTTTTAACAAAAAACGATTGAACCAAATATTCGTTTGAATCCCCACCACGAATATCTTCTTCTTTAAAAATGAATTGAACTGCTTTTTTTGTGATTATATCATTTCCATCTTGTTGAACTATATCATCCAACTTAGAATCTGCTTCTACAAAGTTTGATATTTTCCCTGCACCACCCGTGTGAAAGGTACGCATTGTAAGCTGCGTTCCACGTTCTCCCAACAGTTGCGCAGCCAAAATACCTATATTGTTGCTGTCTAGGCGATCTAGCAGTTTTTCTCCCAAACAGTGATGACACAGTTTTGGCGACGTGCAATACATTGGCGAAAATATTTTAATATTCTTGCCTACAATTTTGCTTGGGTCTTCGATAAGCTCTCCACTGGAAAGATATCTCCACTGAATCGCTTTTGCCATTGTTTCGCTAACATCTTCTAATTCCAAAAAGCGTTTCGTACCACAATGTTTAACTGTAGAATCTGCTTTGACACTAGCCAACGCATAAACCATTTGTCTAGACAAATAACCAGAAATAGCTGTCATTTGTGAACGGTCCACAACACCCTTTCGTCCACCAACACTGGCAGAAAAATATTCTGCGCTGGTCAATCCATCGTTTAATGAAGATTTAACTGGTTTATCTATAACAGATCCATCTATATCTTCAACATACCCTTTTGCGACAATAGTAGCTTGTACGTTGGTTACATTTCCTCTAGCGCCACTGTCAACCAAATCAAAGATAATCGAATCAGATTCTTTAAGAGCAGCAAGAACATCTTTAGTCACTTTAGATAATGCTTCCGCTGGGTTACTGCTTTTAATAGCATCATTTTTTTCTTTTTCCAAATGAGGAGGCAGTGTAAAAGAAGTTGCTGTCATAGCTTTTCCCATTAGAGTTGGTGCAATCATTGCTACACGCATCAACTCGTCCATTTTTTCCATAACCACTTTCGGTTCTTCTTTTTCTGCCAACTCAACAAACACATTGGTGATGTCTTTTTTCTTCCATTGTTTTTCTACCGGCACACCAACAATATCAGATACAATTGCTCTTCCCAATGTTGTTTCCTTGGATTTATATGTAACAGGTATTGTTGGATCCGAATAATGAATCATCAATGCTTCTAACTCGTGTATATTTTGAGCTGTTAATTTTTTAGCTGTTTTGTTTGGGTTTGCTGTAAGACAATAAACACCAAACACAACATCGTTCTTCATAACAATAGCCAAGTCGCGTCCGCTTGGTCCAAATATTGTTTTGCTGACCATCATTTTTTGTTTAGCTTCCATTTGCGCTTTCTCGGTAAGAGGCAAATAAACTGCCATTTGGTCACCGTCAAAGTCTGCGTTAAACCCATCAGTTAAGAGTGGGTTTATATGAATACTATCATCATCAACAATGATAGGTTTGAAGGCTCTCAAACTCAGCCTATGCAAAGATGGATCGCGTTTGGCTATGACAACTCTATCTTTCGTAACATAATCTACTATCTTTTTCATTTCTTCTTTTATTTCGGGTGCTATTGTTTTTTTGCCTTCTTTAATACTATCTATAAGGTGTCCGATCACCATGACAGACGAACGGACACCCAATTTTTGCCATTCTTCTGCAAACTGATGTGTGGATTCATAGATGATAAAAGGCTTAAACATGGCGACAGCTATTTTAAAAGGCAACCCAATTGAATCTGGTGGTATATAGGGGTCACCAACAATAACAGCACGTCCACTAAAATCCATCGTTTTTCCCAACAACGACTTTCTTTGAAGTCCAGTCTTTCCTTTAATCATATCACGCAGTATCATATAAGCACCATATACTTGTTGTTGGATGCGCCACGCAATACTGTTGTAACTACTAGACGTTTTTTGTGTATTTAGAATAACTTGAGCTTCATTTATAATAGCAATATATTTTTCGTTAATTTCGTGCATATCAATTTTAACATGTTCCACATGAATCGGTCTGTATTGTGGAGGCAAAACCAAAACATCTGAAATCATGCTATTTTTTCTATTTTTCACAATATACCTACATAGCGTAGCACCCGCATTTGTAAGTAATTTGCTTTTTAAAAGTGCGTCTACAGCTTCCTTGGTATGTTCCGAGAAATACAACAAACCCCACTCACCGCTGTTACCCGTTACTATTTCCCCATTTAAGACAGACAGATCTCCACTCAACAATTTAAGCAAAGCACTGCAACGTCTGTCTGCTATTTCAAAAAGCAACGGATGTAATACTTCACAATTAAGTGAGATGGCCGCGAACGTATTTCGCCATCGTTTGGAGTTTGTCAAGCCAAATATTTTATTTGAAAACAATCCATTGGGATCGAATTGTTCTCCAATCATAATATTGGATGTTGTAATATAATCTAGCTCTTTAGTTTCTATAAACTTCTTTAGATTCAAGAGCATGATTATCACCTAGTTCTTTTTCTTTTATTTTTAAAATCATATCTTCCAAATCCAAGAATATTTTATCCATCGCTTCTTGTAATGATGCTTTTACTTCATTCTTATAACGTGAAATAATTTTAGAAGTATAGCTGGGTGGTTTGGTTGCAAGCGTTGCGCCTTTGTCATTCCATAATTGTTCAATAGCGGCTGCGATATGCACATATATTGCGGTTTTTGCATTCTCTTTAACATCAAACGTATTATCCGTTTGTAATTGCATAGACGCAGACATGGCATTTTCTATGCGATCTATTTTTTCATAATATTCGTTGTCAAGATAAATACCATGTCTTTCCAAAAACTTTCTTAAATATGTTGTATTGGCTTCTAGTACAATATTGAACAACTTTCTCAATCCCACATTTTTTGTTGTCATGTTGTATCACCTTTTTATTATTCATCAAAATCTGTTAAAAACCCCGCCGGAAAATCCACTGGAGTGGTTATTTGTGACCAACGCGAAAATTTGTTTGTTGGTGATATTATATAACCCAACATATCACCAAAATAATTATTCAAACTATAATTGTCAATTTTGTAAGTATCCAGACATTCTGTGATACACGACATTATGTCTTCTAGTGTATACATACCATCTTCGTTAATCAGCGAAATGGCATCGATGGGTTGCTCATATGCAACTCCACACATGGAAGCAAATTGTACACCTATGATGTGTGGTGCTTCGATAAGATGAAAATGCGAAAATGTATCGCACACTAATTGAAAAAGCTCATATATAAGATCGTTTTTAATAACTGTTATAAAACATGAAAATTTAGATGTATCTTCGATCGTATCCATCAGCAATTCCAAACATGAGTACGGTGCTACTCTCCCTCGCAAAGAGTCTTGATATAATATAATATCAGATCCACAACGCTGCACCACATCAATAATTGGTGCAGCGTTGAGGATATCGATTGTAACAAAACACTTTGTTTTGGGTGGCACATAAAGTGAGTGGGTGTACGGAGCGTTTATTTGCAACATGTGTGTCACCCCAATCTCAAATTTCTCTTATTTGTTTTCGCACATCCTCCATTTCACGTTCATATCCTTTGGATGTGATTTGGTACACAAAATAAACCAATTGATGTATAAGCTTATACCAATCCACATCTATAGGCAATCCAGTTAGTACATCCACAAACTGGTGCTTATAAAGCATCAACACAGTAGAAGTAAAAAACTTCTTAATTGTGTTGTGTGTTAAAAATGGAACTCTTCTTGTAATATTGTGATTGGAAATCAAATCACCCAAAACTCTAGACATATCTTCTGGTATGTTTTCTAGTTCTCGCCTTTCAATAATAGGCATTGGTATTGCCAAAAGCATATCTGTTAATAAGGAAATTGCATCTGTGTGGATTTCCGCTTTAAGAAGAAATTTGTGCGTAAAGAAATTTACCACATGTACGTTGGGTACATTCAACGCTCTTATAGGTAAATTAAAAATAGATTGAATGATGGGTTGGCTGATGCTTGTTAATGTGCAATAGATATTATAGTGATAAAGTTTCGAATAATCTTTATACTCTTCTGCTATCTGTGAAAACATTTTTTGTACTATAACACGATAAAATATTTCAGATTGCAAAAGATTGTTTTTTGGCCTTATCATATTTGCTTGGTCGATTGTACTAGCAATGTGAATACTACTCAACGCTTCCGTTGTGTTCCATACCAACGGATTCTTTGCTGTCATAATCAGATATGCAATTGGATTATCTTCAGGTCTCATACTAATTAGCGCATTATAATACATCATGTTAAACATTTCCAAAATTTGGTTATCCGGAGTTATTCCCTTAGTGGCTGCCAATATATCCCAAAGCTTTTTGCCTTCTCTGTCGGGATTGGTTGTAAGCACACTACTACGAAGGATATTAAGTATTTTTCTAAAAATACCACTTTCGTTAACTTCTTGTCCCAATATATTGTGTATAGTTTTGGTTTCCATCGGACCCACAGCTACTTGGGAAAGAAATGTGGGAATAAAGAATCGAAGGCGAATGGACAACATATAAAGTTTCATTGCTTCTGTCTTTGTAATATTCAATTTATAATTTGCTTCTTTAACGTTAATATTTACACCCAATTGCATTTCTTCAAAAACTTCATCAATCTTGTCTATTAAAATTGGTGCATGTTCAAAAAATACTGCCAATCTATCTTCTTTTTCTGCGGCATAATATTCCAAAATAAAATATTCATATAGTTTGTGCAATTCCGAATCAAATTCAAACATATCATTAACAACGCCAAAAATATCTGCAAATTTTTCACAAATACTATGCATTGTTGGGTAAATTACCAAACTCGATATAATTTCTTCGTTTGTCTTAAAATCGTATCTCATGTAGTGGGGAATATAAACAATATATGGTTTGTTATTTTCCTCACGCACAAGTTCAAACATGAATAGCCCCCCTACCGATTTTTATACTTAGTCAGATAATGAATAAACGCTTCTCCTTCGATTCGTTCTTTTGGTAGGAGCATTGTTTCCCAGATATGAAACCAATGTTTTGCTTCAAAATAATAAAGCGGTCCTTGTTGGTGTTGATTATTTTTTAAGGACGTCAGAGACAACTTTGTGGCTGGTAAAATCGTGTATGGTTTTCGCCAAGAACCAATTCTGAAAATTGGCATATCACGAAAACTACTAACATAGTCTAGCGTTGAAAATGATAATTTTGCAAAAGCTTCTCTTAAATCACTCAGTTTAATAGATTGCAACTCTACTGCTACATTAAAAACAACATGCACACCGTGTGGTGTTATTTCAAAATAATGAGGGTACTTCTTTAAATATGTTGCCATTTGTTGTGCTTCTTCAAACGCTCTTGCTATGGATGCGTCGTGACTATCAAAATCTAAAATCAAATGGGCATATTCATTTTTCCCGTCGTTGAATATTGGAGATATCATAACAAACTCTTTTCCTTCAAAAATCTTACTGGCATGTTTGTTTTTGAGTTTATCTAAGAAATTTTGTTTAGTATCCACGACGGGAGGCATCTCGACAACATACTTGTATTTAATTTCCATCATTTAAAACCTCCAAAAAGCGGGGACCCTAATTAAAAGAGCCCCCGCTTTATTGTTTTAATGCTACAGCAGGCCGGCAGCGGGATTTTCTTTTGTTTGCTGTCCGAGTGAACCAGAAATGTCCTGTGCTAGAGAACTAACCTGATTCGGCTTGGTTGCTCCAAGTGCATCCAGCACGTTACCAGCGTTGGACTTCTGGTTTGTGTTGCCTTTATTTCCCTTCGCTGCTCCCCCAGCAACAGCAACAGCATAAGTTATGTGTGCGCAAACAATATTATAGAAAAATTTCAGATGACTCATCTTTACAGTTTCTTCTGGATCACCAACAATGAATGTCATCATATCATCAAATTCTAACAACTTATCTGCGCTAAGAATATGCTGGTGTTTTACCCCATCTGCTTGCATGGCAATAACAAACAATCCCTCTTGTGTACGCGCAGCAACAATTTGCCTCGACTGATTGGTGTATTGATGAATGGGCGTATTGGGGATTGTGCCTTTAAGCACTTGGCGAATTTCTTTGGCAAATGCTACTAGTTCTTTAGTATCAAGCGTATAATTGGGTGCCTTATCCCAATCATAAGAAGATACTCGCCCGGTAGTGGGATCTAAATTCTTTGGCGCTGCAATTTTCACATATGCGCAGTTATACTTGGTGTTGTCGTATTTTATGGAAAGCGCGCTGGTTTTTGAATAATCGAGAAAATCAAACATTATTATTCCTCCCTATATGCTTTTTGAATTTCAATCAAAAAATCATTCATAACGCATGTATGACTGTCATCAACAAACAATTTCCATTTATGAAGATAACAATTGTCTTCTGCTTTAATAACAGTGCAAACTGCGCTCACCCCCACCAAACAATCTTCCTCACCAAAAATATTTTCAATTGCTTTACAGGGTGGGTAAGACAGTTTTGAAAAAACAACCATCGTACCCGTTTTGCTGTACTTACTAATATAACACCCAAACGGATATTTTCCCATTATTTGTTCCGCGTTCGTATCAGACTTCTTTTTTGAGCGAATATTTCCAAGATATCTTATCCAACCACGAAAAACATTCATAATTTTGGGGTTTGATTTGATATATGCATAAGTTAGAACTACAACTAAACACATTAAAATTAGGTCCATTCTAGATTAGCCCCCATTCGTATAGTAATGAATGATTTCAGCAAGAGTTTTACCAAGAACGGCATTATCTCTTGCTATACGGAAAGAGGCTGCTGCCTTATGTCCGCCACCACCATAGCGTTCAGCAAAGCGGCTGAGATCGAGTTCGGAATTTTTTGTTCGGATAGAGAACGTATATGTTTGCCCCTTATCCTCAAACAACAACACAAAATTTTCGATCCCGCTCTTTTCCGCACAAATAGATATTTCAAATGCGGGGGTTATATTTCCACGTGAAAACGGAAAAACATACACACCTTCTAGCAACCGTGCTTGTTTCCACGCTTCTTCTAAAAGAGGACCACAGATTTCATTGTACGCAATAAGATGAAACGTATACCATCCAGGTTTATAATCTTTCGTTGGTGGGTCTTTCTTCACAGCATCAACAAATGCGTATAATTTGTCAATATAAGTGGTATTTTCTTGTTCTTCCATAAATATCCAATGGTAAAACACACGTTGCATATCCACGGAAAACGGAGACGTATCATGTTGCCATATATCAAATCCGTTAACCGCTTCAATAAAGTCTGCATATTTTTCAACACCACTCAATTTTCCCACTAGACGATTATACAAATGACGAGCAGCGCAAGCAGTTTCATCACCATAGAAAGAAACCTTTGGATGGTTTATTTGAACGCTCGTGTTGCCGTGGTGATCTATAATCTTAATCTGTGTGTCGTCCTTTGTCCAATTTATAATATTGTTTATTTGTTTTTCTGTTAAATTTAAATCAGACAACAACAAACCATCAACTTTTTGCAAAATACCTTTTTCATAATAATCTTTCACACGTGTTTCGATAAACAACTTGGAATTGGTTGTGTAGCTGCATGGATAGCTATGCGCTATACCCATCAACTGACCCAACAAAATACACGCCATTCCATCCAAATCATTATGACTAAATTGAATCCAGATACTCATTGTGGAAGCCTCCGTTCTATTCTTTAAAAAATATCATTATCCGGTCATATTATCGTACCTCCACCACACCAAATATTCCATTATTTGTTCCAAGTTGTTTTCTATTTTTCGGAAAAAAGAATGATATTGGGGGGCCTATTAAGACCCCCAACAATATACATGCACATTACAGCAAATCGTCGATAATCTTCTTTTCCTCTTCTCCGCCTGTTTCATCCTGTACCGGAAATAGATCTAACATATCCGGTTCCTCCACAGGAACAACACTACCCCCCTCGTGTGCTTCTAGTTGCTGCTCTGTCGGTTGTTCGGGAGGAGCAACAATACTCCCGTCTTCTGTTGCTGCTTTCTTATTGGCTTTTGCTTCTGCTTTTGCTGCTTTTTTTGCTTCACGTTGTTTGAGAAGATTGGCTCTCCTCTCTTCCGCAATGCGTGCGCGCTCTTGCTTCTTGGCTTCATACTCTTCCCAATCTGTCTTGATGTTTGACTTTACAAACTCAGCCAATTCTACAATGGGCATTGTAAAAAGTCGATCATTAGTCATAATCTTCACAATGCCACCCATAATAGTAAGCGCATTGAATCCAGAAGTGTGCATCTTATCCCGGTTTGTAACATGTTGGCAAATTGCCTTAAACAATTCGAAACGATTTGCTCCTCCGGGGAACTTCTCAACAACATGCGTTGCTAGTTCGAGAGCGAATAGTTGTGAGATAATCTTAATGCGCTGAAAATCCAACTCTTGCTTTTCCCAGTGTCGCCATTGTGAAATAGTGGTATTGACAATGATGGGAATTCTGTCTGCAATTTTCTGCAGATTTACAAGATCCATAACTCCCCTTCGATGCAGTAGAGATTCCATTGTATACATGGAACGGGGGCCTGCATCCGGCATGTATGAAGTTCCAAACTCGTCCTGTAGCATAATTCTAACTCCCGCTTTGGTAAAGCGGTTGTGACTATTCATCGCATGAATCGTTGCGAACAGTGTGGTATCGCCGATGGTGAATGAGGATTTTGTAATGAATGTGTAATCCATGATTGCGCCTTCCATCCACATCATAAGGTCTTCATCGACAATCTCCCACCCAAGTCGGGGTAAAAGATCATGACGCACCACGTCGACAATGTCCTTGTGATTTGCTTCACCATAGGATTCGGACACAACATCCAACGCCACATTGATGTCCGTTCGAACGACGGCGAGACGCTGGTTGCCCAAAATTCGAACGGGCATTTCCTTCATCTGTCCCGGATTTTCAGTATCCGGAACCTTCACATAGATGGGCAGTTGCACTACTTGAAAAGCATAATCACTTTCCTGAATCTGTCTACTCATAATAACCTCCTCCAATCATTATAAGTAATATACACACAACTAACACGACAACTATCAAAAAGAACCGTGTAACAAAATAAATATTCAATTTTCACCTCCCTATGGATTGTTAAAATAGTTTTTCTTAATAGTCTTATCGAAGCGTGACTGTTCTTCTTTTATACGCGCAATCTCTTCGTTTGTCAACTTAGCTTGTTGCATTGTAAACAAACCATTTTGTGC
>Ga0208695_1000465_pt1 | contig 43896 bp, 27 predicted proteins | sample AD_UKC111_MetaG_FD_184449 | JGI IMG/M metagenome (GOLD analysis project Ga0208695, IMG submission 184449) | Active sludge microbial communities of municipal wastewater-treating anaerobic digesters from Hong Kong - AD_UKC111_MetaG (SPAdes)... | ecosystem: Engineered > Bioreactor > Anaerobic >... | reverse complement strand
AAAATGAATTAATCGGGTATCTTCACTTTTCCACCATTTTTCCCAGCTTTCGGGCAATAGTTCTTTGGTGTTGGAAATATAACCAATGGGAGCGTCAAACCATACATATAGTACTTTTCCTTCGGCACCTTCGAGTGGAACGGGAATACCCCAATCCAAATCGCGACTTACGGCACGCGGTTGCAAACCCATGTCCAGCCAACTCTTGCATTGTCCGTAAACATTTGGTTTCCATTCCTTATGCTCTTCCAAAATCCATTGCCGAAGCCATTCTTCATGCTGATCGAGAGGCAAATACCAGTGCTTTGTCTCACGCAGTACGGGAATATTTCCGGTAATTGCTGAGCGCGGATTAATTAAATCGGTAGGATTGAGAGATGAACCACAAGCTTCACACTGATCTCCGTAAGCATTTTCGTTTCCGCAATGGGGACATTTTCCCACAATATATCGGTCGGCAAGAAATTGACCGGCTTCTTCATCATAATACTGTTCACTCGTTTTTTCTATGAAACCACCTTTATTGGCAATGGTTTTAAAAATATCTGAAGCCAATTCATGATGAATTTTTGAAGTGGTACGAGAATAAATATCGAAAGAAATTCCAAAATCTTCAAATGATTTTTTAATCAGAAAATGGTAACGATCCACAATTTCCTGCGGAGAAATGCCTTCTTTTTTTGCCTGTATGGTAATGGGAACACCATGTTCATCGGAACCGCCAATAAAAATCACTTCTTCTCCTTTCAAACGGAGATACCTTACATAAATATCAGCCGGAACATATACACCTGCCAAATGGCCGATATGTACCGGGCCATTGGCATAAGGCAAAGCCGAAGTAACCAGCGTACGTTTAAATTCTTTCATTTTAATCAATTAAAAAATTTGTCTTGAAGAGCTTTAAAAGAAGAATGTGCAAAGATACGGACAAAATCTCAAATCTCCAGAAAATGAAAATGGTTTTGTTTAAAAATACATAGCTAATCAAAGTTTTGTATTATGAAAGAAAAAATGTATTTTTGCCTCCATAGGGCATTTAAAAATTCGTTTGAAGCCTTTAAAATTATCAATAAATTTCCACTGAAAAAAATCACTTTCTTATGGCTAACAATATCGGTTATATAATAAGCGAAATAACGCCATTATCAGACAAAGACTGCTTTTACATAGCAGATCGAAGAAAAACAGAATTCACCTATCCTCTTCACCATCACACTGAATATGAACTCAATTACATTGAAAATGCAAGCGGAGTAAAAAGAATTGTGGGAGATTCGGTAGAGATAATCGGAAATTATGAGTTGACATTGATAGCAGGAGAAGAGCTGGAACACGTATGGGAACAGTATCAATGCCAATCCAATAATATCAGAGAGATTACCATTCAATTTTCTCCCAACTTGTTTTCAGGCAATTTAATAAATAAAAATCAGTTTGACAGCATTCGAAGAATGTTCGAGAAAGCCAAAAAAGGGATTAGTTTTCCTATGGAAGCCATTATGAAAGTTTATCCTTTATTGGATACCTTGTCTTCAGAACAGGAAGGATTTTATGCAGTCATAAAATTTTTTTCCATTCTTTACGAATTATCTCTTTTCGATGATGTACATGCTTTGGCAAGCTCTTCATTCGCAAATATTGACGATAGCAGCGATAGCAGAAGGGTTCAAAAAATATGTGAATACGTAAACACGCATTATAAAAATAACATTCATCTGGAAGATTTGGCCAATTTGGTAGGAATGACGCCTGAATCACTCAGTCGTTTTTTTAAAATACGTTCAGGAAAGACTATTTCAGAATATATAATTGATATTCGTCTGGGTTATGCAGCCCGACTTTTAGCTGACACGACCAATTCTGTAGCAGAAATTTGTTATGATTGCGGCTTCAATAATTTATCCAATTTTAATCGCACCTTTAAAAAGAAAAAAGGTTGCACACCAAAAGAATTTAGAGAAAATTTCAGAAAGACAAAGGTTATTATCTAATAATCTGGTAATCAGTTATTCAAAATATAAAGAAAATTTTTTTAAAATCTAAACACCTGAAATAAATCGGTTAAAAACTTCCTCTTTTCTCTTGTCCGATTTGTTATCCTGATTTTTATCAAAAATCAAAATTTTGATTTCCAATTATTTACTGAAACAAAAAATCTTTGCTTCAGTCCCATCAATAGCATTCTTACCATATCATTATTTTAATGATCAAATGCATGGTACAAGTGTAAGCAGTTCAAAAAAATAGTTGAACTGTGAAACATCTCACCTGTTTCACAAAATCAAAATATTTACCGTCAGATTAAAAAAGTATTATTTTTAGGTAAATAAAGCACAAAAAAACATTATTTATCAATATATTTTTGTGTTGATAAAATTTAAAAAACCGAATTCGTAAATTACTTCATTTAAAATTAAAGAATTAATTAGTATTTCAAAGAATATTCTTACTGTTTAAAAAGAAATAAATAAATGACTTGAAGAAAAACTATTTATGAAATCGAAAAAATATTAATTGTAAAATTGTACCTACAAATAAAAAATAGCCTATGAAAAAATAGAAAACAATCTTTTTAATAAACCTGACGGGAGAGATCTATTAATTCGATTATCCTCAAAAAACAACAATCTAATAATAAAATGAATAACAAAAAAGAAGTATGAAAAAAAATCGACATGAAAAACAGGAGAGAAATATATTGCAATATTTCTCTCAATCGATGCGAATTATTTGTTTTATAACATTTTTAGCTATCAATTCAGTATTTAATTGGATCAAAGCTTCTGATTCGCAAAGCACCAAGTTTTCGTTAAATACGATAACGGAAAAAAACTTGGTTTTGGCAATACAACAGCCTCAACAAAAAGAAATCAGAGGAAAAGTTACTGATGCTTCAGGGCAACCATTGCCGGGAGCAACCGTGAAAGTTAAAGGCACTTCAATTGGTACGGCAACTGATGCAAATGGTCTGTTTTCTCTGCGCATTCCGTCCGATGCTCAAAGCATCCAAGTCTCTTTTGTTGGAATGGAAACTCAGGAAATACCTGTCGGTTCGCGTACAATGTTTAATGTAACTTTAAGGGAAAGTGCTATTGGACTGGAAGAAGTTGTAGCAATAGGATATGGCGCAATGAAAAAAAGCGACCTTTCTGGTGCATCAGTTTCCTTAGGCGAAGATGCCATAAAAAAATCAATTGTTACCAATCTGGATCAGGCGCTTCAGGGAAGAGTTACAGGTGTTACAGCAGTAATGACATCCGGCGCTCCGGGTTCTTCGTCAGCCATTAGAGTAAGAGGGCAGTCCACTATTAATGCCAATGCAGAACCACTTTATGTAATTGATGGTGTAATAGTTCAGGGAGGAGGAAGCAGCGGCTCTTCATTTGGACTTGGCGATGCTTTGGGAAACGGCCCTATATCAACCATCTCTCCTCTTTCCACAATCAATCCTGCCGACATTCTGTCAATGGAAATTTTAAAAGACGCATCAGCAACAGCTATTTATGGTGCTCAAGGGGCAAATGGAGTTGTTCTTATTACTACCAAACGAGGAAAAGCAGGGCAGGCAAAATTCAATTATGAAGGCATGTATGGAATTCAAAGACAAGCTGCCCGAATAGACATGATGAATTTAAGAGAATTTGCCGAATTCAGTAACTCTGTTGCTCAGGAAAGCAATTCGCTGGATAGTCGTCCGGAATTTTTGGACCCAAGTTTATTGGGAGCAGGAACAAATTGGCAGGATGCCATTTTCAAACACGCTCCAATGTACCAGCATCAACTTTCGGCACAAGGAGGGACACAAGGAATAAATTATTATATTTCTGGTTCTTATATGAATCAAGATGGAACTATTATCGGCACAAAATTTAATCGTTATTCTTTTAGAACCAATCTCGATACTCAGTTGAAAAAATGGCTCAAATTGGGATTGAATACCATGTATTCAAGTACTGATGAAAGATTGGGTCTGGCTGACAGCGACGAAGGAATAGTAAATTATTCTCTTTTAACACCGCCCGATATACCAATCTATGACTTGGATGGAAATTACGCAAGTGTCGTTCGTGAGGGATATTCACGTATCAACCCGATTGCTATGGCACTCGATGAAGATATTCTTTTATCGCGAAGTAAACTCAATGGAAATATTTTTGCCGATATTACACCTATAAAAAATCTGAATTGGCATTCAGAATTAGGTTATGACATTGGCAATTCGAGAGGTGAACGTTTTGAACCTGCTGTAAAGTATGGAAATTGGAGTCGTGATATAAACATGAGTTCTATTCAGAGAAATTACAATTTCTTCTGGCAATTGAAAAACTACTTAACCTATTCAGGAACAAAAGATAAGCATAATTACACGTTGATGCTTGGTCAAGAATTATGGGAATCGAGTTGGGAATACGAAGGGGTTACAGCTTCAAACTTGCCTTCCAATGACATACATAATCCGAGTTTAGGTTCTGATCCACAAATAACTTCCGGTTTTGGAAGCAGTGCAATGGCTTCATTTTTTGGTCGAGCTACCTATAATTATGCAGATAAATATATGGGTACTTATACTTACAGAAGGGACGGATCATCGAATTTTGGTCCTAAAAATCGTTGGGCAGGATTTCAGGCATTTGCTGTATCGTGGCGCTTTAGTAATGAGGAATTTTTAAAATCGTTATCTGATGTGCTCAGTAATGGAAAACTTCGTTTTGGTTGGGGCCAAACAGGTAATTCCAATATTGGAGGTTATCGTTGGGGGGCTGCCATCTCTAAAATGCCTTCCGGGCTCGGAATGGGTTATCGTCAGTCAAACATTGCCAATCCTTATATAAAATGGGAAACACAGGAACAGTGGAATATTGGTTTGGATCTGGCTATTATCAACAACAGAATAAATCTGGTAATTGATGCCTATGATAAAACTTCAAAAGACATGTTGATGCAATTGCAATTACCATCGTATCTTGGGACACGTGGAAATGCTTCGTCAGCGCTGGCAGCACCTTATGGCAATTATGGTACAATCAACAATCAGGGAATAGAGTTTACATTGACCACACATAATTTAACCGGCAGATTTGTTTGGGATACAGACTTTCAAATGTCTTTCAACAAAAACAAACTGGTAGCACTCGATGGAACAGAATCTGCTCATATTGAAGGTTATGGACAATGGAGTGATGTAGTAAGTGTAACAAATGTTGGAGATCCGTTGTACAATTTTTATGGATATAAAGTTGTCGGAGTCTATCAGGATTTGGAAGATTTGCAAAACTCACCCAAACCTGAAAAGTATCCTTCAGACGGAGTATTTAATCGTTACAATACTACTTGGGTTGGAGACTTGAAGTTTGCAGATATCAGTGGCCCTGACGGAAAACCGGATGGTATTATCGATACTTACGACCGTACCAATATCGGTTCTCCCTGGCCAAAATTTACTTATGGCTTTACCAATACATTCCAATTTAAGAATTTCGATCTTTCGATATTTATCAATGGTTCTTATGGAAACAAAGTATTCAACTATTTGGGAATGCATTTATCGAGCATGACAAGTATTTGGGATAATCAATTGAAATCGGTTACAGAGCGAGCCCGATTGGTACCCATTGATCCGGCAAAAACATATCCAACAGTTGTCAATGGAGTTACTGTCTATAATTGGTTTGATGATATTACCAATGTAAAAGTTTCAAATTCCAATGCAGTTATACCACGTGCTATTGCAAATGATCCAAATGACAATAACAGAATTAGCGACCGATACATTGAAGATGGATCTTATCTGAGAATAAAAAATATTGCTTTGGGCTATACTCTTCCTTCTTCGATTGTACGTAAATGGAACATTGAAAGTATAAGGATTTATACCAATATTCAAAATCTATATACTTTTACCAGTTATACGGGTTATGATCCTGAAGTTGGAGCAAGTACGGCAAGTCCAAATGTTTTTGGATTGGATAATGGGCGTTATCCTTCCCCTCAAGTTTATTCCTTTGGATTAAGTTTATCTTTTTAAAAATCAGAACAATATGAAAAAATATAAAATCATAATTAAAAGTATTGTATTTACTTTGTTTACAATATTAAGTCTAACTTCATGTGAAGATTTTCTTAATAGACCAACAGAAGACAACTATACGGTCGATGGCTTCTACAAAACTGATCAACAGTGTTTTCAAGCAGTAAACCCTGTATATAATTCTCCCTGGTACGATTTTCAACGCGGTTTCTTTAAAGTTGGTGAAGTCTTAGCAGGAAATTATTATTGGGGTCAATCACCCTATTTAACTTTCACCATTAATTCCACAGATGAAGATTTAGTAAATATGTCAGCTTCTTTATGGTCTGTAAATGCTTATTGTAATGGGATATTGGAAAATATAGACCTGAAGTCGGGACCGAATGTTACCGAAGCCACAAAAAAAACTGTGAAAGGAGAAGCTTTGGTATGGAAAGCAATGGCTTATTTTTATCTGGTTCGTACTTTTGGGGCAGTTCCAATTGTTCATAGCAATTCTGAAATGATAGCTGAAGGAAACTATAATGATGTTTATAAGGCTACCATCCCTAATGTGTACGATTATATTATTATGACTCTCGAAAAAGCCATAGAATGGTTACCTGAGAAAAATCAACCGGGACGAATCGATAAATATTCCGCTTATGGCTTGTTGGCAAAAGTTTACCTGACAAAATCGGGTTACGGAATGTCCGGCTCACGCAATCAGGACGATTTGGATAAAGCAGCCTTATATGCCGGAAAAGTAATTGATGAAAGTGGACGGAAATTATTGACAAAGTATTCCGATATTTTCCGCCTGAAAAACAATTTCAGTGAAGAAAGTTTAATTGCATGGCATTGGGTAGTATCGAACCAATGGACTTCACAAAACACTTTACAGTCTGACTTGGGAATACAAGGATTTGATGAATATGGCGCCACATGGGGTGGTTGGAATGGTCCTTCGGTTGATTTGCAAGATGCTTTTAACGAAGACGCCTTGAACCTAACAAGAAACAATATCGATGATCGTAGAAAAGCCACCATGATGATGTATGGAGACAAGTATGAATATTTCTGGGTTGACAAAGGTGGTTTTGACTACACCGAATTTGCCGTAAACAGCATGGAATATGAAAGTGCAGTGGGTGCAAATGAAGTAAAACATTTGGTTGGCAATGACAATGATCATGTCATCGGATGTGGAACGCACATGGCTCGAATGGCTACCAGTTTAAGTACTCATTTGTTACGACTTGCCGATGTATATCTAATTTATGCAGAAGCAGTTTTGGGAAATAACCAGTCAACTACCGATACCAAAGCATTGAAAGCGTTTAATGACGTCAGAAGTCGTTCTATTAAGGGTGCTGAGCCTAAGACATCGATAACTTGGAACGATATTTGGAAAGAACGTCGGTTGGAACTCGCCTGCGAAGGAGACAGATGGTATGATTATGTTCGTTGGCATTATTATAAACCGGCCGAAGCCATTGCAGAAATTAGAGCTCAAAGAAGAGGTTCATATAATGGACTCGGTCAGTATTACAAATCAGGTACGCTGGATCCTTCCGTAACATATTATAGTCCAAATAATATTCCCAATATAACCGATGCTCATTTTCAACTTCCATTCCCCGATACCGATTTGACCATGAATCCGAATTTGTTGAAAAATCCGGTTGAATTTGATTTAAGCACTATACATTATTAATCTTAAATGATGAAATCAATATGAAAAACAATAAGAAAAAAAGATACAGTCAAATGCTGATAAGCTGTCTAATTTTGTTTGTTGGCATTGTGTCATCATCGTGTGATGATAATCCGGACAAATATGTTATGACGGATGGAGTTCCTGAAGTTTATTACATTAGAGTTCCAAATCCAGCATCGGCTGATTCACTGTTAGTTGGGGCTTATATGAATAATACCATAGTATTGATAGGGGAAAACCTTACCAGTATCAAAGAAATGTGGTTCAACGATAAAAAAGCAGTATTAAATTCAAGTTTTATCACGTACAATAGTTTGTTTGTGAATGTACCTAATGAAATTCCATCGGTGGTTACAAATAAAATTTACATGATAACAAAGAATAACGATACTATTACCTACGATTTTTCGGTACTTGTACCGGCACCTGTTGTTTCGAGCATTTCGTGCGAATATGCACATGATGGAGATGTTGCAACGCTTTATGGCGATTACTTTATTGACGATCCGAATGTTCCTATAACTATAAGTATGCCCGGAAATATACCCGTTACGGAAATTACAAGCGTCGAAAAGACTAAAATAGTTTTCAAAATTCCAAACGGTTCCCAAAAAGGTTATATTAATGTAAAATCTATCTATGGAACCGGACGATCGAAATTCCAATTCAGGGATGACAGAGGTATTATTCTCGATTGGGATACAAAAAATGCAGCCGGTGGCTGGCGTTCCGGTAAAATTGCCAACAGCAATCCCGAAGGAATAAGTGGAAATTACGTGTATTTCTCTGGCACGCTGAAAGGCGATTTATCTACGTGGGATGAAGATAATTTTTCATTCAATTTGTGGGGAACAGCCAATGGTCGTCCTGAAGGTGATTTGTTTACCATTCCAATTGATCAAGCTCAGCTTAAATTTGAGGTAAATGTTACTCAACCGTGGGCTGCTTGCGCCTTGCAAATGATTTTCACTCCGTGGTCTACTGCTGGTACAAATAGTTATATTGCGGATGGGAAAACCCCAAGAGGCTTATGGAGGCCATGGGAAACAAGCGGTTCATATCAAACTGATGGATGGATTACTGTGTCTTTCCCGCTTAAAAACTTTAAATATGACCATACCGGAAAAACGCTGCAAGTTGCGGGAGTTGGTAATTATGGAGGCTTAACTTTCTTTGTTTATCATGGAGGAATTGCCGGTACAGACTGTACACCATATATTTGCATCGACAACATTAGAGTAGTTCCGATTGAATAATTAATTCATTAAACTTAAAAAATATGCAAACACATAAAAATAAATGGTATTCATTGCTGATAATTTTTCTATTGATTATCAGTGGAAATATATATACCGGATGCGACAATGAAGAAGAAATTGACACTTCGATAATTTTAAAGGCATTTGGCCCTTCTCCTGCCTTAAGAGGCGGTGAACTCAGGTTCTTAGGAAGTAATTTGGATAAAGTTACAGCAGTTGTTTTTCATGGACTGACACCCGAAACAACAGTAGAAGTTAGTGAAATTGAAGTTATTAATGATCGTGAAATCCGAGTTACTATTCCACAAAATGCAGGTCCAGGCAAGGTAACTTTAAAAACGCCAAAAGGAGATATTCAAACATTAACTCCTCTCACTTTTTCAGAACCTATTTCCATTAGCAGTGTTACGCCTACAACTTTAAGAGCTGATCAAATACTCACTGTGAAAGGCGACTACCTGAATTTGATTAAAAAAGTGATTTTTGTTGATAATGTTGAGGTGGAAGCAGAAAATTTTGTGTCTCAGTCCAGAGAACAATTGCAGGTAAGAGTTCCGGCTGAAGCTCAAACAGGAAAAATCATTTTGTCGAATGGAGAAGAAATACCTATTGAAATTTACTCAAATGAAGTAATCAATATTATTTTACCTACATTTACCGGATTTTCTCCTGTTACTGTAAAACCGGGAAATAATATTAATATTACGGGGACAAATCTTGATTTGGTAGCCAGTGTTAAATTTGGTGGGAACAAAATAGTAAATGAAATTATTTTAAATGCCGATTCCACACAAATTACAGTAACTGTACCATTGGAAGCGCAGGACGATACCATAAAATTAATTACTAAATCGGGCCTCGAGGTGAAAGGAAACAAGAAACTGATTACCGTAATGCCTTCCAATATCACTGTGAGTCCAACAACAGTTAAAAACGGCAATACTTTGACTATTAAAGGTAATAATTTGGATTTGGTTGCAAGTATAAAATTTGGTGACTTGGAGGGAACAATTAATTCCAAATCAGAAACAGAAATTTTGGTAACAGTACCTGAAACAGCCAATTCGTCAGTAGCCACACTTGTTGCTTTCTCAACCAAAACAATGGATACACCGGAATTTAGTTATGTCAAGCCCAAAATTACAGCTTTATCTCCCATTTCATTAATGGCTGGGAGTGAATTGACCGTTAACGGAAGTGATTTGGACTTGATCAGAAAAGTGATATTCCCATCTGCTGCTAAAACAGTAAATGTTGAACCAAGTTCATCTACTTCGTTTGTTGTTACTGTTCCAACCGATGCAACCAGTGGCATTGTAAAATTCGTTACAGTGAATGGAACTGAAATTTCATCACCAAGTGAACTAACTGTAACAGAAGCCGATATTCCGGTTATAAGCAGTATTCCTTCCAGCATAAAACCAGGACAACTATTGATTATACAAGGGACAAAATTGAATTTGGTAGAATCAGTAATTTTCCAAAACAATGTGAAGGCTACTCAATTTGGAACGCGTTCGGCTACATTATTGGAAGTTTATGTACCCGAAAATGCAGCAAGAGGTGCAAATAATATTAATTTAATTACTTTCAACGGAAAAACTGTTACAGTATCGGTTAATATTATGGCAACTGACCCAATACTTCCTACTACAATCATGCTCACCGATTTCAATGGAGGAGGAAATTCCCAATCAGCATGGGGTACTCCTTTCCGATTTGGTATTCCTGATATACCTCTGGATGGAACACCTTGTATGATTGGTAATTCTAATGTAAGCGGTTGGACATGGTCTTGGGCTGCAAATTGGGGAACTCTTCCGGCATTAGATGATCCAAATAAATATGTCTTTAAAATGGACATTTGCATTACAAAAGCTGTTCCTTCTGGAATAAGTGCAGGTATGTGTTTCAGGGGTTGGGACAATGCCATCGATTTAGGTAATATTTTTGCCACTTCTACTGACGGAAACTGGATAACATTGACTTTCAACCTGAATCCGGGTAATCCTATCAATGGCACCGGAGATTTTGGGTTTTATTTGAATTGCACTGAAACGGTTGACTTGTCAGGGGTATATATTGACAATTTTAGATTTGATCTGAAATAAGTTCACAAATAATTTAATTTTACAGAAGAGAGCTCGCAACTCTCTTCTGTGGTTTTTGAGATACAATTAAAAAATTAATTGTAAAGACAAAATAACTATATCGTTTAAATAAATATATGAAATATAAACTCATTTTGGTTTTCCTGTTGGTTTTATTTTATTCCTGTAAAAACTCAAATGACAGTATTCCTGAAACATCAGCTCCCGAATTAATTTCTTCAACACCGGCAAATGATGCAACAGAAGTTCCAATCTATACAAAGGAAATTGTTCTGATTTTTAATGAGAATGTTACGCTGAAAAGTGGATACGAGATAACTTTGAACGATGTTGTTTTAAATGATGTGAGGCCGGGCATTCAGAAAGATTTACGAATTGTTTTACCCGAATTGCAGGAAGGAACAATTTATAAGCTTACTATTCCGGCAAACACCATCAAAGGGCCAACAGGAGTTTATATCCCAACAGAAATAAAATTGACTTTTACAACCTATACTCCACCTTCAAGAACTTTTTCTACTGAAGCACAAAAAGTTATGAACTTTTTAACGCAAATTTACGGTGAGAAAACCATTTCTGGAGCAATGGCAAATGTCAATTGGAATACTGAAGAAGCCGATTGGGTTTATGCTCAAACCGGGAAATATCCTGCACTGAATTGTTTTGATTTTATCCATTTTGTCTTTTCACCCTCCAACTGGATTGATTACAGTAACACAAGCGTAGTGGAGAACTGGTGGAAAGCGGGTGGACTTGTAGCAGCGATGTGGCATTGGAATGTGCCGGCAAACAGTGGCGTAGCAGGTCAATATGCTTTTTATTATGGAAGTAAATCGGATCAAACACTTTTCGATGTCAGTAAAATTTCCGATGAAAATTCAGCCGAATACAAATTGATGATAAAAAATATCGATACAATTTCAGGTTATCTCAACAAATTGAAATCCAAAAACATACCAGTAATTTGGCGTCCCTTGCACGAAGCTGCCGGCGGTTGGTTTTGGTGGGGAGCAAAAGGAGCTACATCTTTTAAATTACTTTGGAAATTGATGTTTGATAGAATGACCAATTATCATCATTTAGATAATCTGATTTGGGTATGGACATCGGAAGGAAATGATGCTGACTGGTATCCGGGTGATGATTATGTCGATATTGTAGGTCGGGATTTGTATCCGTCGACCAACGTTCACGATTCGCAATTGACGGAATTCAATAAAGTTAAAGCTATTGTATCAAACAGAAAAATGATTGCACTTACCGAATGTGGCGGCATTCCCGATCCTGATTTGATGTTTCAAAAAGGTGATACCTGGCTTTGGTTTATGCCGTGGTATGGTAGCTATACAACTGATGATTCTCAAAATGGAGCAGCCTACTGGCGTACGGTAATGAATAATTCTCACGTAATTACGCGTGACCAAATGCCTAACCTAAAATAAAAATTACAAATATGAAAAAATATCGTTTTCGAATAATTTTAATCGCGTTAATTTTTCTTTGCTCCGATGGCTTTTCTCAACAATCAGCGTTAAAAAGCACAAATCAGAAGAACAGATTAAAAACTTTGACCCCCGAAACCCAACATCTTCTCAAAAATCTGAAAAAAATTTCCGAGAAAGGATTCATGTTCGGTCATCAGGACGATCCATTGTATGGAATTGGCTGGGAAGGCGACGAAGGGCGTTCAGATGTAAAAAGTGTTGTTGGTGATTATCCAGCAGTGATGGGCTTCGATTTGGGAAGAATTGAATTGGGAAACGAAAAAAATATCGACAACGTTTCTTTCGAAAAAATCCGACAGGAAATTGTTCGTCAATACCAACGTGGCGGTATGATAACGATGAGTTGGCATGTGAATAATCCCTTAACGGACGGCGATGCTTGGGATGTAAAAAATGGTGCGGATGTTGTCGCAAGCGTTCTGCAAGGCGGACAAAATCACGATAAATTTTTACTTTGGCTGCAACGAGCTGCGGATTTCTTTCTTTCGTTGAAAACGGAAAACGGAACAAAAATACCGATTGTTTTCCGTCCCTGGCACGAACATACCGGAAGTTGGTTCTGGTGGGGGAAAGACCTTTGCACCCCCGAAGAATACAAGCAACTTTGGAAAATGACTGTGGAATTTATGCAAGAAAAAGGAGTGAATAACTTGCTTTACGCCTATTCACCGGATATTCAAGGGCCCGGCCAAATTTATATGGAACGTTATCCGGGCGACGAATATGTCGATATTTTGGGACTCGACGGTTATCACCGCGACAATGAAGCCGGAATCGAATCGTTTCAAAATTCGTTGAACACAATCCTTTCCTTTATGACCGACGAGGGGAAAAAGCGAAATAAGCCCATTGCTTTGACCGAAACCGGATTGGAAGCTATTCCCATAGCAAATTGGTGGACAGGTGTACTGTTTCCTGTGATTAATAAATATCCGATAAGTTACGTTATGGTTTGGCGAAATGCACGAGAACGAGAAAATCATTTTTATGCACCATATCCCGGTCAAAAATCAGCTGAAGATTTTGTAAAGTTTTATCATTCTCCGAAAACACTTTTTTGTAAAGATATTCCTAATTTATATAAATAATTTGAACTTAATATTTATGAATCTATTTCAAGAACAAACGAAAAAATTGTTTGAAAATCAGGAAAAATTGATTTCCAAAACAAATATGCCCGCTGAAGAGAATAACGGATGGTTTCAACGTTACAAAAATCCCATTCTTACCGCAGCTCATATTCCTGTTGCGTGGCGATACGATTTAAATGAACAGACTAATCCTTTTTTGTTGGAAAGAATTGGGATGAATGCCGTAATGAATTCCGGTGCCATCAAATGGCACGATAAATATCTTTTGGTAGGAAGAGTTGAAGGTGTGGACAGAAAATCGTTTTTTGCTGTTGCAGAAAGTCCTAACGGAATTGATAATTTCAGATTTTGGGATGAACCGATTACCATGCCCGAATTTGATGAACCGGCAACAAACATTTACGATATGCGGCTCACAGCTCACGAAGATGGATGGATTTATGGCGTTTTCTGCGTAGAAAGAAAAGATAAAAGTAATCCCGATTTATCTGCAGCTACTGCCAGTGCCGGAATTGCCCGTACAAAGGATTTGAAGAATTGGGAACGCTTACCGGATCTCCAATCAAAAAGTCAACAGCGGAATGTGGTGCTACATCCCGAATTTGTAAACGGGAAATATGCTTTTTATACCCGTCCGCAGGACAGTTTTATTGATGCCGGATCAGGAGGAGGAATTGGTTGGGCTTTGGTTGATAACATCGAAAAAGCTGTGATCACCGAAGAAAAAATAATTGATCGACGTTATTATCACACCATCAAGGAAATGAAAAACGGCGAAGGACCGGCGCCGATAAAGACTTCGAAAGGTTGGTTACACTTGGCTCACGGCGTAAGAGGTTGTGCTGCCGGTTTGCGCTATGTTTTGTATCTATACATGACTTCGCTTGAAGATCCATCGGAGTTGGTTGCTTCACCGGGAGGATATTTTATGGCACCTCAAGGAGAAGAACGCATTGGCGATGTATCCAACGTATTATTCAGCAATGGCTGGATTGCCGATGACGATGGAAAAGTTTTCATATATTATGCTTCTTCCGACACACGCATGCATGTAGCAACCAGTACTGTTGAAAGATTGGTTGATTATTGTTTAAATACTCCTACCGATGGATTGCGATCAGCACTTTCTGTGGAAAAAATAAAAACATTAATTACCAAAAACAAATCCATCGGATATTAAGGTAATCTATAAATTGACTAATAAAAATCAAAAAAAATATCTACAAATTAAAAAAACACAAAAATAGTAGAGCATTCAAATTACTTATGTATTTTTATTGGATTAATATATTTTATCAAAATAATTAAAATCATAATACGAATGAAAAAATTAAATTCAATCTTAGTTATCATTATCAGCACTTTAATCGTTTCTTCTGTCTCTGCTCAAAAATTTGAAGGCTTGGCTAAAACACCACCAATGGGCTGGAACAGTTGGAATAAATTTGGATGCAATGTCAGTGAAAAATTAATTATGGAAACTGCTGATGCGATGGTGGCATCAGGTATGAAAGATGCCGGATATCAATATGTGGTCATCGATGACTGTTGGCAAGTTGCTCGCGATTCATTAGGATTTATTGTGGCTGATCCTCAACGATTTCCTTCAGGAATGAAAGCATTGGCAGATTATATTCATTCCAAAGGACTTAAATTTGGAATATATTCTTGCGCCGGCGACAGAACATGTGCCGGACGTCCCGGAAGTCGCGGACACGAATATCAGGATGCTTTGATGTATGCAAAATGGGGAGTAGATTACCTGAAATATGACTGGTGTTCAACAGAAAATTTAAATGCATTGGGCGCTTATACCACCATGAGCAGAGCGATTAGAGAAGCCGGGCGACCAATAGTTTTCAGTATTTGCGAATGGGGAAGCAATCAACCCTGGTTATGGGGAAAAGAAGTTGGACATCTATGGCGCACAACAGGCGATATTTATAATTGTTTTGACTGCATTCAGGATTATGGTTCATGGAAATCGTGGGGTGCTATGCAAATTCTCGATTTGCAGGAAGGACTCCGCCAATATGCAGGACCCGATCATTGGAACGATCCCGATATGCTGGAAGTTGGGAACGGGATGTCAAATAATGAAGAACGTGCTCACTTTTCCATGTGGGCAATGCTGGCAGCTCCACTAATAGCTGGAAATGATCTTCGAAATATGAACCCACAAACTTTAAATGTATTAACAAATAAGGAAGTAATTGCTATCAATCAGGATTCGCTTGGTATTCAGGGATTTCGTTATGCAATAAATGATAGCGTGGAAACATGGATGAAACCATTGGTTAACAATGAATGGGCAATATTTTATCTGAACAGGAGTAAAAGTCCAAAAAACATTACGGTTGACTGGAAAAATTTCAGTGTAAAAGATGATTTGTCCGGCAAAATTTTTGATACAACAGGCAAAAATTTATTCATTATCAGAGATTTATGGTTGAAAAAAGAAATTGGAGACACAAAAAAGAACCTCAGCGCCACCATACCACCGCATGATGTTTTATGTCTTCGAATCAAACAAAAACAGACCAAATCATCTAAATAAGCAGTTTTATTTTTACAATTTCAAATTCTTAAAACTAGTAATTTGAATAAATAGTCTTTTCTCTATGACTTTTAGTTATAGAAAAGTCTTTCTACATCCAAATAATTAGCTCTGAGATTAAAAATATCTGAAATTTTAAAAAAAGAGAAATGAAAACATTCAATTTTTTCTTGAGTTTTCTCATGATTTCTATTTTGACAAGTTGTCAAAAATCAAATTCGGAACCGGCCGCCGAAAAAACATGGGCAACTGCAACCGAAATGAATCAAAGGCTGGGACGCGGAATAAACATTGGCAATACTTTTGAAGCCGATCAGTCGTGGCAATCGCCTTTCGATGCAGATGATTTTCGGAAAATTGCCGAATTGGGATTTACTCATGTTCGAGTGCCTATCAAATGGGAAAGAGACGATCGAAGTATGAGTACACCGCCCTATACCATTTATCCAGAATTTCTGAAAACGATCAAATCGGTTGTTGACGCTGCATTGAAAAATAAATTGCACATTATTATCAACATGCACCATCACAACGACTTAATGGCCGATCCTCAAGGACAAAAAGCTCGATTCTTGGCTCAATGGAAACAGATTTCGGAATATTTCAAAGATTATCCCGACAGTTTGGTGTTTGAAATATTGAATGAACCTCACGACAAACTTACTGCCGCACTTTGGAACGATTATTATAGAGATGCTTTGAGAGTAATTCGCGAAACAAATCCGCAACGTTGTGTGCTGCTCGGTGTTGCCGAATGGGGTGGAACTTCGGCATTAAAATCACTTACCATTGTACCGAATGACAATCATTTGATTCTTACGATTCATTATTACAATCCGTTTCAATTCACGCATCAGGGAGCGGAATGGGTAGAAGGTTCCGATGCATGGCTGGGGACAAAATGGAACGACACGCAAGCCGAACGGCAAGCGGTAATTGATGAATTTCAACCGGCCATTGCTTTGTCCAAATCAAAGAATATTCCCATTTATATTGGTGAATTTGGAGCATATTCCAAAGCCGATATGGATTCGCGGGTAAAATGGACACGTTTCCTTTCCCGCTGGTTCGAACAACAGGGATTTAGCTGGGCATACTGGGAATGGAATTCGAGTTTCGGTATTTATGATCCTCAAACAAAAACTTATCGAACACCATTGGTCAATGCGCTTACCAAAGACACAATGCCTGCAGCCCAGGCAATTAAACAATAATCAATAATTTACTTGGGAGTAAAAATGAATAGTGAAAAAATCAGCTTAAGGGAAAAGATAGGTTACGGTTTTGGCGACGCCGCTTCATCCATGTTTTGGAAAATTTTCGGAATGTATTCGCTTTTTTTCTATACGGATGTTTTCGGAATAACTGCCGCTGCAGCAGGAACCATGTTTTTGGTAGCACGTTTATGGGATTCTTTCTTCGATATTTTTGTCGGCATAATGAGCGACCGTACCAAAACCCGCTGGGGAAAATATCGTCCTTACCTGCTTTGGTTCGCTATTCCTTTTGCCGTAATGGGTGTTATTACTTTTTACACTCCCGATTTTGGACAGACAGGTAAATTAGTTTACGCATACATTACCTATTCGCTGATGATGATTGTCTATTCGCTGATTAACGTGCCTTATGCTTCCTTATTGGGATCGATAACTTCAAATCCGAATGAACGCAATTCGCTTTCTTCCTATCGAATGTCTTTTGCATTTATCGGCAGTTTTGTTACGTTTATGCTGTTACAACCATTAGTCGATTTTTATGCAAAACAATTCGATGGAGGAACTGTCGTAAAATCCGTTGAAAATACGATCAGCACTTCACCAATCGGTTGGGTTTTAGGCGTTGGAACAATCGGCGTGGTGTGCGTCGTTTTGTTTTTATTGTGTTTTAGTTGGACAAAAGAACGCGTAACGCAAATTGAAAGCGAAGAAAATGTTTCCGTCAAACAGGATTTAAAAAATCTTTTTCACAATTCACCGTGGTGGATTCTTATCGGAACAGGACTTGCCGCTCTGCTTTTTAATGCCATACGCGACAGCGTGGCGATTTACTATTTTCGTGATTATGTTCAGGTGAATTATCGAATGGCGGGCACCGGATGGGATATGACAACCATTTATTTTCTTGTCGGTCAGGCTGCCAATCTGATTGGAGTAATGGCCGCACCGGCCGTTTCGGCTAAATACGGCAAAAAACGAACATATATGATTTCCATACTGATGGCCGGAATTTTGAGCACGGGATTTTATTTTGTTCCAAATAATGTTCCGTTGATTCTTGTCCTGCAATTCTTTACTTCTATTTTCGCCGGTTATGTGCTGCCATTGCTTTGGTCGATGTTTGCCGATATCGTCGACCACCAGGAACTGACTACAGGGCGACGTGCAACGGGATTGATTTTCTCGTCTTCTTCCATGTCTCAAAAATTGGGTTGGGCTTTGGGAGCGGCTTTGAGCGGGTGGATTTTGGCAATATTCAATTACAATCCACATGCCGCACAACAAGCCGCTGAAACCATTTTCGGCGAACGGCTGATGATCAGCTTGTTCCCTGCCCTTTGCAGTTTGCTGGCATTTATAGGAATGTTATTTTATCCGCTTTCCGACAAAAAAGTGAAGGAAATAATCGAACAACTCGACCAGAAAAGAGCAAAATCAACAATTCAATAAAAATCAAGTTTTTCAGACAAAACGTATATTTTTTTAGATTTCGAAATGACAGATTATTCAAAACAAACAGCGAACAAGGATATTTATTTTAATCTAACAAAATTAAAAGAGGAAGTTTACAGTGAATTGATGCAAAATATCCTTCCTTTTTGGTCGGAGAAAATGAAAGATTCCGAAAACGGAGGTTATTTCGGACAAATGACCGGAAAAAACCAGTTGGTCAAAAATGCGCCACGAGGAGGAATTTTGAATACACGCATTTTGTGGACATTTTCTTCTGCAGCCTTTCATTTGAAAAACGAAGCGTACCTGAAAGAAGCAGAACATGCTAAAGAATATATCTTCGACCATTTTTTTGATAACGAATTTGGAGGTACTTATTGGATGCTGAATGCAGACGGATCGCCTGCCGACACTAAAAAACAGATTTACAGTCAAGCATTTTTCATTTATGCCTTAGTGGAATTTTATCGTGCAAGCGGTAATGAAACGGCTTTGGAAAAAGCAAAGGAACTTTTTTCGTTAATAGAAAAATATAGTTTCGACAAGGACAAAAACGGCTATTTCGAAGCCTACAGTCGCGATTGGGTTTTGCTCGACGACGTACGTTTGAGCGAGAAAGATGCGAACGAAAAAAAGACGATGAACACGCATTTGCACTTGCTCGAAGCTTACACTAATTTATTTCGAGTTTGGAAAAATCCTTTGTTGGAAAAGCAACTGAAGAATTTGATAAATCTTTTTCTCGACAAAATTATTGATCCCGAAACGTATCATTTGAATCTTTTTTTCGACGAAAATTGGGTTTGCAAGTCGTCCGTTCAATCGTTCGGACACGATATTGAAGCTTCCTGGTTGTTGGACGAAGCTGCGGTTGTTTTGGGTGATGCGGAAACATTGCAAAGAATGAGAAATGAGGTTCTTCTCGTTGCAGACGCTGCGACAGAAGGACTTCGTGAAGATGGAGGGCTGATGAATGAAAAAAACGTCGAAACGAATCACCTCGATTCAAATTGCGATTGGTGGCCGCAAGCAGAAGCTGTGGTAGGATTTTTCAATGCATATCAACTGTCGAAAAAGAAATCTTATCTGGAAAAAGCGATCAATTCTTGGAATTTTATCAAAGAAAACCTGATCGACAGGGAAAATGGCGAATGGTACTGGTCTGTTTCGAAAGACGGGCAAAAAGACACGCTGAACGACAAAGCAGGATTTTGGAAATGCCCGTACCACAATAGCCGAATGTGTCTGGAACTAATTAATCGAATTAAATGACACTTTTCTATTCAACTTTTAATGATACTTTAAGATGAAATATCGAAAATATATTTTGACATTGACATTCTCATTTGTTTTGATTGCCAGTTTTTGTGCACCAAAAAATTCGCCGGTTGCTCTCAATGGACAATTGAAAGTTTCAGGCACGCAACTTTGCAATGAAAAAGGAGAACCGGTGGTTCTTCGTGGTGTGAGTTTGGGATGGCACAACCTTTGGCCACGATTCTACAACAAAAAAGCAGTGAAATGGCTTGCCAACGATTGGCATTGCAGTGTCATTCGTGCAGCAATGGGAGTTGAAATTGAAGATAATTATCGTGAAAATCCGAAATTTGCATTGCAATGTATTACTCCGGTGATTGACGCTGCTATTGAAAATGGTATTTATGTAATTATCGATTTTCATGCACACCACAAATATTTGGACGAAGCAAAGTCTTTTTTCAAGGAAATGTCCACCAAATATGGTAAATATCCAAACGTTATATATGAAATCTGGAATGAACCCGATTATTTTGAATGGCCGGAAGTGAAATCTTATGCTGAGCAAGTAATTAGTGTCATTCGTGAAATTGATCCGGATAATATTATTTTGGTTGGAAACCCCCATTGGGATCAGGATTTGCATTTGGTTGCCGAAGATCCGATTCAGAATGTAGCAAACATTATGTACACCATGCATTTTTATGCGGCAACTCACGATAAATGGTTGCGCGATCGGACCGATGCTGCTATTGCAAAAGGTATTCCTGTTTTTGTCTCGGAATGTGGAGGTTCGGAAGCGAATGGAGACGGACGTTTGGGAACAGAAGAATGGAAAACGTATGTAGAATGGATGGAAAGCCGAAAACTGAGCTGGGTTGCATGGTCGGTTTCCGACAAAAACGAAACGTGTTCGATGCTTTTGCCACGCGCTTCTTCCTACGGCAAATGGGACGAAAATCTTCTCAAACCATGGGGAAAACTTGCCCGTCAAACCATTGTTGAATATAATCTTAACAATAATCAGTAAAATATATCAATATGAAAATCAAGATTTTACCGTTGCTGCTCTTTTTGATGTTGACCAGTTCACTCGGAGCAAAAATTTTGTTGCCCGAAATCATGGGCGACAACATGGTTTTGCAACAGAACACAAAAGTCAATCTATGGGGAAAATCCGATCCGGGAAAAACTGTCGAAATTCGCCCTTCATGGACTTCCGAAATTACTAAAGTGAAGGTCGATGCAAAAGGAAACTGGATGGCTTCCATTTCCACACCTTCGGCAAGTTTTACTCCTTATTCCATTTCTATTTCCGATAGAGAAAAAGTGGTGTTGAATAATATTCTTATCGGCGAAGTTTGGCTTGCTTCGGGACAAAGCAACATGGAAATGCCGTTGAACGGTTTTTGGAACAATCCCATTCTGAAAGCGAATGAAACGATTACGTTGTCAGGACAAAACAGGGGAATGCGTTTTGTTACCATTCCTAAAACTGCAGCAATGACGCCTCAGGAAACCGTTAAAGGAACTTGGAAAGAATGCAATTCGGAAAATGCTCCCTGGTTTAGCGCCACAGCCTATCATTTCGCCCAAATGCTGTATCGAACCTTAAACGTTCCGGTTGGAATCATTGTTTGCAGTTGGGGCGGTTCTCGTGTCGAAAGCTGGACAAGCCGCGAAATTCTGGAAACTTATCCCGATATCGATTTGTCTGAAAAAGGAATTCAGAATATGGATGAATGGACTCGTCCGTTGTTGATGTATAACGGAATGTTGAAACCCGTTTCTCATTACACTATCAAAGGTTTTATCTGGTATCAAGGTGAATCGAATGTCGGCCACCACGATGTCTATGCTGAGAGGCTTGCCAACATGGTCAATCTTTGGCGAAAAGATTGGGGACAAGGCAATTTGCCGTTTTATTATGCAGAAATTGCACCGTGGATTTATGGAGATGGCGAAACAGGTACGTCGGGAGCTTTGTTGCGTGAAGCTCAATTCAAGGTTCAATCATTGATACCGAATAGCGGAATGATTTCTACCAACGATTTGGTGGAAGAATACGAAAAAACCAACATTCACCCACGAAACAAAATCGATGTAGGCAAACGGCTCGCCTTTTTGGCTCTTTCGCAAACTTACGGACTGAAAGGGATTGCTTCGCACGGACCGGAATATAAATCGATGGAAATAAAAGACGGGAAAATTTATCTTTCCTTTAATTATGCCGATGACGGATTCAGCCGTGCAGTGGACATAAAAGGTTTTGAAATTGCCGGAGAAGATCACATTTTTTATCCGGCAAAAGTTGAAGTCGATATGAATAACCGTTTGATAATTGTTTCGAATGAAAACATATTAAAACCCGTAGCAGCGAGATATTGCTTTAAAAACTTCCAAATCGGTAATCTTTACAATACGCGCGAATTGCCTGTTGTTCCCTTCAGAACAGACAATTTCGAAAAATAAAACTGTCGAAAAATGAAAAAAATATTTTTCCCCGTCGTTAGTTTAATTTTGGTAATGAATACAAATGTGGACGCTCAAAAAGCCGTTCCCTTGTATCAAAATCCAAAAGCAACCGTGGAAGAACGTGTAAACGACTTGCTTTCGCGAATGACACTCGAAGAAAAAATCGGGCAAATGAATCAGTTCGTCGGCATTGAACATATCAAAGCTGCCGAAGCTACTCTTACGGCTGAACAACTAAAAAACAATACGGCAAACGCTTTTTATCCCGGATTTTCGACCACTGATTTGGAAAATCTGACGAAAAAAGGACTGGTTGGCTCGTTTCTGCATGTTTTAACTATTCAGGAAGCCAATTATCTTCAGTCGCTGGCCATGCAAAGCCGATTGAAAATTCCCGTCATTTTTGGTATCGATGCCATTCACGGGAATGCCAATGCTCCTGATAATACCGTATATCCAACAAATATCGGTTTAGCTTCGTCATTCGATACGGAAATGGCTTACAAAATTGCCCGACAAACGGCAAAGGAAATGCGGGCGATGAATATGCACTGGACATTCAATCCAAATGTAGAAGTTGCTCGAGATCCACGCTGGGGACGCGTTGGCGAAACTTTCGGTGAAGATCCTTACCTCGTCAGTCAGATGGGCATACAAACGGTGAAAGGTTATCAGGGCGATTTAAATAGCGAAAATGACGTTTTGGCCTGTATTAAACATTTCGTTGCCGGAAGTGAACCGATTAACGGGACGAATGGTTCGCCGGCCGATCTTTCGGAACGTACGTTGCGTGAAGTATTTTTCCCGCCTTTCAAAGCAGGAGTCGATGCAGGTGCAATGTCATTGATGATGTCGCACAACGAGCTGAACGGCATTCCCTGCCACAGTAATGAATGGTTGATGACCGACGTGTTGAGAAAAGAATGGGGATTCAAAGGTTTTATTGTGAGCGATTGGATGGATATCGAACATTTGTACGATTTACACGCAACGGCCGAAAATCTGAAAGAAGCCTTTTATCAATCGATTATGGCCGGAATGGATATGCACATGCACGGCATTCATTGGAACGAATTGGTTTCGGAACTGGTGAAAGAAGGACGCATTCCCGAATCACGAATCGACGAATCGGTACGAAAAATTCTGACAATCAAGTTTCGCTTGGGACTCTTCGAACACCCTTTTGCCGACGAAAAAACGACCATGAAAGTCCGATTAAGTCCCGAGCACAGGCAAACTGCACTTGAAGCTGCCCGCAACAGTATTGTTATACTGAAAAACGATGGACTTCTTCCATTGGCTGAAAAATTTAAAAATGTACTTGTAACCGGTATCAATGCAAACGATATGAATATTCTTGGCGACTGGAGTGCAGTTCAAAAAGATGAAAATGTGATCACCGTTTTGGAAGGACTAAAAATGGTATCGCCAAATACACATTTCGAATTTGTCGATCAAGGCTGGGATCCGCGAAATATGTCGCCCGAAAAAGTAAACGAAGCTGCCGAAAAAGCCAAATCCGCCGATTTGAATATCGTCGTTGCCGGAGAATATATGATGCGCTTTCGCTGGACAGAACGCACCGGAGGCGAAGATACCGACCGTTCGGATATCGATTTGGTAGGTTTGCAAAATGAACTGATCGAAAAAGTGGCTGCCTCAGGAAAACCAACGATACTGATTCTGATTACCGGAAGGCCGCTGGGCGTCGAAAAAGCAGTCGGGAAAGTGAATGCCCTTGTCCAGGCATGGGAACCGGGAATGTACGGAGGCGAAGCTATAGCCGAAATTCTTTACGGAAAAATCAACCCTTCGGCAAAACTTCCCATAACCATTCCTCGAAGTGTTGGTCAAATCCAAATGATTTACAATCACAAGCCTTCGCAGTATTTTCATCCTTATGTGGTAACTTCCAGCGAACCTTTGTATCCATTTGGCTACGGATTGTCGTACACCAACTACAAGTATGATAACCTTCAACTTTCCGATAAGGAAATTTCGAAAGGCGAAAATCTTGAAGTGAGCGTGGATGTAACAAATACCGGTAAAATGGATGGTACTGAAATTGTACAGCTTTATCTTCGCGATAAGTTCAGTTCCGTAACCCGACCGGTAAAGGAATTGAAAGATTTTTCCCGAGTAACGCTGAAAGCCGGTGAAACCAAAACCGTACATTTCACAATTTCACCTGACAAACTCACTTTTTTGGATAAAAATCTGAAACCGGTGATCGAAAGCGGTGAATTTATCGTCATGGTCGGATCTTCTTCCCAAGACAAAGATTTACTAAAACAAAGTTTTTATGTGAAAGAATAAAAAATTTCATGCAATCATAAATCTATTTAATAAAATTTCATTTGCCTCTTCGCTCATTTGTTATAGTAAGAATTTGGAGTGATAGAGGCATTTGTTTTACGTTGTTTGTCCGTAAAATAAACTTCAACCATCCATGGTTTTCGTTCAAAAACAAAATTTTCGATAAATTGCTCAATTTCAGGTAGGAATTCTTTCATTGGGAAACTTGCCACTTCGTGCCCCAACCCTTCCATACTATAAAAAAGGTAAGGATAATTATTTTTATGAAAATTCTTGGTCAATGATTTGGAGCCAAACATTCCTTTGTTAAAAAGACGAGTTTCTTTATAAGGAACAAGTTTGTCGGCACTTCCATGAAAAAACAGGGTTGGTGCCGGTGATTCAGCATAAGTCGGCATACCTTCCGTGCTAAAAATACCGCCAGCAAAGGAAATTACGCCTGCATAACGAAAGTCGCCTGGCAATTCAGTTGCAAGAGGAAAATGATTTTTCAATTCATATTCCGCCTGAAGAACAGTAATGGCGCCTGCACTTGAACCACTAATTATGATTCGTTTTTTATCGATATTTAAAGAATCAGCTTTCTCAATCAGAAATTCTGTTGCAGAAAACAAATCTTCCACTGCCAAAGAAATAGCATTTTCTAAAGGTTTTGTATTAAAGACTCCGGGTGCTTTTTGCCCTTTCATCCCCAAACGATAATCAATAGAAACAACCACAAATCCTTTTTTTGCAAAAAAATCAAAATAAGACTGATAACCGGGTTCATCTCTTTTTCCTTCTTTAAAACCTCCACCAAATACAAACATCAAACATGGCTGTGGGGAAGAAAATGTGGAATCGACGGTATAAATATCCATTTTCAGTTCCGAAGAATCTTTTACGGCAAAAATTGAGGTTGTTTTCTGAATGCCTTTGGCCTGGGCAAAAGAAAAACATGACAATAAACCTAAAATTACGAATAAGTTATTGATTTTCATAAGTATAAAATTAATTGACAAATTACTTGTTATTTTTTTAACAGAAACAAGGCGGCAGAATATGTTACTGTCAAAGATATTAATTTATCTCGAACGATGTTAGATTTCTTAAAAATATTAATTCAACAAATTAAAACACTACTTTTTAAACCATAACAGGACTATTGCAGAGAAATTTCATATTTGTTCTTCGCAAAGAACATATTCCATCAACCGGAATCAATATTCTGTCAAAATAATTATCTTTGCTGCATCAACTACCATGAAATGAACCAAAAGGAAACCGACATAGCACTCATGGAATTAGTTCGTCAAGGAGATAAAACGGCCTTCAAAAGCTTGTTCGATACTTATTTTACACCTCTTTGCCGTTTTATGTATTTATATGTTCATGATAAAACATCTGTTGAAGAGCAAGCGTTGGATATTTTTATTTTTATTTGGGAAAATAAGGAAACTTTCAAAATACATACCTCTTTAAAATCTTATCTCTACCAATCGGCACGCAACAAGTGCCTGAATTATCTCAGACGACAAAAGGAAACACTTTCGCTTGAACAGATTGAAAATGAAATAATCGATACGGATTTAATGAGTCTGGAAACCGATGAATTATATAAGTTGATCGAAGAAGCGATAGATTCTCTCCCATTCAAATGTAAAGAAATTTTTCAGTTAAGTCGAAACGAACGTCTTACCAACAAAGAAATAGCACATCATCTGAATCTTTCCGTGAAAACTGTTGAGGCACAAATTACCAAAGCTTTAAAGAAAATAAATAAATTTCTTGGCGACGCCTATAATTATTTTTGGTAATTTTTTTCATTACAATAAGGGTAATTCATCCTTTATGTGTCATATCTATATAAACTTATTTTGTCATGAAAAGGAAAATTCCATGGAATTTGATTATTGCCAAACTGAAAGGGGATATTACGAAAAAAGAAAATGCTCAACTAAATGTTTGGCTGGCAAAGGATCAAAATCTTCAATTGTTTGAAGAACTTCAAACATTATGGGAAAAGGTTCAACTAAAAACAGCCCATTATGAACCCGACACGGAGTTTTACTGGAAAGAACTTTCTGTTTTGATGGAAAAGAATGAAAAAAATAGGGATTTTCTGCCTCCCGAAAAAGAAAAAAACAAAACTTTTTCAATTCCTCATTTTACTCGTAAAATAGCAGCGGCTTGTATATTATTAATTTTGGCATTGAGTGGTACATTCTTCTTAGGTCAAATTTCCACAACAAAAAAAAATCAAACCCAAACTTTTGTATCCATGAATGGAAAATCAAAAGTTGTGCTTTCTGATGGAACAGAAGTATGGCTGCATTCCAATACCACCTTAACTTTTGAAGAAAAGAAAAACAAACGTGAAGCAGAATTAAACGGAGAGGCATTTTTCAATGTTACTCACAACAAAAAAATTCCATTTTTAGTCAAGTCAAATGATATTATTGTAAAAGTCTACGGAACAAAGTTCAATGTTAATTCCTATACCTCTTCTGACAACGCAATTGTGAGTCTGTACGAAGGATCGGTTGCCTTGTTGGCTGGAGATAAAACGATAATGCTCAAACCCGGACAGGAAGGAAATTACAATCGAATAGCCAAAAATTTAAAAATCGCTTATGGAGACATTGAATATGCAAAATCATGGACAAACGATCAATTACACTTTGAGAACAAAAACATAAGAGAAATATGTAAATATCTCTCGAAGTGGTACTCAGCGGAAATCATTATTGACAACAGAATTCCTAACGATCAATCCTACACCTTTACGTTGCAAAACGAACCACTTGAAGAAGTTGTTCGCATTATGGCACGTATCAATTCTTTTGATTATCAATTCCTTGAGAATAACAGACTTGTGATTCAACCCCAAACGATAAAATCTAAAAATAATAAGCCTATGCAAAAAACACCATAAAAAAAGCACGAAGAAAATTAAAATTTTCATTCGTGCCATTTTGAAGTAAAAACCGATTAAACAATTCCACTCTATTTCATTGTCTTACCCTAAAGAGTAGAGTGAAAATTATTAACCTTAAAAATACAAAAGTATGAAATTAAAAAGATTATTCACAATTTTAGCTGCGTTATTTTTCGCTTTATTAATTTCGGCACAAAACTCCGAAAAAAAAATCTCGATGACTTTTTCCAACATTCCTCTTTCAGAAGCTATTTCGAGAATTGAAAAGGAAAGTAACTATTCTTTCTTTTACGATGCCAACAAAATTGACTTGAACCAGAAAGTGTCTTTAAAAGCCAACAACCTTTCGATCAAGCAACTGATTGCAGAAATGTTGAAAAATACCAATATTAATTTTGAGATTTCCAATACACAAATTGTTTTATACAAAAAAGAAACAGAAAAGCCAAAAATAATACCTTCACAAAAAATTTCCGGGGTCGTTACAGATAAAAATAATGAACCACTGATTGGTGCAACCATTAAAGTCCAGGGAACGAACATTGGAACCATTACCGATTTAAATGGAAAATTTACGATAGAAGTTCCGACCGGTGCTCAATTAACCGTTTCTTATGTTGGCTACACACCTGCTGTAATTGAAGCTACGGGTAAAAACAATCTGAAAATAGCCCTTTCAGAAGAATCAAAATATCTTGATGAACTTGTAGTAGTAGGTTATGGCACTCAGAAAAAAGGAAATATAACCGGAGCTGTTGTTGCTCTCTCCGATAAGGAATTTGCAGAACGAAACAACACTTTTTTCGCCAATGCCATTCAAGGTAAAACAGCCGGCGTTCAAGTAAGTATGCCAACCGGCAAGCCACAATCCGGATTTTCTATTCGCGTTCGTGGAACAACATCTATCAATGCCTTGAGTGAACCATTATACATTGTTGATGGAATACCAACTTCCAGCACAAAGGACATTAATCCTGCCGATATCGAATCCATGACCATCTTGAAAGATGCTGCATCAGCAGCTATATATGGATCTTCCGGCGCAAACGGTGTTGTGATTATTACCACCAAGCATGGAAACATTCAGAAACCTACAGTTACTTTGACTGCTTCTGCAGGAACAACTACACCCCATAAGTACATGGATGTGCTGAATGCAAAACAATACAGAGCTTTAATGACAGAAATGGGAAGAACACTCGATTGGGAAAATTATCCTTATGATACAAACTGGCAAAAAGAAGTTTTCCAAACCGGTGTTTTGCAAAATTATCAAATTGCAGTAAATGGAGGCAACGAAAAAGCAAAATATTACCTTTCTGGAGGCTTTATCAATACGGAAGGTATCGTTGTTACAAACGATGTTCAACGTTATAATTTTAAACTGAATCTTGATCTAACACCTACTGACTGGTTAAGATTGGGAGGTACTTTTACATATTCTAATTGGCAAGATGTGGATGTTCCTGAAAGCAGAAGTTCCGGCAAAAGCGGTACAATTTTGCAAATGCTCAACACACCACCCATTATCACGGTTTACAATCCGGACGGCACCTTTACAGGAAGCCCTTTTATGGCTTCATTTGAAAATCCTTTATCTTCGATTTATGGAACTGATAATTTGTACAGAAGCTGGTATATTCTTGGAAATGTCTATCTGGAGATAGAACCGGTGAAAAACTTGACGGCAAAAACATTGCTTGGAATTACTCATCAAAATGGAAAATATGAAGAATTTTTAGATCCTTTTAAAACGGATTGGGGACGTGCCAATGTAGGATTAGCAACCGAGTATGCAGATATGGACAATTATCTGGTTTCTCAAAATACACTGGCTTACAAACTATCCTTAAACGATACCCACCATTTTTCATTTTTAGGCGGTTTGATTATTTCTTCCAAAAACACGGAAAATCTGAGTGTATCCTCCAAACATTTTTCAAGTTCAGCGGTAAAAACAGTGAATGGAGGTTCCATCATGGTTTCCATGAACAGCGATAAATCGGCTATTAATAATTTGTCGTCCATTCTCAATGTTAATTACGATTTTAAAAACAAATATTTACTGACTGTCAACTTCCGTGCTGATGGAGCCTCAAATTTCGGCAAAGACAATAAATGGGGATATTTCCCTTCTTTTTCGGCAGGATGGCGCTTGTCGGAAGAAAAATTCATGTCTTCCTTTCAATCCCTGAGCGATTTTAAAATTAGAGCAGGCTGGGGACAGGTTGGTAATAGCGGTATTGCCGCTTATGCTGCGTACGGAACCATGACACCGGCTCCTTACATTATTGATGGAACGGTTCAAAATGGAAAAATTCCTGCCACCATAGACAATCAGGATTTGAAATGGGAAGAAACTTCTCAATCAAATGTGGGAATAGATTTGGCATTCTTTAATTTCAGACTTGCTTTCACCCTCGACGCCTATTATAAAAAAACGAACGATTTGCTTTTTGATTATCCCTTACCACGCTCGACGGGATATAACAGCTCGGTTATTAACATCGGAAGCGTAGAAAATAAAGGATTGGAATTTTCTATAGCATCAAAAAACTTAGTTAATCAGTTCAAATGGAATACCGATTTCAATATATCCTTCAACAAAAATAAAGTGCTGAATTTGGGAGGAAAAGATTTACTGGTAGGATATATTTATACTCGCGAAGAAGTTTCACTGATACGTGAAGGTTATCCGTTGGGAACTTTTTACGGATATGTATCTCAAGGTGTTAATCCAATGAATGGGATGATTTCGTACAAAGGTGCAGATGAAAACGGAGACGTTTCGGATGAAGATAAAGCTATTATTGGCGATGCAAATCCTTTGTTTACAGCAGGTTTAAACAACACATTTTCTTACAAGGGATTTGACTTGTCGATTTTGCTGCAATCGGTTTATGGAAATGACATTTTTAATGCTACACGTATTGATATTGAAGGAATGTACAATTTCTATAATCAAAGTACCCGTGTGCTGAAAAGATGGAAAGTTCCCGGACAAAAAACCGATATTCCCAGAGCAATTTATGGAAATACTGCCAATTCACTAATTTCTTCAAGGTTTATTGAAGATGGTTCTTATTTAAGAGTAAAAAACATTACTTTGGGGTATTCCATACCGGAACGGATATTAAAAAATAAAAACATAATCAAGGAGTTCAAATGCTATTTGACGATGGAAAATCTGTTCACTTTTACAAAATACACCGGTTATGACCCGGAAGTTAGCATGTTCGTAAACAACGGTGTGAATGCTGAACAAAATGGAGCCATTGGCATCGATTATGGAACTTATCCTCAACCACGAAATTTTATTTTTGGAATTAGCTTAAAACTTTAAAATCCTTTTACAATAAACAATTTCAGAAAAATCAATAGTGTATTTATTCAAAAAAGTTTATATGAATAATTATTGAAAATTTTCGACCACTTTGTAAACTAAAAATATTTACTACTCATGAAAAATAATTTTAAAAGATATTTCCTTCAAATAATGCTGGTCATTTTCTTTGGCATCGCCTTTGTCCAGTGTGACGATTTTTTGGACTTAAAACCGCTCACCAGTGAGTCTACAGAAACTGCTTTTGTCAGAAAACAGGATATAGAATCGGCATTAGTAGGTGCTTACAATACTTTTTACACCGATTTTTATGTATGGGAAGGAGTTTTGTTGGGTGATGTTCGTTCCGACAATGCTTACAACCCCATTGATGATGCTCCCTTGTATGAATATGAAACTCTTCAACTTAATTCTTCCAATATGAACCTGATGGTAGACTGGACCATGTTGTATAGAACTATTCAGGGGTGCAATATAGTATTGGAAAATATAGACAAAATAAAAGATCCCAATTTGACAGAAAAAAGAAAAGGAGAAATTATAGGTGAAGCTAAGACCATCAGAGCTTTGTCATATTTTAATATTGCCAAACTTTGGGGAGATGCTCCTTTGGTGCTTACTCAAACAAACTCAGCAAATCCGGACAAGACAAACCTTCAACGCGAATCGGTTAAAAAAATTTATGAATATGTCATTCAAGATTTGCATGATGCTGCCAAAAAACTTCCAGATGTAAATACTTCAGGAAAAAAAGACAGAGCAACCAAAGGTGTTGCAATGGCATTACTGGCAAAAGTTTATGCACAAATTCCCTTTGAAGTTTCTTATAATAAATATGACAGCGTCATTTATTATTGTAATGAAGTGATTAATTCTCCCGCTCATTACCAACTTCTTACAAATTATGATTATTTGTTTGATGGAGCGCATTATAACAGTTCTGAATCTATTTGGGAAATACAATTTTCCGCTTCCAACCCCGACTGTTCAAATTGGGGGCCCAGTTTAAATTTACCTCCTTCGCTTACACGTTCTACTTGGAGAAAATACTGTATTCCTTCCCAGGATCTGGTCAACGCTTTTAAAAATGAAGCAACGCCCATTCGTTATAATGCCAGTATTATCAACGAACGTGTAACTTATTGGTATGACGAATATTGGAGTGCTGAAAATAACAATGTAATTCCATTTACTTATAAATGGAGAGGAACCGGTGGCGTACCAAGTGGAGACGATACATATCTGATACGTTTAGCCGATATTATTTTATTGAAAGCTGAAGCTTTATGTCAAAACAATAGCGTGAATGAGGCTGTTCAATTGGTCAACAACAGTACAATAGCACGTGTAAATGCTACTCCCATACCAACAGGACTCAATAAGGAAAAAGCTTTGGATGCAATTTTAAATGAACGCAGATTGGAGTTGGCTTTTGAGGGACACAGATGGGATGATTTAATCAGAACTGGACGCATCAATCAGGTAATGAACTCGCTTAATGATTACACAAAAGCAACTCCAAGCTCTCCAAGAGTTAAAATTAGTTATAATTTTGATGATCATTTAAAACTTTTGCCTATTCCTCAGGAAGAAAGAAATAGAAACAAAAAATTGACACAAAATCCGGGTTACTTCCCGCAATAATTAAAATCATTAAACTTATGAACAGACGTTTGACGGCATTACTTATTTTTTTAAGTTGTTTGATAATGGTTTCTGCAAAATCGCCCTTGCTACCGAAACCAAAATACGTTGAAAAAATTCCCGGAAAATTCAAATTTACGGAACAAACCCAAATTATTTGTTCAGATAGCAGCCTTCATCCTTTTGCCGTGCAGTTGAATGAAATGCTCAAACCGGCAATGGGATTGGATTTGCTGACACCGAAATCCAATAAAAAATCTGTAATTCAGTTAACTCAACTCGAAGAGAATACCGAAACGGGTGAGGAAGAATACCAATTAAAGGTTACTTCCCAAAAAATCGAAATCAGTGCTTATCGGCCGGCAGGTTTTTTCTATGCTTTTCAGAGTTTGCTGCAACTGTTGCCTCCTCAAATTTACCGTTCCACTTTGAACGAAAAAATAAACTGGAACGTAGACGGAATATTGATAAAGGATAAACCGACATTTGTGTGGAGAGGAGTTATGTTGGATGTATCACGTCAATTTTTCAGCATTGAATTTTTAAAAAAATACATTGATTGGATGGCAGCCTGCAAATTAAACGTTTTTCATTTACATTTGAGCGACGACGAAGGCTGGCGGGTGGAAATAAAATCTTTGCCGAAATTGACAGAAATTGGTGCATGGCGAGGACCGGAGGAAGCATTGAAACCCGTTCACGGTTCTGGTAATCAACGCTATGGAGGTTTCTACACGCAAGCTCAATTAAAAGACCTGATTCGATATGCTGCCGATAAACATATCACGATTGTTCCGGAAATCGATTTACCGGGACACAGCAAATCGGAAGCAGTAAGTTATCCGGAAATTCTTTGTTTGACCAACGACACAACTGAAAGTGTTCAAGGTGTGAAAAACAACGTTTGGTGCGTAGGCAGAGAAGAAAACTACGAAATGCTGGAAAAAATTATTTCGGAAATGGCTCCCCTTTTCCCTTCAGAATATTTTCATGTTGGTGGCGACGAAGTAAACCATCACGCTTGGGAAACCTGTCCGCGATGTCAGGAATTGATGAAAAAAATGTCATATACCGATGTTGCTCAGTTGCAAGGATATTTTATTAAACGAATGGAGATAATTCTAAATAAATACGGGAAAAAAATGCTGGGTTGGGATGAAATTCTAAAAACTCCGAATCTCGATACCGAAAGCGCCGTGATGGCGTGGAACTCTGTAGAAGTGGGGAAAAAAGCTTTGGAAAGTCAGCATAAAGTTATCTTTGCGCCCTCACAATATTTCTATATCGATATGGCTCAAGGTATTGGAGAACGCGGACACAATTGGGCGACCTTTTTACCGCTGGAAAGAGTATATCAGTTCCTGCTTCCGGCAGACACTTTTAAAAATTTACTCGGATTACAGGCAAATTTGTGGGCAGAATATCTCGACCGGCCACCCTATCAAACAGAATATCAATCTTATCCGAGACTCTGTGCATTGTCAGAATTGGCTTGGACGGGACAAAACAATGATTTTCATGAATTTAAAAATCGACTCGTGTCTCAACATTATGAACGCATGTATTATCAAGGCATCTATTTCCGACTGCAGCCACCCGAAATCAAAACTGCAAAAGGCAAATACTACGAAGTCAACAAAATACCAAATACGGTAACTTACTATACAACTGATTCTACAAACAAATCTGACTGGCACACGTTTAAAAACGGGATGAAAAAAATTCCACATAACAGCATTATGTTTCGCAGTTGTTTTATGGGCAAAATTTACAGCCCAATCGTTTCTGTTTCTCATGAATTGTTGGCTCAATGGGACGAAAATTCTCTGAATGAAATAAATACCGGAATACTTTCGTTATCCGTATCAAAAAAAATTAATTCTTCAGCCGAAGGCTCCATTTTGTTACAATACAGTTATGGTGCAGACGACTTGGCAATAGCAAAAATTGAAATTTATTCCGATAATATACTGAAATTTTCGACCGAATACAATAAGCCGGTGGTACTCTCTTCCAGAAGTCCTGAATGGAAATTAGCCATTCCCAATGAACTTTTCAAGGACAAAGCTCCCTGTCGCATTGTTTTGCATCTGGCAGGTGAATATCCGAAAGATAATACCGGAAAAATATTTTTTGTGGAAAATTAATTGAGAATCAAACTTAAATATCTATATCTTAAATAATTATTTGTCTTACCCTAAAATTATAGTATTATGAAAAGAAAATTTGAATTTTTAGCTTTATTGCTTCTTCCCGGTTTGTTCATTTTAAATTCTTGTAAGAACGATGGAATTGTAGAAAACATCCCGAAGGTAGTTTCTCTTGATGTTTCTCCACAAACTCTAACTTATGGTGAAGAGCTTACTGTCAACGCACATTTGAAAGATGATGCCGTATCTCTTTATCAAGCTATCTTTACCTATTCAATTGGTGGACAAAGCATTAAACTTGACACTTTTAAACTTTCGAGTAGTGATCAGACGGTTACCGACGTCTTTAAACTGAATCTTTACAGAAATGCTCCTGACAATGCAAAATTAAGTGTAAAAGTAGAAGTTATGAATTCGGAAGGTGGAATCGATTCTTTAACTGTGAGCAATGTTACGGTGAAAAGACCCACTTTCAACAATCTTTACCTGCAACTGGAAAATGGTGAGGTGCTGGAAATGACAAAACGTATTACCGATACCAATGTGTTTGAATGTTCATGGGTTCTTTCAAATGACATAAATGTGAAAGTAATTAGTAATGCCACAACTCCACAAAATGGACTTATCTGGGGAAATGTTAAGGGAACATTTGATTTGTCGCAAGACGGAACAGTTGGTTTTTTTAATTTGGTCGACCCGTTGATTGTGCCTTCAAAAATCACCTTCAATATCTTAACTTTCGATTTGGAATTTGAAGGAACAACAATGGATGATGGTAATATGTGGATTGGCATGGCCAAGTTGACTCAGGAAACAGGAATAGATCCAAATACTTTCCCGGGAATTACCGTAATGAAAGGAACCGGCCATTTTACTAAAAATGGACAGGTATATTTTCGCGGTTTCCCTAATTCAGTGAATATAAGCAAAATACTGAATCCTGATTTCTTCGAAATGCGTGATGGCAAATATTACTTCACCCAGGAAACCGATGATTACATTATTCGTTATGATATGAGTATCGGATTTATATTTGTTTATCCTGTTGACAGCAATTATCCGAAAGGTATTTATATTGCAGGCTGGGGATTTGGTCCTCCTGTTCAACCTTATACCACTGTTCGCTCTGATTACAACTTTGATGACGAAACCTTACCTCCGGGAGTCTTTTATTTTATGCCTAAAATTGCTGATGGAGTTTATGCCGCTACTGTTTATTTGGCAGTTGACACCGATGATTTTATTGGATTCAATTTCTATTATCAGAAAGGTTGGGGCGATCCTGTTGGTTATGGACCGGGAGGTAAAGCCGAAGTAACCGGAGCAGAACTCGCATATTCTACGAACGATGCATTTCCTTTAAGCAACGGGGCAATATGGCGCGAAAATATCCACGATCCTAAATTTACCAATGGCGTTTATCTTTTGAAAATTGATTTCAATAAACGTGAACTTAGCGCTACATTAAAAACTGCTAATTAATTTTATCCAATGAACTGTTCAGGACAAAGTTTTTCCCCTTTGTCCTGAACTTTTAATTTTATATTGTTAAAATTTAATGATATTGGCAAGAAAAATACTCTTTATAAAACAATTATCACCACATGAAAATTAAAAATATCATTATCTTACTCATTTTATTTGTTAACGTTGGTTGCGGAAAATCAACCATTCCTGATCATAATATGCCTGTTGAGCCCTCGACATTATTTTCGGGACTTCAAACAATAGATACAGTTTTTCCTCTTATTCCTCAACCTGTAAAAATATCTGCCTATAACAGTTTTTGTAATATTAAATCTATAAAAGTCATTTACATTTCCAATGAAAACCTTCGTCCCGCTGCCTATTATCTTTCAGAAATTCTATCGGAAATTCATTCTGACAAATTGGACATTTTGGTTGGGAACAGCAGGACAAAAAATGCTTTGAATTTGATAACAGAGCCTCTATCGGAAAATACGGAACAATACAAACTCGAAATAGCTCCAGACAATTTAACTGTCATTGGGACAACTCCTCAAGCTGTTATCTGTGGTATTAATACTTTCAGACAATTCATTGCCTTAAATAGCATTCTCTCTCCTGCATTTAATACTCGTTTCCCTTGTGTAGCCATTGAAGATGAACCTGTTTTCCACTGGAGAGCCTTTATGTTGGATGTGGCTCGTCATTTTTTTACAAAAGAAGAAATCTGTCAAACTATGGACATGATGGCTTTGTTGAAATTGAATAAACTACACTTGCATTTAACCGACGATGAAGGATGGAGAATCCCTATAGATAAATATCCGGAATTTCTTGAAACAGGCTGGAAGAGATTCCCAAACGACCAGGACAGTTTCTGCCTCGAAATGGCGAAAAGTTATCCTGATTACAAATTCCCTTCCGATCGTTGGGATGGTACATCGTATTTCGGAAAATACTCCAGAATCGAAATAAAAGAAATGATTGACTACGGGTTGGAAAGAGGTATTGAAATTATTCCTGAAATCGACATTCCGGGTCATTCTACTATTGCCATAAAAGCGCATAATAATTTTGCTTGTGTAGGAAAAGGAGTCGGTTGGGGGAAAGAATTTTCTTATCCGCTTTGTTTGGGAAATGATTCGGTATTAAATTATTATACGGATATTTTCAATGAAATAATGGAACTTTTTCCTTCTAAATATATTCATGTCGGTGCAGACGAAGCAGATCCAACCAATTGGATTTCATGTCCAAAATGTCAGGCAAGAATCACAAACAACAATCTGATTTCTATTCCTGGACTGGAACGATGGTTCTTAAATAAAATAGAGAAAAATATTAGAGAAAAAGGGCGTAAAATGATAGTTTGGGATGATGCGTTGAGCATGGTAGGTTCTTCAGCTTCTATTATGTGGTGGCGAGATTGGATAGGAATAAACAATGTTGTTGGTGGAGCTGTTAGACAGGGCTCAGAAGCCATTATAGCAAATTGGGATATTTTGTATTTTTCTGGAAATGAAAAAAATACATCTCTTTCAGATATTTATTATCTCCCTCTTTATCCCGCAGGTATTTCCGAAGGTCAAAAAAACTTGATTATCGGTGTTCAGGCTTGTGTTTTTACTGAAAGCATTCCAAACATTGGTCGATTAAATTTTATGATTTATCCCAGATTGTTTGCTCTCAGTGAAAAAGCATGGTACGCCAATAAAACTTCTGACGAAATGTGGAATACATTCAAAGAAAGATTAAATTTATGGCTGCTTTATCTTCGGTCAAAAAATATTCGTTACCGAACACCCAATTTTTAGTACATTCTTCAATTTCTCTTCCACAAAATGAGGTTTATAAAAAACTTTATGAGAAAATTGAATTTTTATAATTAATTTAGATACAATTTTTGCTCATTTCGAGAATAGTATTTAGTTTTGTAAAATATTGCAAAAACATACTGAAAATGAGTTTAAACGACCAACTGCATAAACAGCGTTCTTTATTTCCCGAAGAATGTTTGTTGAAGGAAATTGCCAATCAACCACGATTGTCCATTGGAATTCCCAAAGAAAATGCCGCCATCGAAACACGGCTGGCACTTACTCCCGAAGGCGTTGCCATTGTTACGGAAGAAGGTCATAGCGTTTATGTGGAGCGAGGTGCAGGCGAACCCATGTCCTACTCCGATCTACAATACAGCGAAGCAGGAGCTTTTCTGGTCGATTCGCCACAAGATGCTTTCAGTGCTGATATCGTCATAAAAATTACACCACCCACATTGGATGAAATAAATTGCATGAATGATCATGCAACCATATTTTCCATGCTGCAACTTAGCAATTTGTCTACCGAAAGCATTAAGGCAATGATGAGCAAAAAGCTCAATGCAATTGCTTATGAACTGATTCGCGACGAACAAAAGGGATTTCCGGTGGTCAGTTCAATTTCGGAAATTGAGGGAAATACAGCCATCACACTTATAGCCGAACTAATGAGCAACCAACATGGGGGAAAAGGCTTGTTGCTGGGAAGTGTTGCCGGCATCAGTCCTCCGGAAGTGGTTATTTTGGGGGCAAGCATCACCGGTACCGTTGCTGCACGAACAGCTTTGGCACTTGGGGCACAAGTCAAAATTTTTGACCACGATATCAATAAACTGCGAACCATCCAACATCATTTGGGACAACAGGTTTTTACTTCTGTCATTCATCCGGCCGTACTTTTCAAAGCTCTTGCAACAGCTGATGCGGTAATAGGAAATTTGAGATATATCAATGGTTCCGAAAGATTTATGGTTTCGGAAGATTTGGTAAAAACAATGAAACGTGGAGCAATTATTGTTGACTTAAGCATGGATCAGGGCGGATGTTTTGAAACTTCCGAATGTCGTACCCTGCAAAATCCGATTTACGAAAAGCATGGCGTCATTCATTATTGCGTTCCCAATATTTCTGCCCGAGTGGCCCGAACATCCTCTATGGCGCTCAGCAATATTCTGTCTCCCATTTTGTTGAAAATTGGTCACTCCGGCTGTATCAATGCTGCCATAGCAGAAAGTTCGGGATTTCGTCATGGCGTTTATGTTTATAAGGGATTCCTTGTAAACAGGTTAATTGGCGACTACTACAACATAAAATCGAATGACATAAATTTACTGTTGGCAGGTTATTAGAATAAAATTCATTCTGATTGACTTTGTCGAACTCTTTCAATCTGAAAATTGTTTTCAATAATGGATTGAAATGAGTTTTTGTTGTAAAAAAACAAATCGAAATTGAATAAATTATTTATATTTGCATAAAATAGGATGCAAGTTTATGGCCGACGAAAAGAGTATTCAAGAACAGGAAAGAGAAGAAGAAAGAATGATTCAACAGGAATTTGAGGGCTTGCTCGAAGACTATCGAAATTCCAATCACCGGCAGAAAGTCGAAATCATTACAAAAGCCTTTAATTTTGCCAATACTGCTCATAAAGGCATGAAACGACGTTCCGGCGAGCCATACATCATGCATCCACTGGCTGTGGCACGAATTGTAGTAAAAGAAATAGGCTTGGGCTCTACTTCCATTTGTGCCGCCTTGTTGCACGATGTGGTAGAAGATACCGAATATACTGTTGAAGATATTCGCCATCATTTTGGTGACAAAATTGCACAAATTGTAGAAGGACTTACCAAAATTTCCGGGGGCGTTTTTGCCGAAAAAGCTTCTGAACAAGCCGAAAATTTCAGAAAACTTCTTCTCACCATGTCGGACGATATTCGCGTCATCCTGATTAAAATTGCCGACAGACTGCACAATATGCGCACTTTGGGATCACTTCCTCCGGCCAAACAATACAAAATTTCGGGCGAAACCCAATACATTTATGCTCCACTCGCCCACAGACTTGGCCTTTTTCGCATTAAAACCGAACTCGAAAATCTCAGTTTCAAATACGAACATCCAGATATTTACAAATCCATCGAAAACAAGCTGTTGATGGACGAAGAAGCAAGAAATGCTTTCTATAAGGAATTTTCTGCTCCTATCAGGGAAAAATTGACTGAAATGGGATATGAATTTACCCTGAAAGAACGTGTAAAATCAGTCTATTCCATTTGGCACAAAATGTCAACCCGCAATATCCCTTTTGAAGAAGTATATGATATTCTGGCACTTCGCATTATTTTCAAGCCCAAAGAAGGTATGCCTGAAAAAGATCAGTGCTGGATGATTTATTCCGCCATTACTGCACTTTACAAACCCCATCCCGAGCGCATCAGAGACTGGCTGAGTACACCCAAAGCCAACGGATATGAAGCACTTCACGTAACGGTAATGGGGCCAAACGGTCGTTGGGTGGAAGTACAAATTCGTACGGAAAGAATGAACGAAATCGCCGAAAAAGGGTTGGCTGCCCACTGGAAATACAAACTGGGAGAAAACGATGAATCTGAATTGGACAATTGGCTGAAAACCATTAAAGAAGTACTTGAACACCCGGATACGGATGCCATAAATTTCCTCGAAACTTTCAAATTAACCTTATTTGCATCCGAAATTTTTGTTTTTACACCAAAAGGAGAAATCAAAACCATTGCTCAGGGAGCTACCGCTCTCGACTTTGCCTTTATGATTCATTCTGATTTGGGTATGCACTGCATTGGAGCCAAAGTGAATCACAAACTTGTGCCCTTGAACCACCGTTTGCAGAGCGGCGATCAGGTTGAAATTTTAACTTCTCAGAAACAAACTCCTCAGGAAGAATGGTTGAATTACGTTACTACAGCCAAAGCGAGAAGCAAAATCCTCGAACTCCTGAAAAAAGAAGAAAAAAACATTGCGGCGGAAGGTCAAAAAATGATAGAAAATGCTTTGGCCGAAATAAACCTGCCCGCCAGCAACGAAAATATCATGAAAATTCTTCAGTACTATAACCTTACCCAACGAAATGAACTTTATGTTCAGGCAGGTAAAGGAGCATTAAATCTTGACGATATTAAAAAAGTTATCTTTAAGCCAAAAACGCAAAATGTTTTTTCCAAATATTTAAAGATTCCCTTTATCGGAAGCTCTTCTTCCGAAAACAAGGAAATTATTATTCCCACTCAGGAAATAGACAGAAAGGCTACCCTGAAACTGACCGAAGAAAACACGGGAAAAATATTCAAACTGGCAGAATGCTGTCATCCCATTCCGGGTGATGATGTGTTGGGCTATCTCGACGAAAACGGCATTATCTACATTCACAAACGACAATGTCCGGTGGCATTGAAATTAAAAAGTAACTTTGGCGAAAGAATTCTTTCTGCCGAATGGGCCACACATAAAATTCTATCTTTCGAAGAAACTATCGAAATAAAAGGAATTGACCGCAAAGGAATTCTGATCGAAATTTTAAAAGTAATTTCTGAAGCTTACGGCGTCAACATCAGCAAAATAAATATCGAAACGGAAAGTGGAATTTTTATCGGCAAATTTCAAGTGTTGGTACACGACACCGAAGAACTCAACAACATGTGCGAAAATCTGACCAAAATTCCCGAAGTTCAGTCTGTTCAACGAATCGAACAAACCAACCTGCAACCTCAGGAACAAAAAACCTAATAAAACCTCTCAATATTCGAGCAGGCAAACAGGCGCTCCAATTTTTATCCGTATTTTCGTATCCATCAGTTTCCCGTTTTCCCTGTCCCTTTTAAAAACCACAATTTCGTCGGAATACTGATGGCCAACCAACAAAAAATGGCCGTCTTTGGTAATTGCAAAATTACGCGGTCCTTTGCCCTGAGTTGAATTTTGCTCAACAAATTCCAACAAACCGTTTTTCAGTATTTTAAAACAGGTAATATTGTTGGCTTCTCCACGATTGGTGGCATACAGAAACTTACCATCGGGAGAAATATGAATGTCGGCCGCTCCGGTTTTCAATTTTTTATTCGTTACTACAGAATTTTCGCCATAAAACAACAATTTTCCTTTATTAAATCCGATAATGGAAATTGTTCCATCCAATTCGTGAAGCAAATAAACAAATTTTCCGTCTTTGGAGAAAGTCAAATGTCGAGGTCCACTACCCGGCTTAACTTTTAAACTGTCATAAGGTAGAAGACAATTCTCTGATCTATTGGGAACATAACGAAAAGAATGTATCAAATCGGTTCCCAAATCGTTGATCAATAAAAAATGTCCGTTTGGTGAAAATATCGTTTGATGTACATGAGAACTTGTCTGACGCATGGAATCAATGCTGTGTCCATTGAACTGAATTTTTTGAACCGTTTCACCTATCGAACCATCTGAGTTTCTCTTAAAAACGCAAGCATTGCCACTTGAATAATTGGCTGTAATAATATGTCGTTTTGAAGTAGTAATAAAACAGGGATCCGAGCCAATTGCTTCCACACGGTTAATAAAAGACAGTTTGCCTGAAGTGGCATCAAAACGAAAAGAAGCGATTTTACTCTCAGTACCCGACTCATTGACGGCATAAACAAAATTTTTGTCGGGCGAAAATGCCAAAAAACTTGGATTATCCACATTAGTTGCAGCAAGTTGAATCTTACAAACTCCACTTTCAGCATCAAAACTTAAAGAATAAATTCCTTCGCTCACAGTGTTCTGCGTGTAAGTTCCGATCAAAAAACGATATATTTTTCCTTCTGCCGACTGAAAAAGGAACAACAAACACAAAACCAATAAAAATGACTTTTTCATAATGAATATTTTTAAATTAGGATATTGTTAATCAATATCTTATATAAATATGTTTCAAAGCTCGAAACGTTTTTTTTCTTGACTAAAAAATCTATTTTTCTCTTTTTTTCTGTATGGGATTTTTCACTTTTTCCTGATTTTTTGAAATATAATCTTTCCAGCCGGAATAAACTTTCTGAGATTCGGGTTTTCCCAACTGTAAAAAATGACAGTAGGCTGCTGCCAAGCCATCAGTAGCATCCAGCTGAGGAAGCATGTTTTCCTGAGGAATATGCAAAAACCTGCGCAACATATCGGCAACCTGTTCTTTTGAAGCATTTCCGTTGCCCGTTATAGCCATCTTTATTTTCAACGGTGCATATTCCGTTATGGGAATATCACGATACAGAGCAGCCGACATGGCTACGCCCTGCGCCCTTCCAAGTTTCAGCATCGACTGCACATTTTTCCCGAAAAAAGGAGCTTCTATGGCCATACAGGCCGGATGAAATTCATCTATGAGCGACAATGTTCGAGCAAAAATACGTTGCAATTTTACATAATGATTGGCATACTTTTTTAAATCCAGAATTCCCATAGCGATTAATTCGGGTTGATGAGCCCTGATATTCAGCACTCCATATCCCATAATGGTAGTTCCCGGATCAATACCCAATATAATCTGGTCATTTATCATCATTAATCAATTCGAGCATGGTTGAAAAGAA
>Ga0208695_1000463_pt1 | contig 44213 bp, 42 predicted proteins | sample AD_UKC111_MetaG_FD_184449 | JGI IMG/M metagenome (GOLD analysis project Ga0208695, IMG submission 184449) | Active sludge microbial communities of municipal wastewater-treating anaerobic digesters from Hong Kong - AD_UKC111_MetaG (SPAdes)... | ecosystem: Engineered > Bioreactor > Anaerobic >... | reverse complement strand
GGCGGTGCGACATCGGGGCTACCTCGGCGGGTGATGCGCTAACCTACGACATCCGTGGGGTTACGCAAACCGCTCATATCGATACCACACGTTTCCGCGAGAGCAGGGATTGCAAACACAACCAGCGCGAGGCTGAATCCCGTGCGCACCATCCTCGACAGCACCACATCGTGAGATTGCTTCACGACCCTCTCCCTTCGAAGGCTTCCGATTCCCTCCGCCAGCGGGCTGGCGGTCCAGCTGTTCCGCAAACGCTACCACAACTCGACAAGCAGAGCGCCTACCCCTACAAGGGTTCACGCCGGACGATTCGCCAAGGCTGAATGTAGAACTGGTGCGAGGCCCATGAGACGCCCAGCAGGAAAAGGGAAAATACAACCACTCCCGCCACTTGGGGCCAAGTCAACGACAGCGTCATCGTCACGCGCAAGGCCAGCATCAGAAACATCACCGTCATCGCCGCGATGAAGAGGCATCCCATGAGTGCAATGAAGCCATTGGATGACAGTCGCACGCCGGTGCGATGACGATGGAGATTTCCGGTGGTGTGCAGCAGCTTGACCTCGCGGTCCGTAAGCTCGCGTTCGTGCTTCAGGCGCAGCAGTTCTTTCCGGTAGCGGTGCGGCCACGCGAACCCGAAGCGTCGCTCGAACAGATCTTCGCGCTCCACCGTAGCGCGATCCCAATCCGCTTCGGATTCCACGAGCGGGATGATGGAGTCGCCGGTCGAGATGCCGATGCGCATGGGCTGCCCATAGCGATCCAATGGCGGCCAGTTGCCGGTATCGCCTTCAGATTCCGGAGTGCCTGTTCTCTCGGCAGCCTCCAATTGGTCAAGCAACTCCATCATCTCCGCCAAGCGGCGCGATGCTTCCTTGTCCGTGCTCATCTTCGACACCGGAAAATTCTTGATCTTGGAATCGTTCATGTCGTCACTCAGGCCGCCAGCAGCAACATTTCGTTCACATGGTCAGGCTCGACCTCGCCCTTGGCCAGGAAGTGCTCGTAGAGCAACCGCATCAAGCGCGCCTTCTTCGCCGGTGGCAGCGTCTTGCGGCGTCGCTGCAGCCATTGCTCGACCGCCAGGACAACCTCTTCGACCAGTTGCGGTTTCGGCCGCTCGTCGGCACTCAGCGGCTGCTCGCCGGGACCAGCCAGAATCCACATGGGATCGACACGGAATTCGTCGTAGAGCACGTTGAGCATGACGGCTGGAATCTCACGCTCGCCGCGCTCCCAGTTTTGGTAAGCGCGGACCGAGACGCCGATACGCTCTGCAAATGCACTTTGCGAAAGATCTTCGGATGCGCGCAATGCGGCGAGCCGGCGGCCCACAGCGCGATTGGCCTCACCGCTTGACAAGGTACTCACTAGTGCTACCTTATTAGTCCCATACGTTCGGCTAACGTATCACGATGCGCGGCGCACTTCGACAGCACGAAAAGATCAAATACTGGCTGCGCCTCAAGGGCGTTTCGCTGGCGCAGATCGCGCGCGAATTGAACGTGACGCCAACCACAGTGACCACGGTCAGCCAAGGCACGTCGCGGTCGCGGCGGATCGAGGCGGCGATTGCCGCGCATCTCGGCATGGAGCCTTCGCGCCTGTGGCCTGATCGCTACATGCAGGCAGAGAAGATGTCCAATCGGGGCGAAGCCCCAAGGGAAGGTTGGCAGCCCAGCACCGCAACCGGATAGTTAAAACTCCATTGCGGAAAGCAAAAAGGCCGCGTGCTTTGGCGAGCGCGCGGCCTTGGATTGCTGACGTCGAAGATTGATCTACGTCTGCATTCTCGATTCCGCCCTCCCGCCTGTCAAGTGTCGCCGGCAGTTCCTGCCTCGGCGTGCCATGCGATGGGCGTTCCCCAGGAATGGCGAGGCGCACCGGCCACGAATCGGTCGTGCGCTCGAAACGAGGATGCATGCCGAAGAACCTTCGCAAGATGTGCCGACTGCTGCTCATGGCGTCGATGTCCAACCGCGAGATCGCGCGTCAGACAGGCTTGTCGCACAACACCGTGGATCGCTACCGCGTCCGCGTCGAGGAACTCAAACTCACTTGGAGCGACGTCAAGGACATCGACAATTTCGAGTTGGACGCAATACTCAACGACGTTCGTCACAAGCACAGGAATCGCTTCGTCGAACCCGATTGGAAGGAGGTTCACACCGAACTCGAGAAGAGAGGCGTCACGCTGACGTTGCTGCACCTGGAGTACACGCAAGCGTCTGCCGGTCAGGGGCAACTACTTTCAGAATCCGAGTTCCGCCGCCGCTTCGAGCGCTATCGCCGCTCGCTGGGCCTGAGCATGCGGCAGGTGCACGTCGCCGGCGAAAAGATCTTCCTCGACTACTCCGGCATGACGGCGTGGATCACCGATCCCGAGGCCGGCGAGAAGAGGCCCGCGCAGATCTTCGTGGCCGTGTTGGGTGCGAGCCGACTGGTGTATGCCGAGGCAACGGAGAGCCAGAAACTGTGCGACTGGGTCGGTGCCAACGTCCGGGCGCTGCACTACATCGGCGGGGTTCCCACGTATTTGGTGCCGGACAATCTCAAGTCCGCCGTGACCAAGGTCAGCTGGCGAGATGGCCCGACCATCAACCCCACCTACAACGAGTTCGCGGAATATTACGAGACCATCGTGGCACCGACGCGATCGCGCAAGCCGAAGGACAAAGCGCTCGTCGAGGCCAGCGTCCTCATCGTGCAGCGCTGGATTCTCGCGCGTTTGCGCCACCGGACATTCCATTCCTTGGCGGAACTGAATGCCGCCATCGCCGTGCTGGTAGAGGACATCAACAACAGGCCGATGAAGAAGCTGGCCGGGCAAACGCGTCGCCAGCGCTTCGAGGAAATCGATCACCCCGCCCTGAAGCCGCTGCCCGCGCAGCCGTATGAGTTCGCAGAATGGCGAATCGGCGTGAAGATTGCCGGTGACTACGTGGTGGCCTGGGATTACCACTATTACTCTGTGCCGTACCGTCTCGTGGGCACGCGCGTCGATGTGAAGGCGACGAGCACGGCCATCGAGATTTTCCGTGGCGGAAAGCGTGTTGCCACCCACCTGCGCAGCAACAAGGTGGGCGAGAGCACCATTGACCCCGAGCACATGCCGCCGAATCACCGGCGGTACCGCGATGGCGACGGTGAGCAACTCCTGGCATGGGCACACGCGACGGGACCCGCGATCGGCGAATTCGTCGAGAGGCATCGCGCCACGCACCGCGCGCCCAACGCCTCGTTCCAGGCCTGTCGCGGCTTGAAGGCACTGGCTCGCGAGTACGGCACAGAGCGGCTCAACGCCGCCTGTGGGCGCGCTTTGGCGCTCAACGCCATGTCGATCACATCGGTTCGTTCCACGCTCCATCACGGCTGGGAAAGCCGCCCGCTACCGGCGAAGGAAGAAGCAACGCGGGCGCACGCCAGCCATGACAACGTCCGCGGTTCCCCCTATTTCTCCGAGTAGAGGTTTCGATGAGCACCACGCACATCCTAGAAAAACTCCGCGAACTGCGGCTGAGCAACATGGCCGCAGCGCTGCAACAGCAGCTGGACCAGACCACCTATCTGGATCAGCCCTTCGAGCAACGCCTGGCGATGTTGGTCGATGCCGAAGCCAATGGTCGGGACAACAAACGCATTGGGCGTCTGTTGAAAATGGCAAAGCTGAAATTCAACGCGCCGCCGGAAGACATCATCTACCGCCCTGATCGTATGCTCGATCGCAGCACCATGGGCGAACTCCTGTCGAATGGTTGGGTCAGCCGCAAGCAGAACATCCTCCTGACGGGACCAACCGGCTCCGGCAAGTCCTGGCTCGGGTGTTGCTTGGCGACTCAAGCAGCACGCCACGGCCATTCCATTCTCTATCGTCGCGTCAATCGCCTGCTGGAAGAAATGGAGATCTCGCGTGCCGATGGCTCCATCATGAAACTGCGGCAGCAGTTCGCCAAGGTTCGCGTAATGGTGCTGGACGACTTCGGTCTCACTCCGCTCAGCGCCACAGGGCGTACTGACTTGTTGGAACTGCTCGACGACCGCGTTGGCGCGGGCTCCACGGTGGTCATCGGTCAACTGCCCACCAGCAAATGGCATGACTTCATCAATGATCCCGCCTTGGCCGACGCGATTCTCGACCGGCTGATCCATACCGCGCACAAGATCGAACTCAAGGGTGAGTCGATGCGCAAGCTGGGCGCCCCGGAACAGATCGGGAGGTAGGCGAGCCGGTCAAATTGCGGGCGTCGCTGGTCAATATGCTGACGGCGCCGGTCAGTCCACTGGCGCCGTTGGTCAGTGCCGTTGACTGTCAGTGGTCAGTTTCGCTGGCGAAGCTGGTCAATTTTCTGACCGCCCACAGCATGACGCGACAAGGTGGAGCACCATGAAAGCGAACACCATCGAACGTCGTCATGTAGCGCTCGACCAGCGCATCCAAGAACTTGCCAGCATCAACAACGACTCAGAGCTGCTCACGTTCCTGCGTACCTACGTGCCGGCCTGGGAGGTTCTGCTCGGCATGATACCGGGCACGATGTTGCCCAGCGTCGTGCGATTCGTCAGGCCAATGCGCGCCCTGGCGCTGTGCGCACCAGACCTGCTGTCAACGCGCAAGCGGCTGCGCGTGCTGATCCAGGGCATCCACACCAACGATCTCCTGGATGAAGGACGCATGTATGCCTTGGCGGCGCGCGCGTTCTTGCCCGACGTCGAAATCGAACTGCACCTGGCAGGAGCCGGTGTACGTCGCGGCAAGATCTCCAAGATGGTCCCCACGCTTCTCGCACAACGAAAGCCCGTGCTCCTCCACGAGCCTCTGGAGAAGATCCTCGCCAAGTCGATCGACCAATACGACGCCATGGTCTGCCAGAACGTGGCCGAAGACATCATGTACCTGACGGTGAAACTTGCATCGGCGCAGTTGGCGCGGGAGGCCGTGGCCACAGGAACACGCCTCATCCTGTGCGCGTGGTGCGACGAGGAGAGAAGGAACATCGTGAGCGAAGCAATCAAAGGGCACGGCATGGGTCAAGGCCCGTGGCGCATGACGGGACAAGGTAAGGACCGGGGCTGGGATGGCGCCTACTCACCCATCGAGCTCAGCAATGACAACGAGCCTGAACTCGACCTGGAGCGGCTGGAACTGCTCCGGCAGTATTGTCTGTCGAAGGGAATTATTGGCACCGAAGCCCAGCCGCATCGACCGCAGAAGGACGACAATGAAAGTATTCCCGACGTGCTGCAGGTCTATTCCCCAAAGGCGAACCCCGCGCACGTAGGGGCCGGACTACGGCCAGAGGTGCTTTGGCGCACAGGACTGGAGGAGGCCAGGAAAGCGGGCAGTGACCCACGACAGCAGCTGCGCCATTTCTTCGGGCTCCACACGGCACAGAGGGCAACGGAGTCACACCTTCAATTCAAGTTCCAAGCAGCCAAAGAGTTCGGGATTGCGGAACCGAGATCCAAAGCGGAGAAGTTAATCAAGAGCGCGTTGGACGGAAGCCTGGCCCGCGCCAGCACCGCGGAGGGGTTCTTGAAAGCCCGATGCAGACCCGACCTCGGCGTGTGGGCCATCAGCGGGGAATATCCCTGCGTGAAATTGGGGGACCGTTGGGTACATGAGACCCTGGTACTGGAGGCCGACGAACAGGAAGGCAGAACCTTAACGCTATGGAAAGACGAGTTACGCGACCCATCGCGTACGCGGCGGCTGTCTCGTGCTATCCCCTTCACGACCCTTGCCTCGAGCATCGAATGGATGCGAGCCGGTGCGACGCCGCTCCGGAGGGAGCCTCTGGTCCCTCTTAACGTACGAGAACGCGAACGCCTGGTTGAGGCGCTGCTCGATCAGCAGCGGGTCATCTGCATCGTGCTGGTAAGCCCCGATGTCGACGCCCCCAGGCAGCAGGCCATCATTCGCTGCCTCGCACGAAGCCTGTGGGCAGCAGCCTGGGTCGTTCCTCTGAATAAGCCCACCGCCGAGCTGATTGCTGAGCGTTGCGGTCCGCAGTGGCTGCCCCCCGTCCTCGGCGTGCGTGTCATCGGTCCACGCTTCACGCCGCAGGACTTCCTTATCGACCACCCCGGCTGGCCGCTCTCTGGTCGGGCCATGTCATTATCAGACTGCCACGACATTCGCACAGTGGCGCTGCGACCGTTCGAGGTCGACGAACCCAATGAATCGCACGCTGAGCGAGTGATTCGGCACTACGAGACGAGGGCGCACGCCCGCGCCTTGGAGAATGAGCGCCTCCGCGCCCACGAGGCTCGAGATCGTGCGTCCGAGGCGGAAACGCGACTCCGGGAAGTCGAGGCACGACAGGCCGAGATCGAGCATCAGCTCAGGGCAAGCTCGGAGCACGTCGAGCATCTCTTGGCTGAGCGCGATGCGCTTCGCGTCCAGGTGGCTGGACTGGAGTACCAGCGCGAGGCGTCCATGGAGGAAATCCGTTCCCTGCGGACGCGGCTCGACGAGGCGAGGAATCAGGGCCCCGCGCCGCCTGAGATCGCGGACGTGCCGCCGTTCCCGGACACCCTGGTGGACCTCAAGCAGTGGGCGCATCAGCACATGGGCGGCCGGGTGATCCTGCACCCGAGTGCGGTAGAGGCGGCCCTTCGTTCGCCCTTCCTCGACACGCCGCTGATCTACAAGTCGCTGGATCTCCTCGCGAGGTTCTACATCCCGATGCGCACGCGTGACAGTGAGGACCAGAGCGCTCGCCTTGCCTTCGAGCAACGACTGGCAGAGCTCAACCTGGAATGCACGAGAGTAGGAACGGCCGTCGAGGATCGGCGCTACCGCGATCGATACCGGCGGGTATTCGATGGCGTCCAGCGCACCATGGATCTGCACCTCAAGCGCGGGCACGGCTTCGATCCGGCGGTCGTGTTCCGGCTCTACTTTGCCTGGTGCGAGGAAACGGCCACGGTGTACGTCGGCCATCTGCCCGGGCACCTCGAAAACCGACTGACCCATCAAGGTTGATTGGACCCGGGTGAGCGCAGGCGACAGGGATGCGATGGGGTGAAATTTGCTCGCCTCCGCCATTTGGCGTATTGTGGCCGTCAAATGGAGAGTGCCCTATGAAAGCCGCTGCCGCAGCCAAGAAGCCACAGGGCGTCTATGCCCGCATGTCCGCGTTGCTCGAAACGCCGATGGCATCCGAGACCGACGCCATCGACATCGTCAATCGCGGACTGTCGACAAAATCCTTCAAGCGGCTGTCCAAACGCCTCGACATCCCGCACCGATTCGTGGCGTCCGAGAGCACCGTGAGGCGCCGCCTGGAGAACAACGAGCGGTTCACGGGGGCCGAGGCGGAGCGTGTTCTGCGGCTGGTCCGCGTCTTTTCCGAGGCGGCGGAGCTGTTCGGCGACGATGCGCTGGCCCTGAAGTGGATGAACACGCCGGCGCGATACCTGCCTGACGCCGAGCCGATCACGCCGTTGCAGGTGTGCTCGACCGAGCCGGGCGCACGCCTGATCGAAAGCCATCTGCTGCGCACCGCCCACGGCATTTTCTGATGCAGGTCTGGCGCATCTCGGCGTTCACCGGCTTGAGCGGGATCGGTGGCCATCACGTCGATGGTCGGTGGCACGCCATGCCGCGCTCGGTGCTCTACGTGGCTGAGCACCCTGCGTTGGCGATGGTGGAGGTCATGGCCCACATGCGCCTGAGCGTGGAATCCATTCCGACGCGGCTCAGGATCATCCGCATCGAGATCGGCGAGGGCGCTGTGTTCAGCGAGCGACCGCAGCTTCCGCAGGGCTGGCAGGCCAATGAAATCACCACACGCACCTTGGGCAATGCGTGGCTGGATGAAGGCAGCGCCCTCGTCCTGCCGGTGCCTTCGGCGGTGGTGCCTAGTTCGACCAACTATCTGATCAATCCGGCGCATCCCCAGGCAGCGACGCACCTGCGGGAAAGCTCGGACGAGCCATTCTGGTTCGATGCGCGTTTTCTGCGGTGAACCCCATGCCCGTCGATAGTGGAATGTCGCGGCCTCCTTCAAGGCGCGTGTCTCGGGCAGGGGATCGCTGGGCACGCAAGGTTCGTCCCCTCCTGAAAGGCGGATCCCGCCAGCGGGGATCGGAACCCTGATGGATCCACAAGGGCGCCCTCCGAGCTGGGTCATGGCCCTGCCGGGAATTCTGGCCATGCGGGACGACCCGCGCCGGGACCGGCGCGATGCCGCCTATTCGACATTGACTACGGTGGCCCGCGAAGCCGACGAGGGGCGCATCCACGCCGTGGCGCGCCGGCAGCTGGCCGCGGTCTTGCGCGATCTGTTGGCGGCCCAGCACGCGGGCGATCCGGACCGTTTGGCGATGTTGGTCGAGGAAGCCGAGCAGCTTCTGGCGCTTGAGGGAACGGAATGGAATGGAAGAAGGGAAGACGAGGCTGGCCGCTAGCGCTGCTGCTTGCCTCGTGCATCGCAGTCTGTCCTACGCCGGCGCGCGCCTTCGGTGCGGCCTGGCATGAAGCCGTCGGATCCATCGCGGATCGCAACCTGACGCCGCAGGCGAGAGCGTGGGTGAGTGCGTTGCTGAGCGACGAGCCGACGCCGACCCTGGAGGCCACCGCAGCCTGGGCGGACACCGTGAAAGACACCAGGACGCGGCGATGGCACTTCATCGACCTGGCGGACGACTGCGTCTACCGGCGCGAGCGGGATTGCCCCGATGGGCAGTGCCTCATCGAGGCCCTGGACGCGAATCTCGGCATCGTGCGTGATGCCGGCGCGCCCGTGCCGGAGCGGGGCAGGGCGCTGAAGTTCGTAGTCCACCTCATGGGCGATCTCGCGCAACCCTTCCATAACTATGGAGCAGCCGACGGTCGGGGCGGCAACAAGATCCAGCTGCGGTTCCGGGATCGAGGCACGAACCTGCACGCCTTGTGGGACAGCGTCATGCTGCGCGACCGCTGGACGAGCCCTGAGCAGCTTGTCGATGCCTTGCAGGCGCGACCGCGTCGGGAACTCCCTGTGGCCGCGGCCTCCATGGGAGAGATCGTCCGCTGGTCCCAGAGCGCCTGCCGCAGCGCGGTCCAGGCATCCATCGAGCGAAGCGGCACGCGTGTGGATGACAGCTACGCCTCGCGGGCGCTGGCGATCGAGGAGGAGGGCATCTGGGCGGCCGGCCGGCGTCTTGCGGCGACCCTCAACGCGATTGCTTCCGGCGCCAATAACCGCGATCAGCAGCGCGGCAAAAAAGTTAGGTGAAATCTCCCGATTCCGTAGAGTGGAAAAACACCACTACGGTGCATCAATGCGGAGATTGTGCAATGGCCAGCAGAGGCATCAACAAGGTCATCATCGTCGGACTCCTGGGCAACGATCCGGAGGTGCGCTACAGCCAGGGCGGTTCGGCCATCACCACGATCAGCGTGGCCACCAGCGAGAGCTGGAAGGACAAGCAGTCGGGCGAGACCCAGGAGCGGACCGAGTGGAACCGCGTGAAGTTCTTCGGGCGCCTGGCGGAGATCGCCGGCGAGTACCTGAAGAAGGGCCGCCAGGTCTACATCGAGGGCTCGCTGCGCACGGAGAAGTATACCGACAAGAACGGCGTGGAGCGCTACAGCACCGACATCATCGCCAACGAGATGCAGATGCTTGGCGGCACGCCGAGCGGCGAGGGTGCGGCGGGCGCCAGCAGCAGTGGTGGCTACAGCCGCGGTGGCGGTGGCGCCAGCCGCGCCGAGCGCGGCCCGGCGCGCGGCGCGCAGTCGGCTCCGGCCCGCAGCGGCAGCGCTCCTGTGCCGATGCCTGCGGGCTTCGATCCTGACGGTGATGACATCCCCTTTTAGCAAAGGCACAATGTATACCGTAAAGGAGAGGGCGCCACGATTGGCGTCGCAAGTCGCTCGGCTAGTTCGCAGCGACACCTCTCCATCCCGCCGCGCGCACGGGGGCCGCTCGAACCCCGGCGCGCTAGGCGACCGGGATCGCGCACGCGCACGGACGCGCTACCGCGAGCGCCAAGACGTGCGCGGGGAGCGTTGTACCGGATCGTGCATCGGCGCACGTGGCACCCCGGGGTAGCCTGCAACGGCAGCGGACGCGAGCGGCTTATGCCCATCGCGACCGTGGCCGAGAGCACGCCGTAATGGCAGTGGTATAAGGGGCCCTCAAGGGCTCGCCAGGCTGTGGAGGAGTAGGCGCATGACGCAAGAGCAGTCCCGGTTGTCGATGGCCGAAGCCGTGCGCCTGCATGATGCGCAGCTGGCCCTGGCCAACGAGGAAGTGTGCCGCCTGCGACGCGAGCTGGAGGCCGCCATCCAGCGGCAGGGACGGGCGCGCGAGGCCCGCCTCCAGTTCCTGCGGTTCGTGATGCCGGCGGCCGGCTGACCACGGAGCGGATCGCTCGTGTGCGGACGCTATGCCATTGCGCCAAGGACGCCGGAGGACTGGGCCACGGTGGGCGAGTGGCTCGGTCCGAGGGTCGAGCACGCGCTCGCTGGACGGAAACCCCAGTTCAACATCGCGCCGACCACCCGGATCCCGCTGGTGCTGCAGGGTGGGGATCGCGACGAGATCTTGACGGCAGAGGCCCGCTGGGGATTCATCCCGCATTGGTGGAAAGAGGTCGCGCCGCCGCGGTTCTCGACGATCAATGCGCGCAGCGAAGAGGCCTCCGCCAAGCCCCTGTGGCGTGAAGCGTGGTTGCACGCACGCTGCCTGATCCCGGCAACCCACTGGTACGAGTGGCGCAAGGACGTCGGCGGCAAGCAGCCCTTCGCCCTGCAGGCGGCAGACCGCAAGCCCTTCCTGTTCGCCGGCCTGTACTCGCGATGGCGACCGCCCGGCTCGGACGAGGTGATTTGCACCGCGGCGATTCTCACCCGGCCGGCCAGTCCGGGCATCGAGGCCATTCACGACCGCATGCCGGTCATCCTGCAGCCGCGCGCGTGGCGTGCCTGGATGGATCAAGAGCGAGCCACCAAGCCGGGCGTGCTGGAGGTGCTCGACGGAAATCAGATCCTGGAAGCGCACTTCTACCCTGTGTCCACGCGCGTCAACGCCGTGCGCCACCAGGGGCCGGAGCTGCTGGACGAGCACGCACCGGCAGCCAGCTGACCTGCGTCACCAGTGCAGTGCCCCCACACGCCGGCCCATGTCCGCGTGTCGCCCGCGGCTATTTTCTTCGGCAAAAGCCACCTGATCAGTAGCGTGGAAGGGGAGGACTTGCCTCGCACTGGACTTCCCCGATGCCCGCCCGATCCGACCGTCTCCTTGCTCATTTCCCCACGAGTCCCACGCCCCTCCTCGGCCGATTGAGTCTGGCGGCAGAGGTGGCGGTCGTGATCTTCGCGATGGCGCTGCTGGGGCTCGCCGGCCTTGCGCTGGCGGACCACCCGCTGGTCTCGCCCGCGGCGCTGGTGGCCGGCTGGCAGGCATTGGCGATCGGCGCGCTGGTGCTGGCGGTGCCCTTGCGCACCGGCTGGGAGTTCCGCCGACAACAGCTGCTGGCGCAGGCCTGGGCGCGTACGCGCCAAGGCATGCCACAGGGAAGCGAGCGCTCCCAGTTCGAGCAGCGTGCCAGCCAGCGGCTGCGATGGCTGCGATGGCACTTCTGCAGCGGCGCCGTCCTGACACCGGCACGGTGGGCGGGGGTGCTGGTGATGTCGGCGCTGTTGCAGGCCGGCAACCTCACGGACGCCATCGTCGCGGCAAAGCTGACCGTGGTCCTGCTCGGGGTGGAGTGCCTCGTGCGGGAAGGGGTGTGGCGCGCCGCTACACGGGGAAAGGTCGCGTTCAATGACACCTTTTCCCGCGTTACGAGGGGTCAGGAATGGATACGGTAGCAACACGTTTTCGTTGCCACCGGAGTCCCTTCCATGCACACCCAAATTGCCCTCGCGCAGCGCCAGCGCATCATCGCCGGCATCCCCCTGAGCGACCTGCGCCAGGCCCTCAGCGACAGCCTCCACGACCGCCGGATCCTGTCGCCGGCGCGGTTCATGTCGGCCCTGTCCATGGGGTGCGGCGAGGTGCGCCGGGTGCTCGACGACCTGGTGGTGATGGGCTACCTGCGCACCATCCAGGCCACCCCTGAGGCGGGGCCGTGGTGGGCGCTCACCCCCAAGGGGCAGGACCTCGTCCACTGACCCCGTGCGAAGCGAAGGAATGCCCATGAACACCGCCCTGAGACCGGCCGTGACGCCCATGCTCCATCCCGCCGACAAGAACCGCGCCGTCCATATCACCTCCTTGCTGGACCTGCCGCGCACGCTCGATGCGCTCAAGCGTGGCGACGCCGTCTTCTTCGAGGGATGGTGCTTCGAGATCGGGGGCGGCGTGCAGGGTCTGGATGAGACCGGGCAGCCCATCGCCACGCGCCGCGTCTGGGCATCCGGCCCCCACGGCGAGTTCGATGCCTTTCGCGGGTGGCGAGGCGAGGAGCTGCGCCGATTGCGCCAGCTGGTGGCGAGCGCCGGTGAGGCGCCGCAGAGCCCGCGGCGACCGATCACCTCGTGAGGGCCCTCGCGTGAATCCTCGTTCGATCCTGGCAGGAGCGCTGACGGTGCTGGCGACGATCGCCGTGCCGCAGGCGCAGGCGATCACCCCGAGCGCCGGCCTGGTTCTGACGGGGACAGCCGACAGCCGGCCGGTGCTGTGTCGCCCCGCCACCTCCGTCACGCTCGCCCTGCGAGGCGGCGTGCTCACGCTCGATGCGGACTGCGGCGGCGTGGCGCGCCTGCATTGCCAGCCCACCACGCTCACCCAGCAGGGCACGGCCCTGCAGAGCGACTGCAAGACCATCACCCCGAGCAGCGCCTTCAAGGTCGCACACCTGCCAGCGATGACCACGGTCATGCCGGGCAGCACCGCGCCGCTGCTGGTCCAGGTCTACAACAACACCGGCAAGGTCCTGTCCACGCTGAGTGTCTCGGCGTCGAAGGCGCCCAGCTGCAGCGCGACGCGCACCTCGGTGGGCGTCGGCGCCGTGGTGAGCTACACCTGCAGCTCGCCGGCCGCGAGCACCGATCTCGTGGACACCCTCACGGTGCAGGGCAACGCCAGCGACGGCACGGTCTACCGCGGCTCGGCCAGCGCGATCGTGATGGCGGATGGTCCTCGATTGGGCATTGCCGTCCAGCCGCGGTACCAGAAGGTCCCCGCAGGAGCGCCGGCGCAGTGGGATGTCTGGGTGCGCAACATGGGCCCCACAGATCTGACCTCTCTCCTGCTGGCCGACCAACGGCTGGACACGACCTGCTCGGGCAGTCTGAACGTGTTACCGGCGGCGTCGCTGGTCTACGAGCATTGCGGCCTGCCCGGCGTCACCCAGAGCTTCCTCGACCGATTCTCGGCGTCCGCGCTCGCTCCCTCCACACTGCTGGTGGACACCACGGTGCAGGTCGTGACCGGCACCGATGGGCTGTTCCACGGCGATTTCGATTTCCCCTGAGCCACGGAGAGGCTTCCATGACGCAACCCCCGACCCGCTCATCCGTACAGCAGCATCGCGTGATTCTTTGAATATTTCCAGCCAGTTGAACACCCTGTTTCAATGAAACTGACCATGCTGTCCCAAGTGACTGACCACAGATCACACCCGCTGCACGCGCCATCGGTGCTGTGCAGGAAGATGCAACCGGGCCTCAGTGATCGACCTCTCGATCCTGTAGTACCCGAGTCAGATGTTCATGATCGACGACAACCCCAGCGAGTTGCTTGTAGAAGGTCGACATGATCGCGGTTGACATCGATGGACAGGTTCTCAGCCCATCCGCTTTGAGTGAGTGCGCTAAAGGTGTGTTCACCCGCCAATCCGCTGCCGAGCAAAGTCCTCCAAGCCAATGCTCTTGAACCCAAACCTCAAGGCGTCCAAAGAAGCTACATGGTAGATCTTGGGCTCCTTCGGGAAGGCGTGCACATAGAGCCTTCGTGCAGTCGGCATATCCCTCATCGAAGTCGTCACCGGAGAACGCGCAGGCGGATGTCTCATGCTGATTTGAAGCAGCCGAGGAAACCGAGGCTGGGAGCATGCGAACAAGCTCGGCGCTTGCCTCCTCGATATTCGCAGGCTTCCAGTAATCACCTGTTCCTCCGGAAACACGTCTGACGGCAAGATCTACGGGGAACTGCCGATCAGAGCCGAAGGCGATAACTCGATCCAAGTGCTCAACGGTTCGCTGTTCCCCGCTGCTTCTCAGAGTCGCTGCGCCACAGCCGGGCAGGGATGCAACTGATAGCGCTGCAAGCATGAATGCAAGGATGCTTCTCATTTTGGCTGCCTTACCGGAACGCATGCATGACAAAGCAAGAACCCCTGTGCAGAGCCAGTTGGCAGACGCATCATGGAGTTTGGAATTCGGCCGCCGACAGGCATTCCCGGATAGAAGGCGCTAAAGTCTCCGTTGCTGTTGGACAAGAAAACGGGGACCGGGCGACCAAGAATGGTCGCCGCATTTACGTCATCCGAGGAGAAATACTGGTAGTACCACTCACCCCCATAGCCATGAGTGTGTGGCAGGCCTACCACGGAGCTATTGTCTGTCGCGGGGATGATCCACGGCGAATGACCAGCGACACCCCGTGTTGTTCCGGTGTCCACAACGCCCGCACCATCATTTCGATCGAGAAGAACGCTCGTATATTCGGACTGCTTGCCACTCCCACTTGGATCGGCCGAGTCAGGATTCACGCCCGACAACCAATCGTAGGCAGCATCCACGACACCAGAGCTGATCATTGGATATTTTGCTTGCAGCTCCTTGAGTCTCGCCTGATAGGCTTTGTGACCCATTTCGTCATTGAATGCGCGTGAGAATGCTGCCGTGAGCGCACCATTGGCGAACTTGCCACCCGTGGCTGCAGTGACCGACCCACCGAGCATGGCGGCCGCGAACGTGCGCTGCGCGCTGAACCCTTCGTTGTACTTGTCGATGCCGTCGATCTTGCCGGAGAAGGCTTGCGTCACGCCGGCGCTGACAAAGCCGTGGCCGAACGTATCGCCCTGCAGGCTGCTCATCACGCCGCCAGCGACGCCATGCGCGAGCGTCTTCGCGGCTAAGCCTCCAGCGTTCAACTCGCCGTTCGTGTACGCCCAGCTTGCGTTGCTCTGGCTGAACGCGGTGCCTATTCCGTAGAACAATCCCGCCGAGAACGCGCCATACAGCCCGCCTTGCAACGATCCTGTGGCGACACAGCCGGCGACGAACCCAGTGGCGACCGCCGCCCAGAAGCCGGTCACCCCGATCATCGGCAAGAGGTACGGCGCGAAGATGGTGATCGCGATGGCGGCGATTGCGCGCCAGTACTTCTTGAAGAACCCGCCGATGCTGTGTCCGCTGGGATCGGTGTAGGACAGCGGGTTGTTCAGCACGTAGGTGTAGCGGTTGAGGCCCTGCGTCGCGTCCTGCTCGATCTGCGAGTCGGCTTGCACGAAGCGGCCGAGTTCGGAGTCGTAGATGCGGCCGTTCATGTGCACGAGCCCGAAGTCATCGACGTGCTCGAGTCCGACGAAACCGTGCGTGGTGGTGGTCGGCAACGTCGCCGGAGGGCCTTGCCAATCCGCCGCGTCGCGACGGGCGCCGTGCGCGTCGAAGCTCATCGCTTCGATCACGCTGCCGCTAGCGCTGGTGATGCGCTCGATCGAGCCCAGGTGGTCGGTGAAGAGGTAGTAAGGCGTGATCGCGCCACTTTGGCTCACGATCATCGCCACGCCACCGAAGTAGCGCTTCACCTGCTGTGTGCCCGAGGGCAGCGTGACGAGTTCCAGGTTGCCGACGTAGCGAGTAATCGTGGTGCCGGCGTTCGGGCCGCTCGTGCGCACGTCGGTGCGCTTGTAACGGGTCTGATCGGGGCCGTAGAGGAAGCGCGCTTCGGCGACGCTGGTCTTGATCGACGCCGCAAGGTTCTCGCCGGTGTACGTCAGGGTGCGGTCGTTGGCCGTACCTGCCGCATCGGCGAACACCAGGTTACCGTTGAAGTCGTAAGCGTAGGTCTTGCCGAAGGCGGCCTTGGCCGCATGGGGCGACTGCGTAGCGTTGGCGCCGGCACCCGCGCACCCGGACAAACCGCCGTAGGTGTAGGCCTGCCCATTCTTCTGGCAGATGTTGCCGAGGTTGTCGTAGGCGAGGCTCGTGAGGGTCAGCGGCGAACCCTGCGTCACGCCGTCGATCTTGGTGAGCTTCGCCGTTTGTAGCCGATTCAGTCCGTCGTAGGCGAACTCCTCACGGTAGGCGTGCAATCCACCCTGGTAGGTCTTGTTCTTCTCCCGCGCCGTGAGGTTACCCTCGACGTCGAAATCGTAGTCGGCATCCTGGATGACGCAGTTGCTACCAGCGCAGACCGTGTCGGGCCGGCCGGTCGACGGATCGTAGGTACGTGTGATCTCCATCGCCGTGCTACCGCCACGGCGCTCCTTCGTCACCTGCCCGCGCGCGTTGTGCTCGGTGACCTCGTTGAGCAGGCTGACACCGGACAAATTCAACGCGGTCAGCGTCTGCACGTAACCGCGTGGGGTGTACGCTGTTTCCACGCCGCTGCTGGCGATGTCGGGCGATGCATCGTATTGCTGCGACAGGCGGCCGATGCCGTCGTACGTCAGCGATTCCGTGTAAGTCGTGCCGTCGATCAGCGAACTGCGCGTGGACAGGCGCGCCAACGTGTCATAGGTCAGCGCACGACGGAACACGCTGCCGTCGGCCTGAGTCGTTTGCTCGAAGTCCAGCGCGCCGAAGCCGTAGGCGGCCGTGTCGTACTGATAGAGGTGCACCACGGTGCCAGCGCTGGGCGTGCTGCCGAGTTCGAAGCCGTTGCAGAACAGGCGATCGGCCACCGCCGGACAGCCGGGGCCGCTACTGACGCTGCGCACCGTGCGCCGCCACACGCGACCGAGCGCGTCGAAGTCCTGCTCGATGACCTGGCCCTTGGCGTCGGTCTGGCGGATCAATTCCCCAGCGGCGCTGTACTCGTAGTTCCAGGTGCCGAGGTCGGGATCGACCTGCTGTTTCTTGCGCCCCAGGGAATCGTAGAACACGGTGGTCGTGATCTCGCCCACGCCGGCATTGCGTCGTACGGCCTTGAGCTTGCCCTCGCCGTCGTAGTCGTGCTGGATCGAGAAACCATTGGGATCGCTCAGCGTGTCCACCTCGCCCAGCGCGGTCTTGGTCTCGGTCCAGGTCTTGAGGAGACCGTTGGTGCGGGTCGTGGTGAGGCCGGAGTACTGATAGGTCTCGGTACTGGTGTCGGGCCGCGTGATCGTCTTCACGCGATCGATCACGTCGAACGCGCTGGTCGTCTGCGTGGTGGCGGTGGCACACGCTGTCCCTGTCAGCGATGGACCGTTCGCACCTTCGATGCCAGCCAGGAAGAACGGCTCGGTGGTTTTCACCGTGCGGCCGTGCGCGTCGCGGAACACGCACGTCGCCGACAAGTCCTTGCCCGCCACGCCGGCGTTGAAGGTTTGCGTGACCGTCATGCGCGGCCGGCCGAGCACGTCGTAGTACGTCCACGTGCTCGGCGCGCCGGCCGCGGTCGCGGCCTCGCGGAACACGGCGCCGGCAGGACAGGTGATGCCGACGTCGGTACACCAGCGGTACGTCTTCGCCGACGCGGCACCGGTGTCGTCGTTGCGCGCGTACTCGCGGCCGAGGTAGCCCACGGCGATGCGCGTGTGCACGCCATTGGCGTCGATCTGTTCGGTCACGTCACCGAATTCGCTGCGGGACACGACTGTGGAACTCGCCCGCTCGGTCCATTGCTTCGTCGGCACCGCGGGGTCGTAGTACGGCACCTTGGTGGCGGTGGTGTAGCGGCCGGCCGCGTCGTAGGTCGTGTGCACGAAGCGCTGCACCGTGGTGGTCGGCCCGGATGCGCCGACCGGCCGATGCTTCATCGTCGTGAGGTTCTTGCACGCCGTGTCGCTGAGGTCCGCGCTGCACTGGTACAGGTAGGTCTTGTTGCCGTACGTGTCGTAGTCGGTGAGCGTACGCAGGGTGAGGTTCGTGTTGTCGCTCTGCGTGACCTTCTCGCTGGTCAGAAGCCCCGTCCCGGTGCCCGCATAACTGAAGTTGGCCGTGCGGTCGATATTGACGACGTCAGGCCGTGCGCTGTGCGCGGTAGTCGATGTCAGGCGACCGAGGCGCCAGGTGTCCTCGGTGTCGGTGTAGGTGTTGTCGACGATCTTGCGTGACCGGGTGACATCCGCGCCGTCGCGCTGGTCGATCTCGCTATGCGTCACGTTGCCGTGGGTGTCATGGCAGAACGAAGAATAGGCCAGGTGATTGATACCGGTCACGGCGTTGTCGGGATCGAGGCTCACCTCCAGCGTGCCGTACAGCCTCGGGAAAATCGGCTGCTGCGGGATAGCCGGATTGATGACCTCGGCCGGTTTGACCGGTCCGTAGCCCGACGTGGAAAAGCGCGATGCCAGGTTGCCACTCGTCGCGCAATAGTTGCCACCCACCGGTGCTGGGCACGCGGCATCGCCCGTGATCGTGCCGCGACATTGCCAGACCTGGTTTGCGGTGCTGACGGCGTTGCCGGCGAGACTTGCGAAGGCTTGCGACGTCGAGAGATCCGTGAAGCAGGTTTCGTTGGCGGCTTCGATGTTGGCGTAGCACGCATCGAGGTGTGCGGTACCGAGCGTGAGCGCCGCATGCGAGGCATATTTGTACGTGCTGTCGGGCATGCCGACGAACGGGAAGTCTTGGCGGTAGTCGGTGCGGGTCCAGACGTAACCGTCGACCGAACTGCCGGCGGCATAGTCGTTGGTGTCGACACTCGCTACGCGGCGGAACCCGAGGAAGCCGCGCCCGCCGCCTTGCACCTTTGCACCCTCATAGCGGTAGCGCACCGTGCTCAATGCCGCAGCATTGGTCTCGGTCGGCGCGCTGGAGCTGGCTTGGCTGACCACGTACATCGGCACGAGCAGGTCCTGCACCGCAGTGCCACGACCATAGCCCAGTCCATCACGCGAACCCATATCGCGCCGGTACACGGCATGATTGGTCAGCGGTTGGTACGTGAGCTGCGTGACGGCGCCGTAGCCGTTGGTGATAGTGGTGATCGCGTCGCGGGCGCGGTAGCGCTCGCCCGCGGCAGCACGACTGGCATAGAGAAAATTCGAGCCGGTGCCTCCGCTGAACTGCACGCGCAAATAGTCGACGGCGCCATCGCCGTCGATGTCGGCGAATATGTGGGTCCACTGGTTGAGGTAGGTAACGGCCGCGCCGCCGCCAGCGATGTCGGTGGCAGCGGAAAAACTTCCACCAGGACTGCTCGCGCTGTACTGCCAATGCCGCACCTTGTAGGCGCGAAAGTACGTGTCGGTGGAGTTCCCTGGCGGATACAACAGATCCGCACGGCCATCGCCATCGACATCGGCGAGCTGCAGGGCGCTGCCATTGAGTACGCCCGACACGGCGACCTTGGCCAGAAACCCGGTTCCCGTGTTGAGCAGCAGGTTGTACTGGTCGGAAACCGACTGGTCCTTATAGAAGATGTCGTTGAGCCCGTCGCCATTGAAGTCGGCGAGATAAAGCCCGTCGGACGTCTGCGGCATGAGACCCGTGGCCACGGTATTGGCCGTGGAGTCCCACGTCTGGTGCATGTGGAATTGCGCCGGCGTGAAGCCGTTGGCCGGCGTGCGCTGTCCGGCGACGAAGGTGTACCACGCATGCAGCGATACGCTAGCCGGCGCGGTGATCGTGCCGCCCAACATCGTATCGGTGGCGTACTTCGCCGCTCCCTGCACGACAGCGGGCGTGCTGGAACGCGTCATCCGGAACAGCAAGTCGGCGCGACCGTCGCCGTTGATCTCGTTGGCGACGCCGATGCGCTTGCCGTTCCAGTTGTAGAAGTCGAAGTAGCAATCGACGGCGCCGGTTTCGCAGGGGTCGCCCACGGTGTACTCGGCCACCGTCTGGTACGGCGCGGAAAAGCCATAGCGACCGCTCGGCTGCTTTTCCAGGAACCGGACCAGGAGGGAGCCGTAGGTGTTGCTGCTCTGCACCGCATCCGGGGTCATGACATCCAGCAGACCATCGCCGTTGAAATCGGCGAACTGCCCGTGCCGGAAATCCTCCGTCGTCACCGGGATCGCCACCCCGTCGACGGCAAGTTGGTCCGTGCCGGTGTTGTACGGCGTACCGCGACTGCTGACCGTGGCGCTGGCCAGGAATAGCTTCCAATTGCCGCCGGCGGCGCCGGCGATCATCAGGTCGTCGCGGCCGTCACCGTCATAGTCCAGAAGCTGCCAGGTGTCGTCGTTGCTCGCCAGATTGCGCGGCGAGCAGTAGCCAGCTGCTCGCGTGTCATAGGTGAACTGGGTTCCACTGCGGTCGGCGAAGCTGACGTAGAGCTTGCTGTTGCTGCAGCCGCTCTCACCGTTCTTCCACCAAACAAGATCCAACCTGCCATCGCCGTCGACGTCGCCCAATTTGTAGCCGACCAGGCTGCCGAAATTCGGGCCGGCCGGCGTCTGCTCGCTGTCGGTCTCGAAGCGATAGCGGGCACCTGACCAAGTGAACGTGGTGGGCTTGTAGCAGACGGTCGTATCGAGGCCGCTGCACTCTTCCACTTGCGACAGCTGCCGCAGGCCGCTCAGCGATGGTGAGGTCTGGTAGCTCAGGTTGTAGCGACGCAGTTTGGTCGCGCCATCGAACACCTCGATGGTGTCGAGTTGGCGCGAGTGCGTGATCAACGCACCGCTGACGTAACTCAGGCTCCACGCGGCTTGCGCCAGAGCGGAGTAGGTGAACGTGATCGACGCGAAGCCGCTGTTGGAGGTGCTCGGGGCGGCCGGCTGGCCCGCGGTGGCGGTCGCCGTGTACTGGATGGAATCGAGCTGGAGTTCGCCGCTCGTGCCAGCCGGCTGGCTGTAGTTATAGAGAATGGCGTTACCGAGCGAGTCCTGAAAATGGTTGATCGCCCACGTGAGCGCCGGTGTCGCGCCGCCGGCGCTGACGGTGAGGCGACCGCCGCGTCCCTGGCCGTACCAGCTGGTGCTGCCATCCTTGCGCTGCACGCGGAAGTAGTCGGGATCGGCGAGCGACGTGCCGTGCACGATGACGCGCGTGAAGGGATCGAGCTCGGGATAGAACACCTTGAGTCCGCCACCCGACGTCGGCGGCGCATCGTTGGTGGCGAGCAGGCGCTGGCCGTCGAGGCAGAAGGCGTCGTCGGCCGTGAAGTCGACGGGATGGGGGTTGCCGTCCTGCAGCGGATCGCTCAGGAAGTCGCCCGCTTCGCGGCTCTGACGGCACCGTGAAATTGCAGAAAGGCCTTCAAGGCTGAATCCAGTACCGAGCGGGCCGGTGGTCATGCCGCGCTGTGAGTAGGACACGGCGATCTGCGGCACCACACCGGCGCGGCCGGGCGCGGCGTAGATCGGCACGCGGTACGTAGTGGCACCGTCTTCCGAGACCCGGAATTCGCCGACGGTGGCGCCGACCTTGTCGGACGCGGCATCACGCGCTGGCAGTGCCGTGACCTGCGGAATCGCGCTGACACCGGCAGGCAACTGGGGCGTGAGGGGGTTGTTTGCGTTGGTGGAACTGCCCGAGTCGACCGTCCAGCCCGTGAGCGTGACCGTGGCGTGAGCCGGCAGCACCGGCGCGCTCACGCCACCAAGGAAGGCGAGCGTGGCCGCCACTCCCGACAGCATCCATCCCGGAATCCGAAACCGCGCCAGCAACTGCCGGCGGTTCACGCCTGACTGCACCCGCATGTCCCTTCCCCTTGTCGAACGTCCTGTTCCCGTGAGTCCGTTCCGGTGCTTCAGCGGTGGCAGGAAAATGTGTCACCGTCAGGATAGTCCTGGTGCTGGCCTCGCGCTACCCCGTCAAATGCTCCAACGACCTGCTCTACGAGAGATTGAAAAACAGCGCAGCCAATATGAACGACGCCGCTCCCACCAGGAGCAATGGACCAATCAACCAGTCCGGCGCCACTTTGCCGAGCAGGATGCACCCCATGAAGACCGCAACGCATGACAGGGCAATATGTTGAAAAAACTTGCGCTCGTTCTCCAAGATGGCTTGGCGCTTCATTCGCTCGAGATCGGCTTCGTACTCCCAAATGTCGAACTTGCAGTGCACGCACTCGCGAGTGTAGAGCCACGTTCGCTGATCGCATTGGGGGCACATGCGTGCGTTGCGGTGTCCCTCAGGTGGCGACTCAGCGCGCGGTGCTGGAGGTTCAGAGGCAGCCTCCGGCAGCGCGTCGCGCAACAACGCGTCCAGCCCCTTCGATATGGCGTCCGCGTCCGCGGAAGCATCGTCGTCGCGTTGGCTTTCTTGCTTTGGATCTTCCGTTCCTTGCGATGAATCCCGCCTCGCGCCGAACAACGGCCGCAAAACCTTTTCGTTGGGATCCTCGCTGCTCACGGTCCGATCTACGCCGCGATGGACAAGGCCTGATCTACGAAATTCGCATCAAGCTGCTTTTTTTCCCGAAAGTGGGTGTAGAGCAAAGCAATTACTCGCGCTTTCGACGCGTTCGGCAGGCGCTTTCGCGCGCGTGCCAAGCGCATATCGACTTCATCCATCAGACGTTCAAGCAGGTCGGCGCGAATGTCCGGGCCGTACCGACGTTCCTGGCAGGGGCCATCAAGCAGCCATACCGGGTCGGCGCCATAAGTCTTATACAGCGCACGCAGCACCGTCGCGGGCACTTCCCGTTCGCCCCGTTCGTAGTTCTGAAAAGCGCGCGGCGAAATGCCCAGCGACTCGGCGAAATCCGCTTGGGACAGGCGCGACGCAAGACGCACTTCCGCCAAACGCGCGCCGATGGCCTTGTTGTCCTGATCGCTTGCAAGCCTGCTCATTTGTGCTAACGTGAGACTCAGATTGGTATCTCACCATAGCACGATGTCGAGCGCGATTCGACAACACGAACTGATCAAGGCGGGCCTGCGCCTGCGGGGCACCTCGTTCGCGGAGATTGCGCGTCGGCTGGATGTAGCGCCCACGACCGTCACGATCGTCAGCCAGGGCCATCGGCGCTCTCGCCGGATTGAGGCGGCGATCGCCCAAGCGTTGGACGTGGCGCTGGAGCGCCTGTGGCCGGATCGGTATCCGACGAATCATCCCGTTACTGACCCGGACGCGGGAGGTGCCCTGCTCGGACGCTGACACATTCCCAAGCAGCTAACGACGACGGGAAACGAAAAACCCGCGCTGGATCAGAGCGCGGGCTTCGAATGGTGCGGCATCAATGGAAAGTTGACGCCCTCATTCTCGGCATCCTTTTGTTCGGTGTCAAGTACAACGGCGGCCTTAAACGAGGCCTTCGCGGGCACGTTTGTGCCCATAGCCTCCGAACACTGCCGACTCCCGTCCCGGACCACCCACAGGGCGATCGCTACGCCGCCCGCGGCCCAAGGGACACCTATGAAAAATCTGAAAGAGCTGTTGCGGCTCTTGCTGACGACCGACCTGACGAACCGGCAGATCGCGGCGCTGCGCGGCGTCTCACACAACACGGTCGAACGCTACCGCCGACGCCTGGAGGAAACGCATATCGACTGGGAGTTCGTCTCCAAGAGCGATGAACTCGCGCTGGATTTTATGCTCAACGACGGCCGGGAAAAGCTCAAGCGCAAGTTCGTCGAGCCTGACTGGTCGGAGATTCACGAGGCGCTGAAGCGGAAAGGCGAGACGCTGGGGCGCCTGTGGGAAAACTACCGGCCGGGCCTTGGCGACTCCGGTCTGTCCTTCACAGAGTTCTGCCGGCGGTACCGTCGCTACTGCCGCGCACTGGGTCTGGTCATGCGCCAGATTCATCGCGCTGGCGAGAAAATGTTCGTCGACTACTCGGGACAACTCGCCTGGTTGACTGACCCTCAAACCGGCGCCCGCACCGCGGTACAGATCTTTGTTGCCGTGCTGGGGGCATCGAGTTACGTGTACGCCGAAGCCACGATGACGCAATCGTTGCTGGACTGGATCGGTTCCCACGTGCGCGCGTTCGAATATTTCGGCGGCGTGACGAAGCTGACGGTGCCGGACAACCTCAAATCCGCGGTGGTGTGCATCAGGCCCGGCGAAGGGGCGCTCTTGAACCCTTCGTATGCCGAATTCGCCGCGCATTACGGCACGGTCATCGTGCCGGCGCGGAAGGTTCGCCCGAAGGACAAGGGGAAAGTGGAAGCTGGCGTGCGTCTGATCCAGATCGCCGTGCTCGCTCACCTGCGCAACCGCACCTTCTTCTCGCTGGAGGAGATGAATCAGGCGATCCGTGTGTACGTCGACGCGGTCAACAACAAGCCCTTCAAGAAGATGCCGAACAGCACCCGGCGCAGCCTGTTCGAGTCACTGGACCGCCCGGCATTGCGTCCGCTTCCCGCGCAGCGATACGAGTTTGCCGAATGGCGCATCGGCGTTCGGGTGGGACCCGACTACCACGTCACGTGGGATCGCCACTACTACTCGGTGCCATACACGCTGGTCGGGGCGGAAGTGGACATCAAGGCAACCGCGACCGCCGTTACGGCCTACCACCGGCAAAAGCGCGTTGCCTTTCATCCGCGCAGCAGCATCGAAGGCGGGTCGAGCACGCTGCGCGAGCATCAGCCGAAATCGCATCAGCGCTATGCCGACGAACAGGCTGCAGATCTGGTGGTCTGGGCGGAAACGGTGGGGCCTTCGATTGCCAGGCTCTTCCGCGACCATCTCGAAATCCATCGTCAACCACATATCGCGCTGCAGCTCTGCGTGGCGCTGCGCAAACTCGCTCGTTCGGTCGGGCCGCAACGGCTGGAGGCTGCCTGCCGCCGCGCTCTCGCCATCAAGTCGACCAGCGTCTCGTCCATCCGCTCGATCTTGCGGCACCACTTGGAGGACAAGCCGTTGCCCGACGACAGCAGTGAATCCACTTCGCCAGCGCCGCACGACAACGTCCGCGGCCCCACTTACTACCACTGAGGAGAAGGTTCGATGGCTATCCAATCCACGCTCGATGCGCTGCATGCCCTGCGCCTTCACGGCATGCGTCAGGCCTTGGAACAACAGCTGGTGCAAACTACCACCTATGCGGAACTCCCGTTCGATCAGCGCCTGGGAAATCTGGTGGATGCCGAGACTACGTTCCGCGACAACCGACGGCTGAATCGAATTCTGAAGGTCGCTCGCCTCAAGGAAAAGGCGATGCCCGAAGACCTGATCTATCGTGGCGACCGCAACCTCGATCGAAATCTGGTCAGCGACTTGCTGACGTGCCAGTGGGTGGCGCACCATAAAAATCTCATTCTGACGGGCCCCACGGGCACCGGGAAGACCTGGATCGCGTGCGCCTTGGGTATGCAGGCCGCGCGGATGGGTTACCCCGTGCTCTACCATCGCATCAGCCTGCTGCTGGAGGCTTTCGGCATCGCGCATGCCGACGGCTCGATCACGCGGCTGCGTGCGCAGCTCGGCAAGGCGGAGTTGCTGATCCTGGATGACTTCGGCCTCGCGCCGTTCACGCCACGCGGGAAAAGCGATCTCCTCAATCTCCTGGATGATCGCATCGGGTCCGGCTCCACCGTGATCGCGGGACAGCTCCCCATGAAGGGTTGGCACGATTTCATCGACGATCCCGCGGTCGCGGATGCGATTTTGGATCGCCTCATTCACAGCGCGCACAAGATCCAGCTCAAGGGAGAGTCGATGCGCAAGCAGCAGGTCAAGGACGCCGGCGAAACTGCTTGACGATCTCCTTTACCGCGCCGGTCTCTACAGCAGCTGTGCCACACGTGGTCAGCGACTTGGCAGAGAGTGGTCAGGTCGTTGACCGGGCGTGGTCAGCAACCTGGCACGCCCTGGCCAGCTCGGTGGTTGCGGGTGGTCAGCTCCGCTGACGTGCGCTGGTCAGTTTCGCCGGTCGTAGGTGGTCAACTGCGTGGAAGAATTCAATTCTTCCCGTGGAGCCGTTCGAGACGCTCCTGGAGGAGCTCGCCCGGGATCGCCGCAGCGAACGTCGCTGGCGCACGCTCAAGCGCGTGGCCATGGCCGGCGCGGTGGCCGGATACCTGTTGTTCCAGGCGAACCTGTTGGGGTGGATCCCCGCAGTGAAGTCGCCCACCGCGGGGCCGCATGTGGCGGTGGTCGAGCTCGAAGGCCCGGTCAGCGCCTCCAGCCCGTTCTCGGCAGATCTCGTGGTGCCGCTGCTCAAGCGAACCTGCGAGGACGCGCGCACGGCCGGCGTCGTGCTGCGCATCAACTCTCCCGGCGGCTCGCCGGATGAAGCCGATCGCATCGGCCGCGCCGTCGACGCCTGCCGCGCCGGCGGAAAGAAAGTGGTCTCCTTCATCGACGGCCTGGGCGCCTCGGCCGCCTACCTCGTGGCCGTGCACGCGCAGGAGGTGCACGCGGGGCGCTTCAGCCTGGTCGGATCGATCGGCGCCATCATCCAGTCGCTGGATGCCGAGGACGCCCTGTCCCGCCTGGGCGTGCGTAGTCGCGTCTACGCCTCCGGGTCCCAGAAGAGTGCGGGTTCCCTGTGGCGGCACGACACCGCCGAGCAGGCCAGAACGCTGCAATCCCTCGCGGACGCTGCAGGCCAGCAGTTCGCCGCCGAGGTCGAGAAGCGCCGCGGGAATCGACTGCGTGCCACGCCCGATCGCAACTCCGGTCGCGTGTGGACAGCCGCAGACGCGAAAGCGCTGGGCCTGGTCGATGGGGTGATGGTCTACGAGGACCTCTTGGCCAGCGCCTTTCCGGGGATTCCGGCGGAGCGCGTCGTGCCGAGACGGCCGCTGAGCGAGGCCTTTTCCATGAGTGCACTCGTTCAGGCTGTGAAGACAGAACTGACCGGATGGTCAGCCGAATATGTGCCCTAAGAGCGCTACACGGGAAAAGGTCACGGATGATCGAACCTTTCCCCGGGCTGCAGGCGCCGTGCGATCGGTACTGTATGCAACGCCGGGGAACCTGCGCCGACCTCGGTCGGACCACCACGAAGGAGACACCATGTTCTACCCCTCGCGGATTGCCTCCGCATTGCTCTTGCTCGCACTGTCGCCCCTGGCGGCAGCCGGCTGCGGGCGCGGGCAGGTCACCCGGACGGGCGACCCCATGCCGGCCACCACTGTCAGCGCCGCGGCGGCAGGGAAGGACATCGAGGCGGCGGTGAAGTCCCTGGCGCCGGCCGGCTGGACCGTGGCCAACCCCGACCACGCAACGGCGTCGGTGAGCTGGAGTGCGGGTCAGCCCGCCGATCGCGTTCTGCAGGACCTCGCCCGCCAGGCCGATGTCTGCGTGACCATCGACGGCGCGGCCAAGAGCATCACTCTCCACAAGGCGGCAGCGGCGAACGATGGCGAGGCGCCGATCGCGGCCATGCCGGCCATGGACGATTCCCTGCTGCTGGCCAAGGAAGACACGCCGAACAAGCCCGCCGCCGCGCCGGCGCCCGCCGCGCCGGCCAAGCACCCGCAGAGCGAGGCGACCCCGGCCAGTCCCAAGCCTGCCGCCGCCACGACACCGGCGCGCGCGCCTGCGCCCACCCCGACCACGACGGTCGTGGCAGCGCGGCCAGCCCCGGCCGCCCCGGCCAAGCCGGCCCCCGCGGCACGCAGCGAGAAGCCGGCGCCGACCTCGACGACGGCCAGCGCCGAGAAGGCGCCTTCCGTGGGTGCCCCGCGGCCGATCCGTGTCCAACCCGAGGACGCGCCGATCGCTCCGTTGCCCAACGACCTGCTCGCCGCCGTCAACACCGCCGAGGGCGTCTACGACCTGCGCGCTGGCGAGACCCTCCGCCAGGCCCTGGCACGCTGGACCAAGGATGCGTCCTGGGTGCTCGTGTGGCGCGCCGAGGTGGATTTCGAGATCGACGCGCCCGTGTCGTTCCCCCGCGGCACCTCCCTGCAGGAAGCGGTGCGCCTGACGATGAAGGCGTTCTGGGCCCGGCAGCAGGCGCTCACCGCGACCGTCTACAAGAACCAGGTTCTGCTCATCTCCGGGAGGAACGCTCCATGACTCGCTACGGACGGCTTGCCTTCATCCTTCCTGCCCTGCTGTTGGCGGCGTGCTCGACCCCGGGCATGCGCAAGATCCAGGGCGACATCGACGACAGCCACGGCCAGGCGCGCAAACACCTGCAGAAGCAGCAGGACGACGGCGCGGCGCCGTACTACACCGAGGTCGATGACATCTACATCGGCGCGAACACCGTCGTGGCCCGCAAGGTCGACACGCGACCCGAGGCGCTCGACCTGCCGGTCATGTTCCGCAAGCAGTATCCGGTCACGCTGCCGATGCTGGGCGAGTTCCTGTCCACCACGCTGGGCATCCGCGTCACGGTGACCCAGGACGCGCTGACCGCCGCGGCCGAAGCTGCGTATGACCCGGTGCAGGCCATGCAGGCGCGCACCGGCCAGGTGCTGGGCCAGTCCGTCCCCAGCGGCACGGGCAACGCCCCGGGCCAGGGCGTCGGCGCGGGCGCCTTCCTCATGCAGTACGAGGGCACCGTCTCGGGCCTTCTCGACCAGGCCTGTGCGCGCACGGGCACCGCCTGGCGCTACCAGAACGATGGCATCGTGATCTTCGGCGTGGACACGCGCACCTTTGCGATTCACGCGGTGCCCGGCATCACGACGGTCGAGAACACCATCTCGAACCAGTCCGATGCGTCCGGCGGCAGTGGCGCCGGCGCGAGCGGAGGCGGTGGTGGCGGTGGCGGCGGGAGCTCGAGCAACGCCGAGCTGAAGTCCTCCTCCGGCCAGAACACCAAGGTCTCCGCGCAGGTGGCCGTATTCCCCAGTGTCGTCGACACCGTCAAATCGATGCTCTCGCCCAAGGGCAAGGTGGCCGTCAACGAAGCCACCTCGTCCCTGACGGTCACCGACACCCCGGCGGTGCTAAACCGCATCGACACCTACGTGAAGTCGGAAAACGACAAGCTCACGCGCCAGGTGCAGATCGATGTGCGCGTCTACTCGGTGGAGGTCAATGCCGGCGACAACTACGGCGTCAACTGGGACGTGGTGTGGGAGTCCGTGAGCGGCCGCTGGGGCGTGGGGACGTCGAGCGTTCCCGATGTCATCCAGGGCGCCTCCCAGCTCGCGCTGAAGGTTCTGGATCCCACGTACACCTACGGCGGCAGCAAGGTCCTCCTGAACGCCCTGTCCAAGCAAGGCGACGTCTCCAACGTCACCTCCGCCACGGTGATGACCACCTCCAATTCCCCGGTTCCCGTCCAGGTCACGGAGGAAACCCCGTACCTGGCCCAGGTGAGCACCGCTCTGGTGGCCAACACCGGATCGCAGACCACCCTCACGCCGGGCAAGGTGACCACCGGCTTCTCGATGACGCTCCTGCCGGTCGTGATGGAGGAAAGCGAGATCCTGCTGCAGATGCAGATCAACCTCTCCTCCCTGCGCGAGATTCGCCAGTTCTCCAGCAGCGGCGCGACGATCGAGTTTCCGCAGGTCGATGCCCAGCAGTTCCTGCAGCGCGTGAAGCTGCGCAGCGGGAGCACGCTGGTGCTGAGCGGTTTCGAGCAGGAAGCCCTGAAGTCCGACATGCGCGGGCTGGGTTCGCCGAAGTTCTCCCTGGCCGGTGGATCCCGCACGACGTCGAAGAAACATACCGTGCTGGTCGTGATCCTGACCCCGAAGGTGCAGGCCTGATCCGATGATCTCCGGCACCGTCATCATTGGATCCGGGAAATACGCCGCCGTCGCGGGGCTGTCCTGGCGTCCTCTCGGCATGGATCCGCGCACGGAGATCACCACCGCGTGCGAAAACCTCGCCACCAAGCACGGCATCCTGCTGTTGGACCAGCCGGACGGGCGCCCCTTGCTCGGCCTGCTGCCGCCCTCGGCGCCCAGCAAGGCGCGCACGCTGCCGTCGGCGGCCGCGTGGCTGGCCAATGCCTGTGACCGCACGGTCATCCTGATCAAGGCCATCCCGAAGACAGGCCAGTTCTGGGTGGTGCAGTCCGGCGCCATGCAGGTCTCGTTTCGCGCGGACCACGTGCTGCCGGAGAACGATGCGGTCGAGCTGATCGACGGACTGCTGGGGGATTGGCTGCACGAGCCGGACGACGCGCGTCCGAGGCTCATCATTGACGGCGAGCGCTATCCCAGCTCACACCTGATCGAGCGCTGGTCCTCCAAGGAGTTCGTGAGCTTCGAGGAGCTGGTGCGGAGCACGCCGCCCCAGAAGTCCCAGACCATCCGCCAGCTCGCCGGCATCAAGCCGGGCCAGATCCTCGCCATCGCGATGATTGCTCTGGTGGTCGCCGGTGCGGTCTTCGGCATGCGCGCGTGGAAGCAACATCAGCAGGCCATGGAGATCGAGCAGCAGCGACTGGAGATGGAGCGCCAGCGGCTGGTGCAGGAGCAGCTCAAGACCCAGGCCGAGGTGCGCATGGCCCAGGCCGTGGTGAATGCCATGACCGAGGACACCGCAACCCCGGCCCCCGACGAGCTCGTCACCCAGTGCGTCAAGTCACTGCGGAGCGTCGGCAGGGAGCTCGGCGGCTGGCGCGTGTCGCGCGCCGACTGCAGCCCGGCGGGCAATGCCCTGACGGTCGATCTGATCCTCGATCCCGTGGAAGCAGGCGGCGTCGGAACGAACGCCTCTCTGGTGGACGCGGCGGCGCGGCGCGGGTGGAAGGCATCGATCGACCTGGCCGCGCAGCGCGCAAAGATCGCAATTCCCCTGACGCCGCCGGCGACGCGTACCGCGCTGAAGCCTGCCGAAGCGCCGGCTCTCGAGGCCGTGCAGACGCGGTTTATCGGTCGCCTGCAGCTGCTGGCTCAGGGCCTGGGCACGTTCTCCTTCAAGGTGTCCAACCTGGAGCCGCGCTCAGCGGTCTACCTCGATCCGGCGAAGGAAAACAACAACGACGCGAGCCGCTTCTCGCCGGTGCCGCCCGAGCGCATCTACCGCAAGGGCACCTTCGACCTGGCGGGCCGCGACCTGTGGCAAGCCACCAGCTTTTCCCTCAACTACCCATTTGTCGCGGTCGAGAAGTTCGAGATGAACATCACCGGGACCGATGCCGAATCCATCGATTGGACGATCAAGGGCCACTATGTCTCCGCTCGCCTCTAAGACCCTGCTCAGCGCCGTTCTGTGGTGCGCCGCGATCAACGTGACGGCGCAGACCGCCGCGCCGCCGCCGGGAGCGCCTGCTGCTCCAGCCGCGGCTCCGCCCCCCGCCGCGCCACAGGAGCCGGTCAGCGTCGATCCCAGCGCTCAGGGGGTGGAGGAAGCGGCGCTGGCCCTCGCGGCCCTGAGGCGCCAGTCCGCTAACGAAAGCGAGCGCCTGAAGCTGATGGAGTTTCAGACGCAGGTGGCCGATCTGGCCAAGAAACTCGGCACCGTCAAGGCGGGCACCAGCGACATTCCGGAGCTGGTGGGCCTTGATGGCCGCGCGGGGCATTACCGCGCCGAGTTCCTGTCGAACAACGCCATCTTGTCGGTCATCGAAGGCGAGTGGGTCACGCCGGAATGGCGCGTGGACCGCATCCTCTCCAACGGAGTCCAGCTGTCCAGGAAGGGCGGCAAGGAAACCCACACGATCCTGTTCGGACACCAGCCAATCAAGGGCGGCGCGAGCCTCCTCAGCAATGACCGCTCTCCCGGACCGTCGGTGCCGCCCCGCAGCTATCCGGCAGGCCCTGCCAGCAACTACGGCACCCCGGTCCCCATGAACGGCCCAACCGGTCGCTAAACCCCCCTCGCGGACGACGAAGTCATGTTGCGAACCCTGTTCGGCGGCAAGGACGACAAGACCAGCAGCAAGGAGCCGCTGCAGGAATCCGTTGCCACGCCTGCCGTGGCGAGGGTGGTGCCAGCGGCCGGGGCTGCGTCCCCGCCGAGCGCCGCCGCGCCATCGTCCGAGGCGCCGGAGGTGCGTGCCGAGGCGGCCGAGGACAGGCGCAACGCGCCCGTGATGCCAAACCTTCAGGTACTTGCCGCTGGCCGCAATCTGCCGCGCTATGTCGCGGTGCTGACCGATCAGGGCCAGCGATACACGGTGCGCGCGGAGGATCGCCGCCACGTTGCGCTGCTGGATCTGGGCGCGTCCCAGTACGCGATCGTCTGGACCAATCGCTGGGCCTCGAAGTCCACGCTGGAGGCTCTGCTGCACCGCCTGAGTCTGGACAACCTGAAGGTCCACCGCTTCTACGAGGCCCGCGAGGACATTCTCGGCCTGCTGTACCGGCCCGATGGTGTATCAGCCAACAGCGTCGATCGCATCGACATCTCACCGACCCAGGTCACGGAGATGATCGCCACGATGGTCGCCAGTGCCATGGAGGTGCGGGCCTCGGACATCCACATGCAGGTCGACGCCACCAGCGCCCGGATCCAGTTCCGCGTGAACGGCGCCATGGAGACCTACATGGAGCTTCGGCCCGACCAGGCCGACGTGATCTCCAATGCGCTCTTCACCATGGGCGACCAGGACGGCAAGCCCACCGCATTTGCCAAGACCGACTACCAGGATGCGTCCATCACGCACACCTGGGCGATCAACGGCGAAGCCAAAGAGGTCAAGCTGCGTTTTGCGTCCTTGCGCACCAACGCAGGCTGGGACGTTGTCCTGCGCGTCCTGGATCAGAACGTCACGAACAACACGAGCGGTCTGGCATCGCTGGGTTACGACGAGGCCCAGATCTTCGACTTCAACCGCATGCTGGCGCGCCCCACCGGGCTGGTGCTGCTGTGCGGACCGACCGGGTCGGGCAAGACCACCACGACCGCGACGCTGCTGCAGGAGCTGTTTCGCCGGCACGAGGAGTCGCACATCATCCGCACGATCGAGGATCCGGTCGAGATCGTCGTGCCAGGCCTGCGCCAGCACCCCGTCGTCCGATCGGGTGGCGCGGTCGAAGACGGCTTCCTGAAGGTCTTCAAGGCGTGCATGCGTGGTGATCCGGACGTGCTGAGCGTGGGCGAGGTCCGTGACCACGCCACGGCGATGCTGCTCCAGAACGCGGTCCAGTCCGGCCACATGGTGTTCGCGACGCTGCACTCGGGCGACGCCTTCGGCGCCTTCAGCCGCCTCCACCATCTGGGCATCGCCCGCTCCGACCTGACGGACGAAACCTTCATCTCGGGCATCGTCAATCAGAAGCTGCTGCGCCTGCTGTGCCCGGACTGCAGTGTGCCGATTGTCCAGAAACTCGCCCACCTGCCGCCGGATCTCGTGCGGCGTCTCATCCGTCTGAGCCTGCCGGATCAAAACGCCGTGCGGGTTGCCGGCGACGGCTGCGAGCGCTGCCGCGGGTCGCGCTACATCGGGCGCACGGTGGCGGCGGAGATCGTGATCCCCGACCGCGAGATTCTGGCGCACATCCAGCGCGACGAGGGCACGTTGGCCAAGGCCTACTGGCGCGCCGGGATGTCGGTCTACGACAAGAGCAGGAGTGGGCGCACCTCGCTGGACCAGGGCATCGAGAAGATGGCGAAAGGTCTGGTGAGTCCCATGGATGTCGAGCGCGTGCTCGGACCGCTGGATTCCCAGTTCACCCCGGAGAAGGAACGTGAGTGGTACCGCAAGGCGGTGCGCAAGCACGAGCTGGATCTGCACGAGGAGCGTTTCCAGTGAGCGCCATGGTGCCTTCCGAGCGCCGCCCGACCGCGGCCGGCTTCGATCGCCGCGGCGACGAATTCGAACACTGGTTCGCCCGCCGATTCAATTTCGGCGCGAAAGCGCGCATCCGTCTCTACGAGCGCCTGGAGCGATTCACCACGCGCAAGAAGCCGATCCGCGAAGCCCTGGAGAGCATCTGGGCCCGCTACCACCGCAAGAAGGATGCGCGTCGCGCGGTGTTCCGGCGCCTCGTGGAGCAGATGGCGGGTGCGGGCAGCAGCTTCTCGAGCGCGATTGCGCCCTACATCCCGCCGGCCGAGCGCCTGATGCTCTTTGCCGGCGAGGAGGGCGCGAAGCTCCCCGTAGGCCTGCAGAAGGCACGATTCGTCGCGGAAGCCGTGCAGAAGATGCGCAAGGCCCTGATCAGCGAACTGCGCTATCCGGTGCTGCTGGTCGTCTTCCTGGCCGTGATGCTGGTGGTGATCGCCTATCAGCTCGTGCCGATCATGCTGCAGATGGCGCCGCTCTCGAAGTGGCCGCCGGTCTCGATGATGCTGTACTACATCGCCACGGCAGTGAAGGTGGCGGGCATCTGGTTCGTAGCGTTCGTGTTCGCAGCAGCGGTGCTGATCGCACGGACGATCGACACCTGGACCGGGCCAATGCGGCGGTTTGCCGACAAATACCTGCCCCCCTGGACGATCTATCGGGTCTACCAGGGCTCCACCTTCCTGATCTCCATAGCGGCCCTCATCGAGGCAGGACGTCCGATCGACGTCGCCCTGAAGCAGATCACGCCGATCTCCAAGCCGTGGCTGCGCGAGCACGTCGTGGCGATGCTCCAGCAGCTGTCTGCCGGCGTACCGCCAGGCCGCGCCATCGACACCGGGTTGCTCGATGACGAGGTGTGCGGCGACATCGAGGACTACGGATCCGCCGGGGCCTTCGATCAAGCGATCGGCGCGGTGGGCCAGGACACCATTTCGGACTCCATCGAGCGCATCGCACTGCAGGCCGGCGTGGTCCGCGGCGTGCTCATGCTCATGGTGGCCGCGGGCATCCTCCTCGTCTATGGCGGCATGTTCTTCCTGGTCCTTGAAACAGCGCGAGGCATGAATGTTCCCAAGTAACCCCACTGGCCGCGGAATCCGTCAGCGCGGTTTCTCACTGCTTGAGCTGCTGATCTCGATTGCGGTGGCGGCCGTCATCATCGGTATCGCGCTTGTGTATTTCGAACAGGTCCGGGCAGCGCAACGGGATCGGGATGCGGTGTCCGGGCTGCACTCGCTGGTGGCCGTGATCCACCAGGTCTACCGCACGCCCAACTACGGGACGCTCAGCGGCCCTGTCCTTGCGAAGGCGAGCTCCTTCGCCCGCAGCCTTGCGGACAGCAGCGGGAACCTGATGGCACCGTGGGGAACACCCATTCAGGTGGGGCCCGCCATTTACGCGGGTATCGCCGGTGCAACCTTCCAGATGCTCTACACCCGGGTTCCCACCGAGCATTGCACGACCTTGCTCAAGGATTCCTACGGCGCATTCCTGAAGGTCCAGGTCGGTGGCGTGGTGTTGAAGGACATGAGCTCGACGCCCGTCGTCGAGACCACGGATCTGAACAGCATCCTGGCCGCGTGCAGCAGCGCACCAGATCCAGACGTGACACTGATTTCTTCCTGATCGGGAAGCAAAAGGGGGTCAGCAGCCCATCTGCTGAGACAACTGTTAGAGGTTTTCGACATGCGTAACTTGCGTCAGATGAACATGCACAATCTGAAGGGCCAGGCTCAGGGCGGTTTCTCCCTCCTCGAGCTGATGATCGGTATCGGCGTGGCGGCCGCCCTGATCGGCTTCGTGATCTACCTGTATGTGCAGGTGAACGCCAACAGCAACTCGTACAAGTCGACTCAGACCGTGCTGACCATCAGCACCGCCGTGAAGACCCTGTACCCCAGCCCGAATTACAACGGCGTATCGGGCAGCGTGCTGGCCTCCTCCAAGAAGGTCCCCGACGTCTACGTGTCGGGCACGAACCTCATCAACCCGTTCGGTCAGACCGTCACGGTGGCTTCCACCAACATCGGCTCCGGCACCGACAACGGCTACATCATCACGTTTCCGGGCGTACCGACCAACGAGTGCACTTCGCTCGCGTCGGCCGTGGCCGGCAATTTCGTGAAGATCGAGGTGGGCACCACCGCGGTGAAGGATGACACTGCCACCACACCGGTGGCCTATTCGACCACGACGGCGGTCACCGCCTGCAGCGCCTCCAACAGCAACACGCTCAAGTTCACCTCGACGTAAGCCGTGAGAACGCCCCTCCATGGGGGAGGGGCGTTCACTTCCTGGAGTCCTTCTGCATGACCGCTACTGCAGCCTTGATGTCGGCGCCGTCGATGTTTCAGCTTCCATCCGATTTCGAGAAGTACCGCGATTTCTTCCTCTGGGAACACGAGGACACCGACAAGGTGGTGGAGTCCGCCTTTGCGTTCCGCGCCAAGCCGGAGAAGGAAGACATCACCGACACTGCAGTCCAGAACTATCTCGGTGGTCTCTACGCACACATCAAGAAAAAATTCCCTGGCACTGACGATTTCGCGGTGGCCTACCAGGGCGTGACGTTTCGTGGTCACCGCATCTCGACACTGACCGGCCCACTGCTGGCGCTGCGGCGTGTGCCAACCAAGGCCCCGGTATTGGAGGATCTGGCACTGCCTCCGTTGTGGCGGGACATCCTCATGTTCCCCGATCTCGCCTACGGGGGGCTCATCTTCCTTGCCGCGGTGATGGGGCAGGGCAAGAGCACCACGACGGCGGCGATCATCACTTCCCGACTGCAGCGGTACGCGGGCTATTGCCTCACCATCGAAGACCCCTGCGAGCTGCCGCTTCATGGCATGCACGGTCAAGGCATCTGCATCCAGACTGCGGTCAAACCCGAGCACGGCCGCCAGGGATTTGCCGAAGGCCTGCGCGGTGCGCTGCGCTCATACCCCACCTTGCCATCGGGCTCAATGTGCCTGGTCGGTGAGGTGCGTGACGGTGAAACCGCGGCCGAGGCGCTGCGCGCTGGCGTCAACGGCACCCTCGTGATCACCACCGTTCACGCGAAGTCCGTTCACTCGGCGATCGCGCGCTTTCTTGCAATGGCAGAAACCGTCATGGGTCCCAAGACGGCTCGGGATCTCCTGGCGTCATCGTTTCGTGTGGGCATCCACCAGACCCTCACGCTGGATCCAGAAGAAGAAGGGTGGCGCCGCGGCAAGATCGGCGGCGAGATGCTGTTCTCGAAGGACGAAACGTCTCAGGTTGCCGCCGCCATTCGCGCTGAAGGCGCGGAGTCCCTCGTGGAACCGATTCGATACCAGTCCACGCTCCATGCGCAGAACCTGCGCTTCTCCGAGTTCATCAAGCGGGTGATGTGATGAAGACCCCTCACAAGCGGCACCGGGGTTACACCCTGATCGAGGTCCTCATTGCGCTGGGTGCCATCCTCACCCTCTCCGGCTTCGTCGGGTATTACGCTTGGCAGGTGCGGCGATCCAACCAGGTCGAGGCCTTCGTGGATCAGTACGGCGCGATGGCTGAGGCGCTGAGGGCGCGGTACCGCGGGCAGGGCGATTACGCCGGCCTCACGTTCAAGAGTGCCCGTCTCGATGGGCTGATCCCGCCCGGCTTCCTGTCCGCGAATTCCATCGCCATCGGGAGCACCCCATGGGGCACCACCCTGGACGTTTCTCCAGCCGCGGCCGAGTCGGATGCGCGGGCCGCCAACCAGTCGTTTATGACCACCGTTTCCATCCCGGATCCGGATCTGTGTCTGGGCGTGCTCATGGCCATGGCGGGACGGGTGCAGCGCATACGCGTGGGCACATCGATCTACCTGACGTTGGAACCGTTCCAGGGCACCGTAAGCGTGACCTCGCAACAGAACGCGGTGCGTAACTACTGCACGCGATCCCAGATCGCCGTCAACGGCCCCAAATTCTACCTCTACGACAACTGACATGAAGCAAGGCGGATTCAGTCTGGTCGAAGCGCTGATCGCTCTCGCGGTCGTGATGGGCATCGCATCCGTACTTCTGGTCTACAGCCGTGATGCCACGGACGGAAAGCGCGCGCTGGAGTTCACCATGGACATCCAGCGGATCACCGACACCCTGCACAGGCTTTATCCGGCCACTTCGCCCGACGGCTACAAGAATCTCACCGGCGTCCAGGTGACCGCCAACGTCGCGCCGGCGATCCCGGACGTTGGGGGGCTCATGTCCAACCCGTTCGGCGGGAATTACGCGATCGCACCAACAGCCTGGCGGGGCGAGCAGAACGCGGCCGCACTGATCATCGCGAACAACATCCCGGCGGCGCTGTGCCCGGCGCTCGTGGCGCAGATCAAGGATCGCGTGAACATGCTCACCGTGAATACCTCGTCGAACATCATCAAGGACGGCGTGAGCATCGACCTTGCGCCTGCGGACTATTTCAACGCCTGCAAGGCGAGCCCCCCATCGCCGAACAGCACCACGTTCTTCATGGTGATTCTCTAATGCAAGCCGCACCCCCATCCCGACGTTGCCAGCAGGGGGCAACGCTCATCGAGCGACTCCTCGTCATATTTGTTCTGGCATCGCTGACGCTGGGTGCTGCCTGGGCAGGCATGGAGGCGTACAAGGCCCGGCGTATTGCCCAGGTGCGTCAGGAAGTCGAGAAGATCATGGAGCTGGTGCACTCGATCTACCCGACGGACAGCCCGAACGGCTACACCGGCCTGAATTCCGCGCAACTGGCGAGCGCGCTGGCCGATGTGATGCGATTCGACGCAAGCGCCAACGCCTTCATCAATGCCTTCGGTGGCACGACATCCGTGAATCGCTCGGACTGGGAGTGGGGCACCAGTGAAACGGGCCGCCTGGCCATGATCACGGTCCGCGGGGTGCCGAGCTCTGCCTGTGTCGAACTGGCTGTTTACTTCCAGGACAAGGCCACCGCTGTCTCGATCAACTACGGAAACCAAACCATCCACGCGCCAAATGCGATGGATGCGACTCTGGCGACGATCGAGACCTACTGCAGCACTCCACCGATTGCCGGCAAGACCTCGTACATCGCCATCTTCTTCGTCTGAGACACTCCCCATGATCCCAAGCGCCCCCCGAAAGCACGAGCAGGGCTTCTCCCTGATCGAGGCACTGATCGTTCTCACGCTACTGGTCGGCCTCTCGGCCCTGGTGATGATGGGAATGAAGACGATGACCCAATCGTCGTCTCGGGAGAACTTTGTTTCCGTCCAGGCTCGCGAGATGTCGCTCATTCGCGCCGCGGCGAAGCAGTACGTGACCACCAACGGGTCCCTTTTCACCGCCGGAACCCCGAAGACGATCGCGATCACGGACCTGATCACCGCAGGCCTGCTGCCGACGGACTTTGCCAAGCGCAACGGCACCATCGGGACCTCACCGATGTTTCAGCCCTACGTCGTGATCGGCCTCAAGGACGCCACCGGTAAGGTTCCCATCGTGGTCACCGAGGGCTCGACTCCCTTGGGATCCCGTCTCCAGCAGATGGGCATGGCGGCCAACGACGCGATGGTGCTCGCGTACAAGCAGCAGGTTGCCGAAGAAGCGAACAAGGCCTTCAAGGTAGTCGCCGGAACCGTCGACAAGGGATCCACGGTCGCCAAGGGTGTCTATGGAGGATTCACGAAAGACCTGGCGGCATTCCTCGGAGCGGCAACATCTGCTGCGAACGCCGTGGTGCTGCAGGGGTTCTCGGATCTGGAGGTCAACCCTGTGGATGTATCAGGGTCCAATAAATGGAAAAGCTGCGTATTTAAGCAAACGGATCGAAGCTACTACGCAGGCAACAAATATGTGCTCCCGTCCTGCCCGGCAGGGTATACGGAGGTGGCGAGAACGCCTTTCTGTAACTACAAAGCCACCTCACTTGTATACCCAAGCGATGTGGGCTCACTGTTTCTTAGCAAGCGTGAAATTGATTCGCGAGGCCGAGCAGTCTACCAGTGGTCGTGCGATATTAATCTGAGTCCGACGTGCACACCACAGCCCTACTATACCGACACAGAATCGTGGGACATTTTCTTCGACATACAGCTAAATGGGGCAACTATTGCCACCGATGGTGTGTGCGACTGGAGTCACCAAACGCAAGGCACATGGAATCCATCCGCGTGGCGATGTGACGCGTCGGATGTGCCGAGCATTTATGCCAAACCTTGTATCTCTAACACCGGCCGTAATGAGGCACAACAGGCCTTCGCCGACATCGGACAAAATCCATATGATCTTTTGTGCTGTGCGCCAAACTAAATGGAGCGAAAAAGCTGCACGCCAGGGCTTTAGCCTTGTCGAGCTACTGGCCGTTGTTGCCTTGGCAAGCGTGGCAATGCTGCTTATGGTCAGCGCTTACAAGAAGGTTGGCTCGCAAGTAACAGCGCAAGTTGCTGCGGGGCAGCAAGACGGACGGGAGCTTGCCCAGTTCGCTGCGGCCGTGCGTGAGTGGGCGAACCAGAAATCCATCAAAATGACAGCGGATACTGCGACCGATGTATCTGTCGCCTCGCTGATCGCGTCGGGGTATCTTCCAGCGAACTTCGCAAATCACGCTGGCGGGGTCGGCCATAACCTGATCGGTCAGTCCTACATGGCGACGGCAATCAAGTCGAGTGGCGATGGCAAGACCCGCGCGGTTGCGTGGCTGATGGGTCCCGCATTGCAGTCCCTTCTTGCTGCGCAGGACATCGGGAGCACCAACGCCACGATCACTGCCAGGGCCGAGGCGGTCGCATCCGAGGTCAACGCGAACAGCTCATTAGCAGCAGGTGTAATCCAGCCGGGCAATACGCACGTTCGCGGTGTAACGGCATCATTTACGTACGATGTGAGCCCATGGATCGGGTCCACGGCGTTGACTCTGCCATCAGCTGTTGCTTTGGTGGGCTTTTCGGAGCTCGTTCCTGACGGATCCGACACGCCGAGCACCACCCCGCCGCCGCAGGTCGATATAGGAAACTGCTACGTGGCTCAGCCCAGTGTCGATGGCGGTGGAAACTTCGTCGCGGCGACATGCTCGGCGGGCACGCATGAAGAGGCCCGTTGGTCATTCTGCAAGCCATATAACAGTGCCAATCTCGACGACATGGCTAAGAACTTTCCTGGTGGAATCATCGTCTCGGGCAAGGATCATCGGTATTACAACGAGGTCCTGGAGGGGGAATGCTGGGTCGCCATGGCGTACAATTATCCCTGCCCACACCTCGATAGAGATGACGATGCCGTCTATTCGTTGGGCACCCCGTTTTTCAGGGAAACGTGCATTATCAATAGCTGGGGCGATTGTCCTGGCCGCGAGGGCGACACCTCCTATCGCTGCCTCAATCCGCGTCCGGCCCCTGTTCTTGCGAGCTATCCAGCGCAAGCGTTCGATCTCCTTTGTTGCCACTGAGTGAGCTGCCGGTTTCTGTGTTTTGGTGGCGGCGCCACGCACCGCGAGGCGCTGAGAGCAAAATTTCGGATGGATGCACGTTGCGGTAAGCTATGCAGGAAGTAGCAATTACCACTAAGGAGGAAGGGGAGATGAAAGAAAGAGTCCGCATTGCCCTCATGGGACTGCTGTTTGTCCTGTCGTGCACCGCCTTGCCGGCCTTCGCCCAGTACACCGCGCCGATTGCACGGGTAAGTGGTCAGATGCCCGTGGAGGAGCCGTTTCGCGGTACGTACTTCGATCCCGCGAAAGCGGGGACGGGGTTGTTCGTTGACTATGGTGGCAACAACCTGCTGTTCATCAGTTACTACTCTTTCGATGCTGATGGATCGCAGAAGTACTACCTGATCCAAGGTCGTTTCGCAGTCAATGACGAGCTGACCCGCGCCCGGACGGGTGTGATCGGGAAGCTGGCCGATGCCGTCGTCTACACGACGGCTGGTGGTGAAGCTGTGGGCGGGGCCTATATGGCGGCAACTCCGCACGTCATCGATACGCCGGTCTCGATGACCTGGACCGCACCGCGCCGCGCGACGTTTACCCTCGGAACAGGCACCTGGAACATGGTGGCAGCCAACTTCTTCGGGACGTCGGATGCCGATTATGTGAAGGGGCGGTGGGGTTTGTCGTATTATGTTGCGTTCGACACGTTCGACGGTACGCGATCGTTGGCGCATTTTACTGTCGATTTCTCCCCGGCTCCCTTTGGCGTCGAGAAGCTCAAGTTAGCTCCGAATTCAGTCGCCGGCGTCTCCTTGCCTCCCGCCAGTGCGAAGCTCCTTGTTGCGTCATGCGTGAGCTACCAGGCCTACGTGAAGCGGTGTCAGAATCTTGCGCAGGGTCTTGCCAACAGTACGTTCTCGGCTTCTGGTATCGGCACCGTCCCGCCAACCATGATCGCGTGGGTCGATGATGCGTCGGGACGGGCGGGAATCGAAATGGTCACCGGCTACTCCGAATCGGGCGCGACCCTGGGTCCCGAAAACTGGCACTTCGATCTGTACGTGGAGCCGTCTCGTATGAGTGGTCACGGAATCCACCAGTGGATGAATGGTGCGTACAAGGATCATCTGGACAGCACCTTCCTTTTCGAGAAGGTCCCCAACTACCTGATCGATTTCAGCCAGTAAGCAGGCTCGGTGTTCGTAGTGGAACCAAAGGCCCGGCATCCCCCTAGCCGTTCACTTGACCTGTTGATGAAGGGCACGATCCAATGAAGCAGCACGTTGAAGCGGAACTGAAAGACGCAGAGGATGCTTTCGCGACCATTTTCGCGATTCACGGCCCACGCCGTTACCGCGAATATCCAGATGGCGCAATCAACGGTGCCTGTGCCTGCATGCAGCCACAGAGCAACTTCGGTATCCAGCCAGGCCAGGAATTGAAGGTCGACGGACCAGGCGCTATATGGGCTTGGTTCGTGGGGTCGCCGCGGGTGTTTCAATTCGGGTTTGTCCGATCACGCAGTTGGGCAACTCGACGGATGCACGAGACGCTACTTGCCGAAGCGGCTCTACACCAACAGGTCAAGTGAACGGCTAGGGCATCCCCGGGCCTTTGTTTCTGCCCGAAAGGTCCAAGACGATGGCACCTTTCCCCGCGCCATAGGCGACGATCTGACGGTATCGTTGCGCCATGACCGCGATGCCACCGCAGACGCTCTCCCGCATGGATGCTTCATCGACTGGAACGGACATGGAAAAGCCGCCGGCGTCCACTCAGGATCAGGTGCCGTTCTTCCGACTCGCCCTGGCGCCACCCCATGCAGCGCGCGGATGCCTCGTGTGCATCACGTCGCCGGATCTCCATCGCCCCCTTGCCGGCCAGCTGGTGAACGGGGGAGGGGAGGGGGCTCTTTGCAGGACCGGCTTCTACCTCACCGCACCGTTTAGTGACGTCGCCGAGGTCATGGGGAAGGGCGGAGCTGCGTTTTCCTCACTGTTCCAGACCCGACTTGTCCCGCGCTGGCGTTGGCAGGTCCTCGAAGGATGCGCAACTCCGGCCGACGCAGCTGACCGTCTCCTTGCGATTGTGATCGGCCGCGACGAGTCGTGGGCCCAATACCAGAAGGGACTGCTCGCGGAGATCATTGCCGCGAAGTGGGGTGGGCGTCCGAATCTCCTCACCCTCGACAACATCCTGGCGTGGACACGGAGCGCTGTGCAGAAGGCCCTCCATCATCCGCTCCTGCCCCTGCTGCCGCGCTGGTCCAGGCTGGCCCTGTCAATCCCGGCGGGATTCGAGCTGGAGATGGTGCCCACGCTTCGTGCCGGTGGCTCGGTGATTGCCTTCATGGACGCCCTTGCCTCCAGCTACGAGGACACGGCGAGCTGCCTCCTGGATGTGCTGGCGGCGTGCATGCCCCAGGCGGCCCTGGAGGAGGCGCGGATGGCGTTCCGATCCGCCGACGTGGTCCTCCTCACCGGCTTTGACCTCGGTTGACCACTTACACGGGGAAAGATCGCGTTTGATCGAACCTTTCCCCGCGGAATACGCCTCTCCCATGCCCTACTGTACGCACACCCAAGATGGTGCGGTGTGCACGCATGAAGCGATTCCTTCTGGCTTTGCTGGCGCTGGTGTTGTCCTCGACTGCCCACGCGCGTAACCCTCAAACCGAGGCAATGATCAAGACCTGCATCGCGCAGGCTGCCGAGACGTTTCACATCCCTGCGCTGCCGATCGAGATCCTTCGGGACGTCGAGGCCGGTGAAGTCGGCCGGGTGTCGAAGAACGATAACGGTTCCTACGACATCGGCCCCATGCAGATCAATTCCTCCTGGTTGCCCACGCTGGCAGCCATGGGGATCTCGGAGTCGGCGCTACGCGACAACGCCTGCGTCAACGCGTACGTGGGCACGTGGATCTACTACCAGGCCTGGCGCGAGACCGGGAACGTCGCCCAGGCGATGGCCCGATACCACTCGCCCTATTCGCGCTTCCAGGCCCGATACCTCGGGTTGGTGCTACAGGCAATCGACCGCCGTACCGCGCAGAGCGCCCCGAGCGTGGCATCGCGCTGATTTTTTCGCCGTGGGCCTCGCTGCGTAGGCTCAAAGATGGCGCGAGAGCGCGCCCCTAAAGGAGATGAGCATGAAGCGTTGGTTCAATCGGTTGGGTTTGTGCCTGGCTGCGGCCGCGGCGCTTGCCGGCTGCGGGGGCGGCGGCACCAAGCAGGCCGCGGTGGATAGTGCGGTCACAGCGACGAAATACAGCATTGCGCTGAGC